>Ga0116231_10010363_pt1 | contig 15074 bp, 13 predicted proteins | sample S1TSphgellanicum_2_FD_89695 | JGI IMG/M metagenome (GOLD analysis project Ga0116231, IMG submission 89695) | Host-associated microbial communities from peat moss isolated from Minnesota, USA - S1T2_Fd - Sphagnum magellanicum MG | ecosystem: Host-associated > Plants > Peat moss > Unclassified...
CGTTGCTGGACAAGCTCGAAACCCAGGTCAGCATCGGCAACCAGACGCTGGCCGCCGACGAAGCCGCCTTCCGCAACGCCGAGGCGCTGGTCGATGAGGCGCGTGCCAGCCTCTACCCCACGTTGAGCGTCGCCCCCGGCGTCACCAGGGCTGCCAGCGGCGGCGGCACCATAGGCGGCAACCGCACCAGCAGCCAGTTCAGCCTGGAGGGCACCGCGTCGTGGGAGATCGACGTCTGGGGCCGCATCCGCCGCGCCATCCAGAGTGCGGTCGCCACCGCCCAGGCCGACGCCGCCACGCTCGCCGAAGCCCGCCTCTCCGAACAGGCGCTGCTCGCCACCGATTATCTGTCGCTCCGCGTCTCCGACGCCTTGCAACGTGTGCTCGACACGACGGTCAAGGGTGACCAGCGCGCTCTGCAAATCACCCAGAACCAGTACAATGCCGGCGTCGCCGCGCGCTCGGACGTGATTACCGCGCAAACCCAGTTGGAGGCCGCGGAATCGGCGGCGGTGAACGTCGGCGTCGCCCGCGCCGAGTATGAGCACGCGATTGCCATGCTCATAGGCGTGCCCCCCGCGGCCCTGACCATCACGCCGGTGCCGGACGTGCCGCCTGTGCCCGACATCCCCGGCGTCGTCCCCGCCACGCTGCTGGAGCGCAGGCCCGACATCGCGGCCGCCGAGCGCACGATGGCCGCGCAGAATGCGCTCATCGGCGAGGCGGTTGCCGCCTACTACCCGACGGTCGATCTCTCCGCCGTGTTCGGCTACGCCGGCAACCCGCTCGGCTCGCTGTTCAATGCCGCCAACCGCGTCTGGTCACTGGGCGCCTCGGCGTCTGAAACCCTCTTTGAAGGCGGCGCCCGCAGTGCCGCGGTCTCCGCCGCCCGCGCCACCTACGACCAGTCGGTCGCCACCTACCGCAACACTGTGCTGACCGCCTTCCAGGGCGTCGAGGACCAGTTGTCGTCTCTACGCATCCTCGCCAAACAGGCCGCCATCCAGGACGCGACGGTGCGGGACGCCCAGCGCGCCACGCAGATCGCGCTCAACGAATACCAGGCCGGCACCCAGCCCTACACAGCGGTCGTCACCGCTCAGAACACCGAGCTTGCGGCAGAGGAGACGCAGATCACCATCGAGCAAAGCCGGCTGACCGCCGCGGTCACGCTCATCGAAGATTTGGGGGGCGGCTGGACCACGGACGAGTTGCCCAAGCGCATCAAGGAGCACGCGCTGCCTTGATCCCGGCCGGCTCGTTCAAGCGGGGTTGAGTTTCCACCCCATACGGCCCATGTCGTTACAAAATCGTATGGGAAACCCTGATGCCGACCGTGGCTGTACTGCCAGGCAGGGTAAGCATTTGTCAGTACCATAAGGACCATGATCCGCCACATTTCCATGTCCTGAAGAAGGGCAGCGGGCAAACGCGGGTGAGGATAGCCGACTTGGTGGATATGGATGGGTCGTTGGCCGGTGGACTTCCTCCAGAGGTAATCCCCTGGGCCGCGGATCACAAACCAGAGCTTGCATTGAACTACGTTCTGGCGAAAGCTGGCCTGGACCTGTTGGACATCCCCTATCCATGAGTGACGTTCTGATCAGGCACATCGACAACGTCGAGGCGCTGCCCGGCTACCGGCTTCTGGTGACCTGGCATGATGGCCAGCGCACGATTGTCGATTTTTCGGCCGACATCGCCCGGGGTGGCATCTGGGCGACCTTACGTGATGAGCGCCTGTTTGCCCGCGCGCAGATCGACGAGACCGGTACCGTCCTATTTTGGCCAGAGCCCAGAGGCCGCTTCGATGAGCCCCGGATCGACATCGATGCCGAGGGTTTATATGCCCTCGCCCGTGAGCAACTCGAATGGGAAACCCTGACATCCTCGGTTCCGGAATCACCGTATGTTCGCGGGTGACGTTGCTACTTTATAGTGGCCCGCAATCGCCAATATCTTGCGGCTCGCGATCTGTGCGGAGGTTATTATATGAGCATGGTTCAAATCCCGGACGATGTAAGACAACTCATCGCGCGCCAGGTCGCGGCCGGCCGCGCTTCGAGCGAAGCGGATTTCCTTGCCGAAGCCGTTCAGCGCTATGCCGACGCCCTGGACACCGAGTGCGATGACATCATCGCGGCGGCTGACGAGGGGATCGAAGACATCGAGGCCGGCCGTTTCGAGCTGATCGCCGGCCCAGACGATCTGCGGCGGCTCAGAGCAGAGCTTAGTGCGGGACTGGACCAGGCCCAGGAGGCTGCCTCCTGAGTGGCGTATCGCCTGTCCGCCCGTGCACGGCGCGACCTCGACCGCGTCATCCGCTATAGTCTGGAGAAGCATGGGCGCGATGCTGCCGACCGCTACCTTCTGTTGCTGACGACCGCGATGGATGAGGCCGGAGGAAAGCCGTTTCTCCAAGGCTCACGGCCAGTCATAGCCAAGCCCGGCGTCCGTTCATATGCTATTCTTCACAGTCGCTTGCGGGTGCCGAAGGAACAACGTGTGCGCAGCCCGGCCCATCAACTGGTCTATCGATGCGCCGAGGATGGCATCGTTGAAATTCTTGCCATCATCGGTGACAGCTATCCGCCTGCCCGCCTGAGGGTCAGACGTTAGCGGCAGTCTAGAATGACCTGCCCAATTCATTTGCCCTCTTTGGGTAATTCTACCGGGAGCCCGGCGAGCGTATCGTCCCACCATTGGAAAAAACCCACATCAAAGGCATCCCGTTCCTCCGCCGTCTGGTAGTTTGGCCGTGAATGGCGCGGGAAACCTTTGGCATCGACAGTGCGGCCCTCCAGACAGGCAGATTTTTCAGCTTCACTCCGAAAGAATTTTCTGAGTTTGGGATCAAATGACTTCATGGGTGCTTGGCATCTCCGGCTTGCGTTCGACCCAGTTTAGTGAGCAGGATGAGGCCATCCGCACTTGGCTTCTAGCGTGCCGCGCATCTCCGTTGTGATCAAGGCACCCGCCGATACCCAAGCGCCCGCCCGATTTCCACCCAATGCTGATGCGGATCGTCATACTCCCCCTGGCTCAGCTCGATCGCGGCGCTCGGATAGGTCTGGCAATACCAGGCTTTGTCGATACGAAACGCCTCGCGCCCTTCGTAAAAACCGAAATGCTCGTAGTGATATCGCCCGCTCGGCAAATGCCCGCCCTGCACCGCGGCGGCCACGTCCGTATTGACCGTCATGTAAAAAGCCTCGTCGAAACATTCCAGATACCGGTGCAATTGCCGCGGCCGCGGCGCCGGGCAGAGCAGTTCCGCGAGCCTTCGGTGTTCAACATGTCGCCACAAGCCACGGATCGTGGCGTGCGCCGCCGCCGCCCGCTCCACCGGCACCGCATAATGGAACGGAAACAGATAAAACCGCACGCGCGGATCGCCCAGCGGCAGCAAATTCGTCTCCCGGCTCTGCCGCGGGTGCAGCATCCCCAGCACGGGCATAAAAATCTGCCGTGCCTCCGACAGCCAGGCCGCTAGCCACGCAAAGGTGCTCACCGATGGCAGGATGTTCACCGACTGCCGGATCCGTTCGAAATCCGCCATCGGCCCGCGCGAGTGCAGGAACCGCGCCTGCGGAAACCGCGCCCGCAGCTCGGCCATATAGGGGCTGTTTTGCAACTGCCCGGCAAACACCAGGCGCAGGCCGGTCGCGCGCGCCACCTCCTCATAGAAATCGACCGGAATCAGCACATAGTCCGGATGGTGCGCATCCAGAATGTCGCCCTGCCGCACGCTGCACAGCAGCTCGTCCTCCCCCGCCCCGCGCACCGCCGGTCCCCGATAGACGAACACGCTCCGGTAGAACGCGGGGGGCAGAAAATTCGCCAGGCGCTGCCCATAGGTGCACAAATCCACCCGCTGCACCGAGCCGTTGCGAAGTGCCGCCGCCAGCGCCTCCAGATCCGGCTGTGGATCTGTCACGATCTCCGTGCGAAATTCGCCGGCGACCATCGGATGGACGATATTCCAGTCGCGCAGACCAACATTGGAGAGCACGCAGCGCCCGACGCGCGAGGCCAGCGACAGCGCCACCATATACTGGATCATCTGGTTGGCCAAGTTGCCCAGCGGCGCCACATGCACGATCGGCGAATCGATACCGGCCTGGCTCATCGTTTTCTACCGCCCGCGAAAGCAAGGCCTCCTTTTTTGAAAAAAAGCAAAAACCCCTTGGACCTTGGCTTCGGCCCTTCCGGAGAAGCTCGGCCCAGGATGCAAAAGTTTTTTGGTTCTTTTTTCAAAAAGGAACGGCTTCTGCTGTTTCTATTAGCCCCCGCCCTCACGGCGCCCGCTGATACCCCCGCGCCCGCCCGATATCCAGCCAGTGCTGATACGTATCGTCATACTCGCCCTGGCTCAGCTCGATCGCCGCCATCGGATAGGTCTGGCAATACCAGGATTTGTCGATGAAAAACGGCTCCCGCCCCTCGTGAAACCCGAAATACTCGTAGTGATGGCGTCCGCTCGGAAAATGCCCTTCCCGCACCGCGGCGGCGATATCCGGATAGGCGGTCAGGTAGAACGCCTCGTCGAAATACTCCAGATACCGGTCCAGACGCCGCTCCCGCCGCGCCGGCCACAGCAATTCCGCCAGCCGCCCATGCTCCACATAGCGCCACAGTCCGCGCAGCGAGGCGTGCGCCGCCGCCGCCCGCTCCACCGGCACGGCATAATGGAACGGGAACAGATAAAACCGCACCCTGGGATCGCCCAGCGGCAGCAAATTCGTGTCCCGGCTCTGCAACGGATGCAGCACGCCCAGCACGGGCAGAAAAATCTGCTGCGCCTCGGACAGCCACGCCGCCAGCCATGCGAACGTGCTCACCGAGGGTATGATGTTCACCGAGCGCCGGATCCGTTCGAAATCCGCCAGCGGCCCGCGCGAGGGCAGGAACCGCGCCTGCGGAAACCGCGCCCGCAGCTCGGCCATATAGGGGCTGTCCTCCAACTGCCCGGCGAACACCAGCCGCAGGCCGGTGACGCGCGCCACCTCCTCATAGAAATCGGCCGGGATCAGCACGTAATCCGGGTGGTGCCCGTCCAGCACATCGCCCTGGCGGATACTGCACAGCAGCTCGTCCGCCCCCGCCCCGCGCACCGCCGGCCCCTCGTGCACGAACACGCCGCGGTAGAACTCCGGCGTGAGAAAATTCTCCATCCGCTGCCCATATGTGCGGATATCCACCCGCTGCAGCGACCCATCCCGAAGTGCTGCCGCCAGGCGCTCCAGATCCGGATGTGGATTAGTAACGATTTCCGTGCGAAACTCCCCCGCCACGGAAGGATGGACGATATTCCAGTCATGCAGACCAACCTGGCTGAGCACGCACCGGCTGCCGACGCGGGAGGCGAGCGACAGCGCAACCATATACTGGACCATCTGGTTGCCCAGGTTGCCCATGGGCGACACTTGCACGATCGGCGTATCAATCCCGGCATGGCTCATCGTCGTATCCTCCCGCGCACACACGCAACTCGTGTCGATTCACATACGATAAACAGGTAGCTCATGAAATCCGCCATCTGCCTCATCGTCCGTAATGAAGCCCGCGACATCGCGGAGTGGATTGCGTTTCATGCCCTGCTGGGCTTCGACACCCAGATCATTTTCGACAACACCTCGGACGACGGCACCGCCCAGATCATCCGCGCCGCCTCCGGCGTGTACGACATCCGCATCCACGACTGGCCGAACCGCAGCGTCGAGACGCAAATCGCCGCCTACCAGGCCGCCTGCGAAGCCTACCGGCTGGAATTCGACTGGATCGCCTTCATCGACTCCGACGAATTTCTGGTCCCGGCCGAAGACACAAAAATCAACGATCTGCTGGCCCGTTACGACCGCTGGAGCGGAATCGCGCTGCATTGGGCGGTGTATGGCGCCAACGGCCACGACGAAATGCCCCCCGGCCTGATTGTGGAAAATTTCACCCGCCGCGCCGATGAGACATTTTTCGCCGCCCGCCACGTCAAATCCATTGTCCGCCCCGGCTTTGCCAACGCCTGCCTGAACCCGCATTGTTTCGACCTGCGCGGCCATATCGACGGCAGCTATTGCGATTTGCAGGGGCGTTCGATGCAATGGTGGCTCGCCCCCGAACGCGGCGGCATCCTGCCCGGCGTGTCGCGCGAGCCGCCGGATTACAGCATTGCCCGGGTGAATCATTATTTTACCCGCTCACGGGCTCATTGGCGTGCCAAACTCAAGCGCGGCTACCCGAGCGACCTCGCCATCCGCACCATGGCGGAGTTTGACGAATACAATAGAAACGAAATCGCCGACCCGATCGCCGTCCGCTATCTGCCGGCGCTGCGCGAAGCCGTGGGCCTGATCGAGGCGCGGCTTTGAAGCCGGCGGGAGTGCGGGAAAGCAAGCATTTCTCGTGTAGCGTGGGTTAAAGCCCACGCTACGGTTGGCGTCCCTCCGGCGTGTCTTGCGATCATGCGAAGATCGACGCCGCCGTCATGCTGATCGCCGGCACGGCGGCAAGCTGGAGCAGGTCACCCCCGCGCCGGCGTAGGATAGAGCCGTAGCCGCCGCCGACGGGATCACGGTGCACCACGACCTCGTCGGCCGTCAGATCAACGATCCAGTATTCCCGGGCCAGCGACCTTGCATAGAGAGCGGCCTTCACCGTGCTGTCGGCCGGCAAGGTGGAGTCGGCAACCTCGATCAGCAGATAGGCATCCATCAGCGACGGGTGCTGCGCCGGGTAGCCGGCCCATCGGCGCGGCAGGATCGCCAGGTCCGGCTGCGGGAGCGTGTGATCGCCCGCGCGCACCGGGCCCTGCACGCGCACCATGGTAGTGGCGTGGTCGATGCTGGCGCTGAACAGCTCGTTGAGGTGGTCCACGATCAGCTGGTGCCGCGGTCCGATGGGCGCCATGTCGAAAATCTGTCCCTCGATGAGCTCGATGCGGGTATCAGCCGCCAGAACGCCGGCCTCGTACATGCGGCAGACATCGTCGATCGTCAGAAGGTGCGGCTGAAGCGCCGGCGGGGCGGCGATGTCGATGGTGTGCGTATCCAAGCGACGTCTCCTGTTGGCGTCATGAGTGTCGCGCGACCGGCCGATGGCGGCAAGCCCGCTCGCCGAGCGGCACCGCATTGCCTATAGGGGGCACCCCGGCTACGGGCGATAATCCCAGCGCGGGAACGCCGAGGTGCTGCGCATCCACGGCCCCGGCCATTCCGACTGAAAGTGCACACCATGGCCCTACGCCTCTCCCCGCACATGACCGTCATGCAGAACGCCGCGCAAAAAGCCTCCAAACGGCTGCTGCGGGATTTCAACGAGGTCGAGCAGCTCCAGGTCAGCGTCAAAGGCCCGTCGGACTTCGTCAGCCAGGCGGACATCCGGGCGGAGGCCACCATACGCGAGGAACTGGCCAAGGCGCGGCCCGGCTACGCCTTCCTCATGGAGGAGAGCGGTGCCTCGGGCGGCGATGGCTGGACCTGGCGCTGGGTGGTCGATCCGCTCGACGGCACGACCAATTTTCTGCACGGCATTCCGCACTGGGCGATCTCCATCGCGCTCCAGCGCAAGCACCCGGACGGCAGCGTCGAGGTGGCCGCCGGCATGGTCTATAATCCGGCGTCGGCCGAAATGTTCTGGGCGGAGAAGGGGGGCGGGGCCTATCTCAACGAGCGGCGGCTGCGCGTCTCGGCGCGGCGGGAGCTGAAGGATGCGCTGTTCGCCACCGGCATTCCCTTTGCCGCGGTGCGGCCGCGGAACCGGCTCGCCTTCGCCCGCACGCTCGGCGCGCTGATGCCGGCCACCGCCGGGGTGCGGCGCTTCGGCTCGGCGGCGCTGGATCTCGCCTGGGTCGCTGCCGGCCGCTACGACGGCTACTGGGAGCTGGGCCTCAAACCCTGGGACGTGGCGGGCGGCCTGCTGCTGGTGCTGGAAGCCGGCGGCACGGTGACCGACCCGGCCGGCGCCGCCTTCGCGGTCAGCGACGGGCCGGACAATGATGTGGTCGCGGGCAACGCCCATCTGCATCCGAAGCTGCGGGAGCTGGTCGAGGATGGGCTGGCGGCGGCGAAGTAAGAAAGAGTTCTTTTTTGAAAAAAAGAACCAAAAAACTTTTGGAAATTGCATCGGGCTTAGCACCGATCGTTTTGAGCGAGGTCGCCAGAGATGTGCCGCAGCCAAACATATAAAAGTTTTTTGGTTCTTTTTTTCAAAAAAGAACTCTTTCTTTGAATATCGAACCCAAAGCCCAGGCCCCGGCGTAGCGCACGGCCGCAGTGCGGCGGGCGGCAGGTCAGTGGCTGCTTGACGCAATAGTACTTTTCACGCTGCCGCTCAGGCCTGATATACGCTCGCAGTCCTGTCGCCCAATGGCTGGAATAACGACGTCACATCGCTCTTGCTACCATCATGGCAAGAACAGCTTCGAGCCCCGCATGTCCGCAACCGAGTCCCCAGCGGTCCTGACCGGCCCGTCCACCCGCTTTGCATGGCTGCTGCAATGGAAGGCAGGTCAACGCAAAACCGTCTATCTCTGCATGGTGACGCTCGCGTCATGCACGCTGGTGATGATGCTGTACGGCCTCAAAATCTGGACCGATTATGCCGGCCACACGCCCGACAATCCGCCGGAATTCGGCGATTTTTTTGCATTATGGTCGTATGGGAAGATCATCGCCGGTCATCCGGCGTCCAGCCTCTACGCCATGGGCACCTTGCATGCGCTGCAGGTAGCGCTCGGCATGAGAGATAGCGCGTTCAATCCGTTCCCCTATCCGCCCGTGGCCATCCTGCTGTTTCGGCCGCTGACGCTGCTGCCTTACGGAACCACCTACCTGGTCTGGACGCTCGGCACGCTGGCGCTGTTCGTCTGGGCGGTCGCCGCGACATGTTCACGCATGGGTATCAGCGTCGCCGGCATCATCGTGGCGCCTGTCACCATCGGTTGCATCGCTTCCGGCCAGTCCGGCTTCCTTGCCGCCGCGTTGCTGACCGCCGGCGTGCGGCTCGCCGGCCGACGCCCGATCCTGGGCGGGATATTGATCGGCCTGCTGGCTTACAAGCCGCAGATGGCCATGCTGGTGCCGATCGCTTTTGCCGCCGCCGGCTACGGGCGGGCTTTCGCGGCTGCGTGCGTGACGGTGATCCTGCTGGCGTCAAGCGCGACGCTCGCTTATGGATCCGGCATATGGTCGGATTGGCTTGCGATGCTGCCAGCCTATGCCGCTGCGTTTGATACTGATCCGGTCCACATGACATTGAAGCCCACGATCATGGCCAACCTGCAACTGGCCGGCGTGGCGCTTCCGCTTGCCAAAGCGATCCAGGGCCTGGTTTCCATCACCGTGGCGGTGCTGGTCTGGCGCTGCTTTCGGCAGGAGGCGGGACGGCTCGCCGCGGCGGCCCTGCTGGTGGGCACTGTGCTGGCGACGCCGCACGCGCTGATTTACGACCTTCCGATCGTCGCCGCGGCCATGGCGCTGTTCATCCAGGAACGCATGGTCACCAACCCGGTGTTCAGCCTGGGCGAAGTCGGCATCCTGATTCTGGGGTATATATTTCCGCTGCTGATGATGATGAAAATGAAGCCGGCCGCGCTGCCGGTCAGCGCGGTGCCACTGCTGCTGCTGTTTGGCCTGATCCTTCGGGATGCCAGGCGCGCGGCTTGTCGCAAGATGGTTCTTTTTTGAAAAAAGAACCAGAAAACTTTTACGAGTCTGGGCGGAGCCTGTCGGGAGAGGCCGGAGCCGAAACGGATAGAAGTTTTTTGCTTCTTTTTTTCAAAAAAGAAGATCTTCTTTGCACGAGCTTCGCCACATCGGCCAGGCCCAGCGCCGCGGCCGCCGCGCCGTAGGTGCACAGGCCGATGGCGATCAGCGCCGCCAGCGCAGGTATCGACACATGCACGCTCGGGTGCGGCACCAGCCAGTCGCGCGCGCGCCAGAGAACCGCCGCCATCAGCCCGGCGGCAGCAACCATGCGGGCGAGGCGGGAGACCAGGTTCCGGTCGGGCGCCAGATAACCGCGGGCATAGAGAAAACTGCACAGCAGCGCCACGTTCGTGCACGCGGCCACCGTGGTGGCCAGCGGCGGCCCGACATGTTTCAGCGGCCCCATGAGCACCAGGTTCAGCAGCACATTGATCACCAGCACGCCTGCGCCGATCTTGACGGGTGTCGCCATGTCACCGCGGGCAAAGAAGCCCGGCGCCAATACCTTGACCAGCACGAACGCCGGCAGCCCGGCGGCATAGGCCGCCAGCGACTGCGCGCTCATCGTCGCGTCCTGCGCGGAGAAATGGCCGCCGACGAACAGCACCTGCATGATCGGGTCGGCAATGATCGCCAAGGCGGCGGCGGCCGGCAGGGTGAGGATCAGCGCATATTCGATGGCGCGGTTCAGCGTGCCCTGCGCCTCCGCCGTCTGGCCGGCACTGGCCTGGCGCGCCAGCATGGGCAGCAGCGCGGTGCCGACGGCGGTGCCCAGAACGCCGAGCGGGAGCTGATTCAGCCGGTCGGCATAGTAGAGGAACGAGACGGATTTTTCCGGCAGATAGGTGCCGATGATCGTATCGACCGCCAGGCTGAGCTGGGTGACGCCGGCGCCGACCAGGCCGGGCGCCATACGCCGCAGCAGCAGGCGCATGCGCGGCGTCATGCGCGGGCGCGGCAGATGCAGCGCCATGCCGGAGCGGCGCACCGCCCAATAGAGCAGGGCGAGCTGCGCCACCCCCGACAGCGACACGCCGATCGCCAGCGCGTGGCCGGCCGTCGGCAGGAAGGGCATCAGCGCATAGAGGGCCGCTATGGCGAAGGCGTTGTAGAGCAGGGGGGCTGCGGCGGCGGCGACGAACCGGTCCAGCGCATTCAGCACGCCTGAGAGCAGGGCGGCCAGGCAGATCAGCAGCAGATAGGGGAAGGCCAGCCGCGCCAGCACCACCGTGAGTTCGAATTTCGCCGGGTCGTCGGCGAACCCCGCGGCGATGAAATGCAGGAACGGGCGCATGAAAATCTCGCCCAGGATCGTCAGGATCAGCAGCCAGAAGGCGAGGACGGCCGCGGCTTCCTCGGCAAAGCCCCTGGCCACCGCCTCGCCCTCGGTGACCAGCAGGCCGGAAAACACCGGCACGAAAGCGGCGTTGAACGCCCCTTCGCCGAACAGGCGGCGGAACAGATTGGGTAATCGGTTGGCGACGAAGAATGCGTCCGACACGGCGCCGGCGCCGAGCACATGGGCGATCAGCAGGTCGCGCACCAGACCCATGACGCGGCTGCCCATGGTCCAGGCGCCGACGGTGAAAATGCCCTTCAGCATCAGAAAAGAATGTTCTTTTTTGAAAAAAAGAACCAAAAAACTTTTGGAAATTTGGCTTTGGACATAGCGTCACTCATCGCGGATGGGGCGGGAGAGGACGTCGGCGATCGCCTCGGACACGCTGAGGCGGCCGGATACGAGCTCGGCCACGGCGCGGCAGATCGGCAAATCCACGCCGGCGGCGCGCGCCAGCAGGGCGGGCGCGGTCGCGACACCTTCGACGACGGGGCCGTCGGGGCGCGTGAGCGAGGCGGGCGGTGCGCCCTGGCCCAAGGCGAACCCGTAGGCAAAATTGCGGCTGCCCGGCCCGGTGCAGGTGAGAACCAGATCGCCCAGGCCAGACAGGCCCGCCACCGTCTCCGCCTTGCCGCCCAAGGCCGCCGCGAGACGGGCGATTTCCGCCAAACCCCTGGTGACCAGGGCGGCGCGGGCGTTTTCGCCCAGGCCTTTGCCCATCACCACGCCCGCCGCAATCGCCATCACGTTCTTGGCTGCTCCGCCCAGTTGCGCCCCCACGGCATCTTCGTTGCCATACAGGCGGAATGCCTGGCCTGCCAAAAGCGTGCACATAAATTTGCGCAGCGCCGCATCCTCGGCGGCGACGACGGACGCCGCCGGCAGGCCGGCCGCCACTTCGGACGCAAAATTCGGCCCGGTCAGCACCGCGGCCGTAAATCCGTGCGCTGCTGCCACCTCGGTCGGCAGCATCAAATTCGTGGCGTCCAGCCCCTTGCAGCACAGCAGCAGCGGCGCGGAGGTGCGCAGGCGCGCCAGCGTTGCCGCCAGATACTGCATCGGCAAGGCGACCAGCATCGCATCCGCGGTCTCCGGCAGTGTGGCCGTCACCTGAATCGAGGGCGGGATGGCAAAACCAGGCAGCCGTGGGTTTTCACCCTCCTGCCATGGCGTGCGCGCCCATAGTGTCACCCGGTGCCCTACGCGGTTAGCGTGCAGCGCGAGCGCCGTGCCCCAGGCGCCGGCGCCGATCACGGCCACATCACTCATCGGCGATGCGCAGCAATGACGTGCTCGCGCCGGCTTCGCCGTCCGACAGGCGGGCGAGCAGCGCGTCCAGTATCGGCGGCACTTCCTCGGCCAAGCGCCAGGGCGGGTTGATGAGCAGCAGCCCGCAGCCGTTCAGCCGTGAAGGGTCCAAGTCGGCGCGTAGTAAAAACTCGGCAGCAACCGCGTCCCGCACCGGCCCGGCGCGCAGCGACTCATGGAAGGCGCGCACCGGCGCCCGGTGCTTGATCGGATACCAGGCCATGAACACGCCCGAGGGGAAGCGGGCATAGGCGGAGGCCAGATGGGCGGCGAGGGTCGAAAACTCGTCCGGGTCTTCGTAGGGCGGGTCGATCAGGATGAGGGCGCGGCGCTCCGGCGGCGGCAGGAAGGCGCCGAGCGCCTCGTAGCCGTTGCGGTGGTGCACGCCGGCCTGCGGGTTGCGGGCGAAGCTGCGGCGCAGGGCGGCCGCGTCCTCGGGGTGAAGCTCGCAGGCGATCAGCCGGTCCGATGGGCGCAGCAGCGCGGCCGCGATCGAGGGCGACCCTGGATACAGGCCGAGCTTTTCCACAACGCCGAGAAAATCCGCCAGCGGCGCCGGCGGTGTGCCGCCGAGCAGGCGCGCAATGCCCTGGCGCCACTCGCCTGTGCGCTCCGCCTCGCCGGACAGCTCGTAGGCGCCGGCGCCGGCATGCGTGTCCAGCACCAGGAACGGTTTCGGCTTGCGTGCCATGGCGCGCAGCAGCCAGACCAGCACGGCGTGCTTGACGCAGTCGGCAAAATTGCCGGCGTGGAAAGCGTGGCGATAGTTCATGCCGGCGGCCGCAACTCGGCCAAAGGCCAGCGCGGCCGCGTCGGTGCATCGAGCGCGCCGGTGGCGCCCAGCCGCAAACGTTCGTGCGCGGCCCAGGCCACCATCACCGCATTGTCGCCGCACAGGCGCAGTGGCGGAGCAACCATCTGGACGCCATGCGCCTCTGCAACCGCGGCGAGCCTGGCGCGAATGGTCCGGTTGGCGGCGACCCCGCCGGCCACGACAATCAGCCCCGCCTCCGGCATCATGCCCAGCGCGTTGGTCACCCGGTCGGCAAGCACATCGGCCGCGGCGGCCTGGAAACTCGCGGCGAGATCAGCGGCGGTGGCGCGCGGCAGGGCGCCAGGCGGCATCCGCCCGACGAGCTGGGCGACTGCGGTCTTCAGGCCCGAAAAACTGAAATCGCACCCGGCCCGTCCCAACAGCGGCCGCGGCAGGGCAAAGCTTTGCGGATCGCCGTCCAAAGCGAGCCGCTCCAGCGCCGGTCCGCCCGGCCAGCCCAGGCCCAGCAATTTGGCGACTTTATCAAAAGCCTCGCCGACGGCGTCGTCGATCGTGCTGCCGAGAAGCCGGTAGTCGCCCACCCCATGCACGCCCACGCACTGGCAATGGCCGCCGGAGACCAGCAGCAGCAGATAGGGGAAATCCACCCCCCCGCCGTCGGCGCCGGGCAGCCGTGCGGTCAGCGCATGCCCCTCCAGATGATTGATACCGAAAAAGGGAATGCCGGCTGACAGCGCGATCCCTTTGGCAAAATTGGCGCCAACGATCAGGCCGCCGATCAGCCCCGGTCCGGCCGTGGCCGCCACGGCGGTCAGGCCGGCGTAGCCGATGCCGGCCTCGGCCATGATGTTTGCGACCAGGACCGGAAAATGATGCAAATGCGCACGGGCGGCGATTTCCGGCACCACGCCGCCGAACGGCGCGTGCTCCTGCTGGCTGAGCACCGCTTCGGCCAGCACCCTGCCGTCGCCGGCCACGACAGCCGCCGCGGTCTCGTCGCATGAGCTTTCCAATCCCAAAACCAGGACGCGCCCCTGGCCTTCCCTGACCGCCATCACACTTCTCACATTTCTCGCCGAGTATTAGGACAGCGCGATGACTGCCGCCCACCCCCCGATCAAGCCTGCCGTGGCGCCTGTTCACCACGGCCGCGCCCTGCCGCTGCGGGTCGGCACACGTGCCTCGCCGCTGGCGCTCGTGCAGACCCGCGCCTTCCTGGCGCAGATCGCCCATTTCTGCCCGGTGCTGCGCCACCCGTTCATGGGCGATACGCCGATTTTTCAGGAACACGCCATACGCACCACCGGCGATGCGGTGCAGGACCGGCGCCTGGCCGAAATCGGCGGCAAGGGTCTGTTCGCCAAGGAGATTCACGAGGCGCTCGCCGACGGCCGCATCGATTTCGCCGTCCATAGTCTCAAGGATCTGGAGACCGTGCTGCCGCCAGGCATCGTGCTGGCCTGCACGCTGGAGCGTGAGGATGCGCGCGACGCGCTCATCACCGCCCCTGGGCTCGGCCAGCCCGACCCCGCCGACCCCTGGGCGTGTCTGCCGCAGGGTGCGGTCGTTGGCACATCGTCCGTGCGGCGTCAGGCGCAGATGCTGCACCGGCGGCCCGATCTGCGTATTGCCCTGCTGCGCGGCAACGTCGCGACCCGGCTGGGGCGCATCGAGGCCGGGGATTTTGCCGCCACACTGCTCGCCCTCTCCGGCCTGCGGCGCCTCGGGCTCGATGGCAGGCAGACGCTGGTGCTCGACCCCTCGGTGATGGTGCCGGCGGCGGGACAGGGGATTGTCGGCGTCACCGTGCGCGAGAGCGACATTGCGCTGCGCGAGCTCCTCTCGGGCATCGAGGATCCGGTGGCGCGCGCCGTCTCCACCGCCGAGCGCGCCATGCTGCGTGTGCTGGACGGCTCCTGCCGCACGCCGATCGGCGGTTTCGCGCGCGTGC
>Ga0116231_10010364_pt1 | contig 15074 bp, 16 predicted proteins | sample S1TSphgellanicum_2_FD_89695 | JGI IMG/M metagenome (GOLD analysis project Ga0116231, IMG submission 89695) | Host-associated microbial communities from peat moss isolated from Minnesota, USA - S1T2_Fd - Sphagnum magellanicum MG | ecosystem: Host-associated > Plants > Peat moss > Unclassified...
ACAGGCGGCGATGTTCTGCGCCCAAACGCGCTGCGCGCCCGGCAGATCGCCCGCGTGTTCCAGAACCATGCCGTGATAGGCGGCGCAACGGGACCGGTCACCCCAGGTCTTGGCGACCGTCTGAAAGATCGTTTCCGCCGCCGCCACGTGGCCGCCGAGGCCCTGCGCAAGGCCGGCGAAGCAGGGCTCTTCGTTAAAATAACCTTGCAGCGCCGGAACGCTCAGCCAGGACGTCCAGAAAGCCCCTAGCGGCTCCAGCGCCGACGCCGCGTCTCCTTTGTCAAGGGCTGCTATCCCATCCCCCAGCAGGGACACTGCCTTCACAATCTGGTCGTCCGGATCGGCAAGGTCCAGCGCAGTCCGAGCGGCGGTTACATCGTGCATTCCGAAGTCCGCGACGGCGATGTCCGCATGGTCCGGCGTAGTGGAAATGCCACCGCCTTTTCTTCGAAGATCGTCCATATCGGCGGCGACCACCATCCCATAATCGTGCTTCGCGTTGCCGATCTCAGCCAACACGCTTGGTTCGGGCTTTTGTGCCGCGGGCGCCGCGTCCGCCGCGTGCAAAAACTCATCGGCGTCCTGAATGGACGCTTCCTCGGTTTCCTCAGTACCTATAAGATTGGCACGGGCTATCCAATCGGTCGGCTGCAGTGCCAGCGCCTGCCGGAACTTGCTTTTCGCTTCGGGAATCTTGTTTTGGCTTACCAGAGCGGTACCCCAGGTATTGGCCAGGAGCGCCCGTGTCGTATCGCTTTCTGCGCGGCGCCAGGCGCCAGGCAGAAAGCCCAGCGCCTCGCTGACACGATTGGTTTCCTGCAGATAGGCCGCATACCGGGCGGGTTGCGACCAGCCATAAACATACTCGGCCGCCTTGACAGTCAGCTTTTCCAGATCGCCGGCGGCGCCCTCGAATGTTTCTGCGGGCACGTCCTCGCCGCGCACGGTCAGCGCCAGCCCGCCTTGCTCCGTTTGCACGAGGTCGCCGCCGATATGCAGATCATGGCTCAAATGTTCATGGAGCAGGCGGTCGATCTCGCCGATGGACACACCGGTTTCCGGCAGCTCGATCTTGATGTCGCCGGCCCAGGCCCCGGCCGAGCTGAGCGCCGCTTCGCTCGACCGTGTCTTCTCCTGCAGTTTCTCTAACGTATCCAGGAGGCTGCTCGCGATCATTTCGCCGGTGATGCCGCGCGGCGCCAGCGCCTGCGGCGTCGAAAACAAATCCACCACTACGCGGCGCGAGGTAGCCGCGCCGTAAATCATCCAGACCGCGCCGACCAGTGCCGAGACCGCCACCAGTGTGATCAGCATCTGCACAGTATATTTTAGCCGGTCCACGAAACGCTTGCGGCGCGCCGCCTGTAGCGCCAGGCGCCGCTCGGTCTCGAAATGATGCACCTGCAGCTCGACCAGCTTTTTCTGCCGGGCGACGAGCTCGGTGTGGCGCTCGAGGTAATCGCCGGCCTTGCGGCTCAGCTCCTTGTCGAAACGGGCCGCATCCATGGCCACCGTCATGGCCACTGCGTCGCCGGACGCCGCCTCCTCCAGCGTGACGGCGGCTTCGGCCTCGGCCTCCTCCCCCCCTTCGCCACCAAGAATTTCGGAGATGATGGTTTCGGACATCCGTGCTCCCGCAATAGCCCAGTCGCGCAATAATGCTGCCGTATGGGCAAAGAGCAACCCTCCGGCCGCGGAGCGACTGTGCCGTCCGCGTGCGACCGATGGTCCGAGGCTTGCAACCGCGCGCCTTGCAAACGCGCGCCTTGCAACCGGCCTATGTCGGCCCGACCCCGGCGCTGGAGGACCGCTTCAGCGACGGCTGCGCAGCGATAGCGAGTCTAAGGTGGGTCGGAAGCCGCGAAAAAAGCCAAATCGCAGGAGTGTCAGCTTGCACGCCTCGCTTTGCCACGACCTGCCTGTCTCGCTTCGGCCAAGTCCGGCCGACAGGTCAGCCATAGCGCCTACGCGCCGGAGGCTTTTGCCGTGCTGATGCTGCGCGTGCGGGACAGGTTACTGTCCGCGCCGGCCGGCGGCTTCGCGCAGCTAGCCGTAGGGTGGGCTGCTGTGCAGCCCACCTCTTCGGCGACGCAGAAACTATTCAAAATGATAGCCCAGAGCGCTCCGCTCCCGTAACAAAACCCTTGCCAATCCCCTCAAAACACGTTCCACTCCCAACACGACCCCCACGGGACCCAAAACCTCTGAACGCCATCCTCCCCACGGCCTGCCCCCAGGCCTCCGAGCTGAGCGCCCCCGAACTGAGCGCAAGAGACCTGGACATGCTCCAGGAACTCGCCGAACTCGGCATGCAACTCGCCCGCCTCGCCGTCCAGCAGGCGCAGCAGGAGCAGGCCACCGAACCGCCCCGCCCCAAACGCCCCGATCCAAGCCTCGTCTTCCTCCGCCTCTCCACCGCCATCCGCGACACCATCGTGCTGAAAACCCGGCTCGCCGCCGGCATCCTGCCCCCGCCGCCACGCCAGCCCCGCGAGGCCAAAACCCAGCCCCAGCCCATCGAAGCCGCACAGCAGCCGCAAGACCCAAGGCGCGCCCTCATCCTGCGCTATTTTCGGGAAGCCATCGACCTCACCCGCCAGAAGAGCAAAATCGCGACAAATCAGCAGATCGTCGAAACGCACATCGATGCCGAACTCGCCAAAGACCCCAACCACCGCCTACCCGGCCGCGACATCCTCCTCAAAATCTGCAAATCCCTCGACCTCCCCTTCTACGCCAGCCGCATCCACAGCGATCTCCTCCGCCCGCCGCAAATCCCCAAGGCCGCATAGATCCACCCAAGGAACCCACCCGATGCCACGAAGGCGCGTCGTCATGATCTGATGGCGTTCACCGTCTCGCGCCTGCAGGTGAACGCGCGGCCCTGGCTGGTCGTCTCGGCCAGGCGCTGGCGTTCCGCCGCGCTGCGCGGATCGGCATCCCAGACGGTGATGGTGGCCGTGACATACGCCGCGCCTAGAGCAATATCGCTTGAGGTTGACGCCCAGTCCGGGGTCGCGGCTGGGGTGAAGTCGGCTTCGTTCCGGGCGCACATCAGCATCAGCGCCAGGCCGTGCCTGCAGGGGAACTTGCGTGACGGGCAGGTGCATTTGGCGCCCCCACCCGCCATGTCCGCCGCGACGCGATAGGGGTTGGCGCCGGAGCCCTGGCATTCGCCCCAGTCGATATCGCCCGCGCGGCCGCGGACCGGCCATTTCGCAGCTTTCAGGAGACCGGCGGCAGCGGTGAGCGCGCTTTGGTCCGGGGCGAGGGCTTCAACCGCAGTGCGCGCGAGGGCCATGCCCTGGTGGTCCGTTTACGAGTCTCGCATGGGGTCATAGCATTGGGTGTGGGGGAGCGCGAGATGGCGAGGTAGGGGTTGGTTGCAGGGGTTTTGTGGCCGGTGCTGAACCGGCTGGGATTGGCGAAGATTGGCCGATAGCAGAAGGTCCGGTTTCCGAGCGAAATGTGGGAAATCGGACATAACCCACGCTCCGGGAGCGTGGCGATTTCCAATTCTTCCTACATTCGGCAGGACTTGCCGCTTGACCATTTGGCGGTCATACGGTTGCTAAAACTCCAATGATGAGAAAGCAATTTGAGCCCGGGAGTAAAGCCTAACCATATCGTTACCCCGCGTCGCGCCGTTCTGCGATGTATCACTCAGAAGCGCAAAACAAAGGATATTTGCTGATGACTCAGCACAAACCACATCGCTTGCAGGGACGCATCACCGAAGTCTCAATCGAGGGATTCCGGAGCCTGAAACATATCAAGAACTTGCAACTTCCGCAATTAACCGTATTGATTGGTGCGAACGGTGTCGGTAAATCCAGCTTCATTCGTTTATTTGAGATGATAGGCTGGATGCTGCGCGCCCGTAACCTGCAAGATTTTGCTTTGAGAAAGGGCGGCGGCGACGATCAATTCTTCATGGGATCACGTATCACGCCGCAGATAAAGGTAGAATTGCACATTGCGACGGACAGAGGCTCCAATGACTACCGTTTCGAGATGGCACACCTATCAGCAGGCGATACACTCATGCTGACGCATGAGGCCTATCGATATTCGAATGTTGAAATAGCCGGGCAGGCCAATTGGACCAATCTGAGCGGCGTCGGCAAGGAGTCTGCACTGCCAGACCAGACGAACAGGACTGCAAAAACTATATATAACCTGCTGCGTCAGTGCTCAACCTACCAATTTCATGACACGTCGGCCAATGCTTCGTTGCACCACCGTTGGGATACCTCTGACTCGGCTCGTTTGCGCTCGGATGGTGGTAACTTAGCCGCTGTACTGCTAGACCTTCGTGAGAATGATGGAGCGCGTTATCAACAGCTGGTGCGACAGATTCAACGTGTATTTCCTGCCTTGGAGAATTTTGTGCTGGACCCGGTAGCGGGCAAGGTTCTGGTGCAATGGAAGAGCAAATACAGCGACAAAGTTTTCGGTGCGCACCTTACCTCGGATGGCTCCCTGCGTCTGTTTTGCCTCTTGACTCTGTTGAGCTTACCAGACGAACGCCTACCGGACATGTTATTCTTCGACGAACCAGAATTGGGCTTGCATCCGCATGCCATTACACTGGTTTCTGAAATGCTCAAACGAGTGGCAAAAACGCGCCAAGTGTTCATCGCCACGCAGTCCCCATATATGGTAGATTGCTTCGATTTGGAGAACATCGTTGTAGCAGAAGCGGAAGACGGAGCGACGAAGCTGCGCAACATGCCGAAGGAGCAATATCAGCAATGGCTGGATGATGGCTATCTGCTGTCCGATATATGGCTGAAAACGCCAGTAGGAGTGCCTTCTTGATCAGGGTTTGCATCGTCTGTGAGGGGGCGACCGAAGTTGAATTCGTTAAATCATGTCTGACACCGCATTTGTTGGAATGCGGCGTGAACGCTTATCCGACCATCTTGCAAGCCCCATCGGGGCGGCACCGCGGCGGACACATAACGGTCGAGCGGCTGGCGCGCTTTATTTCACACGAATACCATGCCACGGACAGACTGACGACTCTGGTAGATTTTTACGGCTTTCAGGATGCGGGCGGCCGCACGAGGCAAGAGTTGGAACAAGATGTTCTTGACGCTGTTAAAAATCTCACTACTAGTTTCGATCCCCGGTTCATTCGCCCGTATGTGCAGATGCACGAATTTGAAGGACTCCTGTTCTCCGATGTCGAACAGTTTCAGTTTGTTCTTGACGGATGGGATACCGGAGTTTCTAATACACTGAAAGATATTCGTTCGCAGTTTTCTACGCCGGAAGACATTAACAAAGGCCGTGAAACCGCGCCATCCAAGCGGATACTTAAAGCATTTCCAGCGGGAAGCTATAGCAAAACCGAGCATGGCCCGGTGATCGCCGAAGCCATCGGCATCCCTTTGATCCGAAAGCAATGCCCACAGTTCAATGACTGGCTGACTATGCTGGAAGCATGGGGAACGTGCCTATGATGCTCGGTGAGCCCCGCCCGCTATGCCGCCCGGCCTCTTCGAAATCGGACATCAACACCCACGCCATCTTCTGCCAAGAAATCGACTCCACCCTGCTCCAGAGCATGCTCTATTGCCTCCAGCGTGGCTGGCCGCGGATGCACCGCCTCGTTCTCGATCATGTTCAGCGTCACGGTTGAAAGGCCGGCGCGGTGGGCAAGCGTCGCCTGGGTCCATTTCAGCAGGCCGCGGGCGGCGCGGATCTGGGCGGTGCTGATCATGACGTCACGCTTTACCGCAAACCGGCGGCGATCTGGACGAAAGTCCGATGGCGTACCGCCGCCTGCCGGAGGTCCTCGCACACCACGCCGGCACAATACGTGTCTTGCACACGCTGCGGCCGTTCGCCGTGGCGATGGCAGGCGAGGGCGAGTTCGATCCTTTCAAGGACTAGGGTTTTTTGAATAAGACTCGTGGATTATCCGGCGCCAACGGTGTGGACTCATGCCTCGATTCGGCCGGGCGCCGGCTCACTCTTCGACGCTTCTGCTTCCGGCCATGGAAATGCAAGCTTGAGCGGCCCAACCCACACAACTCCGGGAGCAAAGCAACCGCGACTACGCAGCAAGGTTGACCCCCACGGAACCGCCGGCCGCTGGCGGCGTGTATCCCGTATGTCGCCGCGGCGTCGTTCGCGGTGTCTAAGTGAAGGAATTGTCATTGGCCAAGGTCGTCGTCGTGACAGGTGCGAGTGCCGGGGTCGGTAGGGCAACCGTCGAAGAATTCGCCCGGCAAGGCTACGACGTGGCCTTGCTGGCGCGCGATCCAGACCGGCTGGAGCGCGTCGCCCACGACGTGCGGACCTGTCATGGCGTGCGCGCGCTCGCCATTCCAACCGATGTAGCAAGCTACGACGCCGTCGAAGCTGCGGCGACGAAGACGGAGGCGGAGCTGGGCCCTATCGAGGTGTGGGTAAACGTTGCGATGGCGACGGTATTCGCCCCGGTCGCCAGGCTGACCGCCGAGGAGATCGAGCGCGGCACGCGAGTGACCTACCTCGGGCAGGTCCATGGCATGATGGCCGCCCTGTCGCGCATGCGGCTGCGCAATCATGGCACGATTGTCAATGTTGGATCAGCCCTTGCCTATCGCTCGGTGCCGCTGCAAGCGATCTATTGCGGCGCCAAGGCCGCGATCCGCGGTTTCACCGACTCGTTGCGATCAGAAATCATTCACGACAAGCTGGCCGTTCACCTGACGACGGTGGACCTTCCGGCTGTCAATACGCCGCAATTCGACTGGGCGTTGAACAAGATGGGCGTCAAGGCAAAGCCTGTCGCACCGATCTTCGAACCGGAAGTCCCGGCGAGGGCGATCTTTTTCGCCGCCACGCATCGCCGGCGCGAGGTCTGGGTGGGCTTTCCAACCGTCAAGGCCATTCTGGCCAACCGCATCGCGCCCGGGCTGATCGACCATTATCTGGCATCCGCCGGCTACCAGGGGCAGCTCACACAGGAACCCTTGCCGAAAGATGCGCCCGCCAACCTGTTCGAGGCTGTGCCGGGACCCTACGGCGCGCACGGCCGCTTCGATAAGCAGTCCAAGCCGGGCAGTTGGGAAATGTTCACCGACCGGCATCGCACCGCCTTCTGGGCAGCCGCGGGAATCGGGTTGTTGACCGGCGTTCATCTCCTGGCGAAACGGCTCAAGGTGTAACGGTCGCGCCGGTGAGCCGTCCGCTCGAGCATGATGCGCTGCCGGGGGGCGGCGAAACCGCCGCGCTGCTCAGCCGTGACGGCGCGATCGACCGGCACTGCCCGGAACCACCATGTCACGGAGGCAAACCGGATGGCAACCTGCGACCATTACGACCTGATCGTCATCGGCAGCGGTCCCGGAGGGGGCTCTCTTGCCCACCGTCTGGCGCCAACCGGCAAACATATCCTGATGCTGGAACGAGGTGACTACCTGCCCCGCTCACGCGCGAACTGGGATTCCAGGACCGTGTTTGTTGACGGACAATACCAGGCGCCGGACATCTGGTACGGCAAGACGCGGGAGACGTTCCGCCCCGGGCTCCATTATTACGTCGGTGGAAACTCCAAGGTTTACGGCGCCGCGCTGTTGCGCCTGCGAGAGCAGGATTTCGGCGAACTGAGGCACGTGCACGGGGTCTCTCCGGCCTGGCCGCTCGGCTATGACGTGTTCGAGCCCTATTATTGCGACGCCGAGGCGCTGTTCCACGTGCACGGCCAGCGCGGCGAAGATCCGACGGAACCCTGGTCCAGCAAGCCTTACGCCTATCCGCCGGTTTTGCACGAACCCCGGATCCAGGCGCTGAACGACAGCCTGGTCCGCGAAGGGCTCCATCCGTTCCATCTGCCGCTCGGCATCAAGCTCGATCAGAACCCGGATGGCAGCGCAACCACATACAGCCCATGTATTCGTTGCGATGCCTTCGACGGTTTCCCCTGCGCAATCAACGCCAAGGCCGATGCGCAAGTCATCTGCATCGACCCCGCGCTGGCAGCCTGGCCGAACTTTACCTTGCTGACCGGTGCCTATGCGCAGGAACTGGTGACCGATCCGTCCGGCCATACCGTCACGAAAGTGCGGGTGTTGCGCCACGGCAAGCGCGAGGAATATTCCGCCGATATCGTGGTGGTCGCCTGCGGCGCGCTGAGTTCGGCACTGCTTCTGCTGCGTTCCGCCAACGACGCCCACCCGCAAGGCCTCGCCAACGGCTCCGGCCAGGTCGGCCGCAATTACATGCGCCACAACATGAGCGTGCTGATGGCCCTGCTCAAGGAGCCGAACAACACGGTCTTCCAGAAGACGCTGGCGTTGAGCGACTTCTACTTCGGTGACAGGGAGTGGGAGTATCCGATGGGTCTCATCCAGATGTGCGCGACATCGCATGCAGCGCAAATCCGGGGCGAGGCCCTGCCATCCTGGCTTGGCTGGGTTCCGGACATGCCGTTCGAAAAAATGGCCGAGTATTCGATGGATTTCTGGCTGCAGAGCGAAGACCTGCCCCGGCCGGAGAATCGCATCTTCTACGATGGCGACAAGGTCGTGCTCGAGATCACCGAAGGCAACGAACAGGCCGCCAAACGACTCCGGCATAAGCTCGAAAGTCTGCTGGAACCGATCGGTGCCCGCCCGCATCTGCTCGAGCGAAGCCTGTATCTGGGCAAGAATATCCCGATCAACGGTACGGCGCACCAGGCCGGCACATGCCGCTTCGGCACGGACCCGAAAACCTCCGTGCTGAATCCGGATTGTCGCGCCCATGAGCTGGACAATCTTTACGTCACCGACGCCAGTTTCTTCCCCTCGATCGGCGCGGTGAACCCGACGCTGACGATCATCGCCAACGCCCTGCGCGTCGCCGACCACATCAAGATGCGGCTGAACTCAGCGACGTCGGTCAGCGCATGAGGTCGATCGCCAGCAGCAGCGTGCTGGCAGCGATGAACAGCCGCCGCCCGCCGACCCCGCCGAATGTACAATTGGCACAGACCGTGGGCGTTGGGATGTAACCGAGCCGGGTGCGATCGGGTGCCAGAACGTGAATGCCGTCGGAAGCCGTCGTCCACACCCAGCCGCGCCCGTCCACCGCCAGTCCGTCGGGGTAGCCGTGATCGGTATGGCAGAACACGCGGCGGTTGGAGAGGGTGGCGTCCTCGCCTACATCGAATGCCTCGATCTGGTGCAGGGTCCCGGTCTGGTCGCCGGGTATTTCGTCCAGCGACAGCGAGGTGTCGGACACATAAAGCGTCCGTCCGTCCGGCGAAAAGGCCAGGCCATTCGGCTGCTCGAAATCGGCCATGCGGCGCAGCCCGCCGCTTCCTGGATCAAAACGATACACGCTGCGGTGGTCCAGTTCGGGTTCCACCAGGCTGCCCTGGCTGGGCATCAGCAAGCCGAAGGTGGGATCGGTGAACCAGATCGCGCCGTCGCTGGCCACAGTGACGTCATTGGGCGAGTTCAGCCGCTTGCCTGCGAAATGCGTAACGATCGGCATGGGCTCGCCGTCGCCATCGGAACGGCTGATACAGCGCCGCCCATGCTCGCAATGCACCAGATTTCCGTCCGGCTCCAGCGCGTTGCCGTTCATGAAGCAGGTGCCGTCGAGAGCGACCGTCACTTGCCCGTCCGGCTGCCAGGCGAGCAGACGGCGGTTTGGCACGTCCGACCAGAGCAGCCGATTGCGCGCCGGCTCCCAGACCGGCCCCTCGCCGTGCAGCGTGCCTTCGTAGAGGCAAAGCAGCGGCGTGCCGGGCGGCAGAACGTCGGCGAGGCGAGGATCATCGACCTGAACGCCGGGAAATCGGCTTAGCGGAATGGGTGCCCCCGGGCGCCGAAGCAGGCGGCCGGGCAGCAGCGCGTCGTCCACGTTCATGGCGGCAGCTCCTGTCGCGAAGCGACGATCTGGTGAAGATGACTGTCGGGGTCGCGCAGCACAGCGATCTGCGAGCCAAGCCAGACGATCCGCGTCGCGGCGACGTCGTTCGCCTGCAATACCTGCGTTTCCGCCCCGCGCGACATGCGGTAGCCGAGCAGTTCGAGATGCGGTGTCGCAATCACGGGCTGCATCGGCGTCACCGTGACCTCCGCGTCACGCAGCTTGTCGAGGCTGTCCTGTTGCGGGCCGCAATTGAAGCTCCGCGCGCCTTGCGTGAGCCCGAGGGCGGCATAGAAGGCAGCGCTGGCATCCGCATCGGCAACACTGATGGCCGAGTGGTCGATGCCAAGGCCGATCTGCCTGCCGGTGGCGCGTTTGCCCTGCCACCGCTTCGGCCGGGCGCTTTGAGGAAATTGCAAGAGTTCCAGGGGATGTCCGTCCGGATCGCGAAATTTGTAAGCGCGCACGCCGCCGGATGAAGCAGGCAGATGCTGCGGCCCAGCCTCGGATATTGGCGTCTCACCGCGGACGCGCTGGTAGGCCTCGGCCATGTCGGCCACAACGAGCGCCAGGTGTTGGAACGACAGGCAAGCCGCGCCGGCGCCGGGCGGGTACGGCCGCCCGGGCGGATCGAACTGCTCGATCGAGACCGTTTGCCGGCCGAGCCGCAAGATGTTGCGGCGCCCGGTCCCATGCAGGCCCAGCAGGCTGATCTCCTCCCCGCTGATTGCCTGCTCGGCCGCCTCCGCTGCGAAGCCGAGCACGTCCCGGTAGAACATCGACAAGCCGCACAGGTCCGCCGTGACCAGCCGGAAGCCCGCAATGGCCGACAGATGCTGCACCGCCGGCGCAGTGTCAGATGGCATGGCAGGGTGCGCGACGCGGATCAATGTGAAGTTGCACCGTCATCAGCACCGCCGGCTGGTCGCCGATGGTGCCGGACCGATGACCTCTCTTCCCATCCGTTATGGTGCAGCCCTGGTCCTCGCCGAACGAAAACTCGCCGGGGCCTTGCTCGATGCGGGTGCCGTCCATGCTCTCGATCCACCAGCGCCCGGACAGCACGACGATCCATTGCGGCGCCGGATTCTCGTGCCAATCGCCAATCCAGCCCACCGGCTGCACGGTAATCACGACGGTCGAGGGATGGGTTTCGTGCCGGTTATTCCATTGCGGATCGGCACCGCCGACACGCTTCAGATCGAACCCCGACAGTGCGCATCGCACCTGGTGGCTGATGCCGTCAGCATCCGTCCACAGATGCCAATACGGAATGCGCGGCCTGGGGCCGTTCTTTGCGTCGTCCTTGCCGCCGCGCCCGGCCGGCATGTCGATAGGATTGTGCATCATTGTCTCCCGGCATCACCGCGGCGACGCGCTCACGGCGTAAGGGTGGGAAGAGGCAAACGGATCGGCGATGAAACCGTGCCAGGCGTGGCCGTCCAGCCCCACCACGATCAACAGGAAGCCGGACGCGAGCGAGATATTCTTCAAGAAATCCCACAAGAGATCGCGCCCCCTGCTGTCGCCCGAAGCCCAGAAATCGCCCGGCTCCCAAAACCGCTTGAACAGCAGCGCGGTCAGCGCGCAATAGCCGGCCATGACGAAAGCGGCGAGCCGGTCGGCCACGCCGCTGAGGATGCCAAGCGGCATCGCCACCTCCACGAACAGGCCGACCAGAATCAGCGTGGTCGCGACAGCGTTCGAGGAGAAGACCTGTCGTGCCTGCTTCACCGCGCCGTTGAAGTTGAGAACCTTGTCGAGGGCGCTTGCCGGGAAGAACAGCACCACCAGACCGTAACGGACGAGCAGGATCAGCGTCTGTGCCGCCGTCACGCCACCCGCTCCCCGGCCGTGATGCCTGCGACGCCATTGCCGGGATACACGTAAACCTGCGACAACCCCCATTCGCAAAGGCGCGGCCAGATGAACTCGGCGACGTTCTGTGACATCACGTATCCTGCATCAGGTGATTGTCCAGCAACGCCGTCTGGCTCAAAAGGATCGGAAAACATTGCGTGATGTGCACGAAACTCTCCCAAGGAAGGCCTGCTTTTTTGAAGGAAAAGCAGAAAGCTTTCGAATATCAACTCGCATGCCGGGATGCCCAACTCAGCGAATTTGTAAAAGTTTTTTGGTTCTTTTTTTCAAAAAAGAACATCTTCTTCGTGGCCGGATTGGCCGCTACATCATCCTCAAGCGCAGGTTGAACAGGATAACCAGCGTGCCGCCCACCATCAGGGCCACAATCAGGCTTGAGAACAGAATGAGCTGCAAATCCGCCCGCGCCGAGCGTTTCAGATCGATGTGCAGAAAACGGCGGAAATGGACGATCATCTGCACAAGGCCCAGGCCAAGCACGGTGGTGAAAGCCTGCGACCCGACGACGATGAGCGAGGGGGGGGATCCAGATCAGGCCTTCGAGCGGCCAACTGAAGCCCCATTGCGGCCGATAGGCGCTGCGCGTGTTGGAAAGGCGGTAATGCCAGGCGAATAGCGGGGCGAGCGCAAGAGCCGGCGCGATCACGAAAAGCATGACCAGGCACACCAGCAGGAACTCGTGCCGCGTCGCGGCCGCAACCGGTCCGGCTGGCAACAGGAAACCCCGGTCGAGCACAGCGCACCCGCCCAGGGGCAGGCAGATGAAAGGCGTCGCCGTGCGCAAGGTGCGACAAACTGACAAAGCGTCTCCTGGCGGAAGTCGCTCAAAAACGAAGCGCGCCGTAAGTCGTTCAGCGTGTCGCCCCAAATTGATCGCGACCTCGGGGCACGTCGCAGAGGTCACGCCCGGGCACGATCAGCCGATGCGCCAGGCTTCGGCCGATGGCATCCGGAGGCAGGGCGGTATCGCGAATGCGGCAGCCATGGGTGTGCCCGACACCTGCCCGCAAGCCTGACCCATCTGACGTCAGGGAGGCGAAATCGTCGCTCGTCGCCCCATATACCACACTGATGACTGAGACGGCGCTTCAGCATTGTTGTGCTTGCTCGAAGGCCAAGCCGATGCGGAGCATTCGACCTGATGGGTGACACGACCCGACTTCCTGTTACGCGTTTTTCTACCGCGCAGCACTTAGGCCCAGACCGCTGGGATGCCTGGCGGGACAGTATTTCCGTCTTGTTCGACGTCTTGCCGCTGATCGCGGCAACGGCACCGGATGACGAGCATAGCGTGCTGGGCGCGCATCTCGGCGCGGTGCTGTTCGGCGAAACGCGCTTCGCGGCGCAATCTTTTGAACGTTCGCAACGCAAACTCATTGGCAACGGACTCGACCATTATCTGGTGCAGTTTTATGCCAAAGGCGGCTATGCCGGGCGGACCGGGGATGAAGATGTCGTGCGGACGGCATCGACTACCGATGCAACGGCCTCGCCCAGGCATTGTTCGGCAATACCGGCACACGCGATATCCACGGCTGGTATTTCACCGCGCGGTCGGGCGATATTGTATTTCGGGGGGAGGTGACGGCGCGACCACAGGAAATGAACCTCTGGCGGCATCAGGATCCCGATGGCGAGGAACGTCTCGCGCATCTGACGGTCACCGCCGACTACAAAATTACCGTCACGCGGCATGTCGCGAATACCCATTTGCCGGTGAAGACGGTGACCGCATCGCGGACCGGGATTTATGAAATCACGTTGCCGGCCGTAGATGATCACGTTGCCCATTGCCATCCCAGCCATTTGATTGAAGCACCACGGCCATGACCCCTGATGATATCCGCACCTGGCTCCATGAGCGCCTGGCATCCTTGCTCGACATGCCTCTCGAAGACATCGCGGCTGCCGATTCGGTGGCAGAGCTTGGCGCGGATTCACTCACAGTGGCGCGGCTGACCGAGGAGTTGCGCGAGAAAACCGGGGTGGATTTGCCCGCGACCTTGTTTTACGACACGGCGAATTTTGCCGACCTGATCAGCCGCATTGCCGCGTCGGTCCGTTCGGCCATGGCGGCCGCATCCGCTGCGGCACCACCGCGCCGCATTGTTCTCGCGGCCAGCTTCACGATCGAGCCGATCGAGGCGTCACTCGCCGCGCTGCTCGAAGCCAGCGAGCTGAATGCCACGCTGTCTTTCGCACCGTATCACCAAATTCTCCAGCAATTGCTCGATCCCGCTGTCGGATTTGGCCGCCAGGACGCGGCCGCTCATGTGGTTCTGCTTCGCCTGGAGGACTGGTTCCGTCACGCCGGCGCAACACCTGAGCTTGCGGATATCGAACCTGTTGTCGGGCAGCTCGCGGCGGCGTTGCAAGCCGCGCGTGCCCGGTTGTCCGGCCCCATTCTCGCCGTGCTCTGCCCGCATGGCGATGGCGCGGCGATGCAGGCGGCCGATTGCGCATTGATGACCGCGATTGCGATGATCGCTGGTGTCGAGTTGGTTGACCTGCGCGGGCAGGGCGGCGCGCATGATGACCCGGTGCGCGACCGCATTGGCCACATCCCCTACACGCAGGCGGGATACGCAGCTTTGGCCCTGGGCCTGGGCCGGGTGCTGCACGGCTGTCTGACCCGGCCTGCCAAGGTACTGGTCGTGGATTGCGACAATACGTTGTGGGGTGGCGTGGTTGGGGAAGACGGCGCCTCGGGCCTGACAATCGCGCCCGGTCATAGGGCGCTTCAGGCATTTCTGCTGCGCCGCAAGCAGGCCGGTCAGTTGATCACGCTGGCCAGCAAGAATGCCGAAGCCGATGTTTGGACTGTCTTCGACAGCCGGGCTGATATGCTGCTGTCACGTGCGGATATTGCCGCATGGCGGATCGACTGGCAGCCCAAGGCGGACAATATCCATGCACTTGCCGATGAACTTGGCCTTGGCCTGGACAGTTTCATCTTCCTCGATGACAGCCCGGCCGAGTGTGCCGCCGTGGCCGCAGCCTTGCCGGAAGTCACGGTTGTGCAACTGCCTGGCGACGCGGCCGCCTTCGAGGCATTTCTTGCCGCCCACTGGGCATTCGATACCAGGACCATGACGGCAGAGGATGCGCGCCGTACCGAGCTGTACGCCATCGAGCAGGAACGGCGGCGATCCAGGGCAGAAATCATCAATATCGAGGATTATCTGGCGTCGCTCGCCATCGAGATTGCGATCACGCCCCTGGCCGAGGCCGACCTGCCGCGCGCCCCGCAACTCACCCAGCGCACCAATCAGTTCAATACCACCACCCTGCGCCGCACCGAGGCCGATATCGCTGCACTGACCGGCCACAATCCGGCG
>Ga0116231_10010367_pt1 | contig 15064 bp, 10 predicted proteins | sample S1TSphgellanicum_2_FD_89695 | JGI IMG/M metagenome (GOLD analysis project Ga0116231, IMG submission 89695) | Host-associated microbial communities from peat moss isolated from Minnesota, USA - S1T2_Fd - Sphagnum magellanicum MG | ecosystem: Host-associated > Plants > Peat moss > Unclassified...
CGCACGCACTAGATATGGTACGGCATCAAGCGCAACTGATCGAATATATCGATCCGCTGCTACCAAAGTCCGCAAAAATCTTCCTGCCTATGGCCAAGCACTTTGGTTACTCGTATCAATTGGAATATCGCTTTTGCTGGTTCCCTGCGAACCCGGTCCCCGATCTCAACCACATTGATCTCTCGATTGGGAGCCTTGAGAATATTGCGGATCTGATCGCGCTCTCAATAACGGACCAATCCGGATACAGGCAAAGCCGACGCCCACCGCCGCACTCGTAAAGCCCGCCAGCTTGGAAATCCGGGAAGACAACAGGAAAAATAAATCTAAGCCCCAACCAGCGCAGGATTCCCCATCCCACCCGGCACGGTCGTCTCTGCGGCCTTGGCAGCGATCGGCGCATATGCCAGCTCCCACGCCGACCGGTCCTTCATCAGCCGTGACACCAGCGCCGTATGCATCGCATGGCCCGCCCGCACCGCAACCACCCTGCCCTGAATGCGCTTGCCCGCCAGCGCCAGATCGCCGATCAGATCCAGCACCTTGTGCCGCACATATTCATCCGCAAAGCGCAGCGGCCCGTTTTCCGGACCCTTCGGGGTCAAGATAATCGCGTTTTCCGGACCGGCGCCGCGAATCAGCCCCATGTTTCTGAGCTTTTCCTCATCCGCCTTGTAGCCAAACGTCCTCGCCGCGGCAATCTCCGCGCCGTAGGTCTCAGTTTCGAGGTCGACTGAAAAGCTGTCATGGCCGATCGGAGCAGGGAAGTCGATCTCGTACGCGATGCTGTAGCCTTCGCCGGGGTAGACGCCGATAAACTTGTCGCCTTCGCGCACCTCAACCGGCCGCAGCACCCGGATGTACTCTCGCCTACGCCGCTGCACCCTGATCCCCACCTGCTGAAACGCCTCCACATAGGCCTTCGCGCTTCCATCCAGAATGGGTAGCTCCAGGTTGTCCAACTCCACGATCACATTGTCCACGCCCATGCCAATCAGCGCGGAAAGCAGATGCTCGGTGGTTGAGATCAGCACACCCTGGCGCATCAGGCTGGTCGCGTAGCTCACTTTGGCTACGTTTCTGCCCGTCGCTGGAATCTCAAAATTATCTAAGTCTGTCCGCCGAAATACGATGCCCGACCCCGCCGGAGCCGGCAAGAGGCGCATTGTGACCGGAGCTCCCGAGTGCAGTCCCACCCCTGAAAACTCAAGTGGTGACTCAATCGTCTGTTCCTGGTGCGTCGGATTGAAGGAAAAATTTGCCAAATAGAACCCGTCAAACGCAGCTCTAACGGCTGCCTCATCCAGACTAGACGTAACACCGCCAATTTCGGCTGTGGCAAATTCACCACATACTGCGCCGTATTCGACCCGTAAACATGGCATTTGTAAGGGTTTCGTAAACGCGCCGGCCAGAAACTGCTGCTTCGACCGCCCCAAATCCAGCCGCCAAAGAGCAATACCGAACAGCATGCAGCCAAAGCCAACCTGTACTTTCGCGCTATCGAAGAATTCAAGGAGATGATTGATGATGATGAGCGCTATCCCAAAACCGAAGAAATCGGCCAAAATTTCCGACGCAACGCGCTTCGGCGTAAACGTAAAGCTCTCCGCTGCGGACTTCAAAAAAGCATCCCTGGTCGCCAAGGCCGGTCACGAGACACTCCCCGAATGGATCACCAGCCTGGTGAGCACCGCTCTCATGCCTTAATTGCCTCGTCGGCTTCGCCACCTCCCGCCAGGTATGCGAAATTAACTGCATGCCTGGTGCCGTCACCCTCGTGTCCCCAATTCCGCCGCGCGCCCTGCTCGCCGGTGCGCGCGACAAACAGCCCGCTCTCCTCGAACTTGCCAGCCGGCTGGTCCACTGCGAATCCCCCTCGGATCAAAAGCCAGCCGTGGACGCCTGCATGGACCTTGCCGCCGCTCACGCCAAGTCTCTTGGCGGCAGAATCAAGCGCCATCGCCAGAGACGCCACGGCGACCTCCTGGAACTCCGCTTCGGGCCGCGCAAAACCGATCCGGCGGGGCGAATTCTGCTCTTAGGCCATCTCGATACCGTATGGCCCCTCGGAACCCTGAAGTCCATGCCCTGCCACATCGCCAACGACGCAGCTGGAAATCTACGGCTTTACGGACCGGGCACCCTGGATATGAAGGTTGGCGTCGCCATGGCCTTCAGCGCGATCGAAATGCTCCTCGAAGCCGGCCAGCTTCAGAACGAGCTCGTTCTCCTGCTCAACAGCGAAGAAGAGATCGGCAGCCCCGTCAGCCGCCCCATCACCGAGGCCCTCGCGCAACAGTGCATCGCCGTCTTCGTCCTCGAACCGGCCCAAAACCTCGCCTACAAAACCAGCCGCAAAGGCACGGGAGACTGGCGCGTGACCGTTCACGGCGTGGCCGCTCACGCCGGCGTCGACTTCACGCGCGGCCGCTCCGCGATCCTCGAACTGACCCGCCAGATCGAGAAAATCAGCGCCTGGACGAATCTCGAAAAAGGAATCACCCTCAACTGCGGCGTCATCTCCGGCGGCACCAAAACCAACGTCGTTCCCGCGGAAGCCTGGGCCGCATTCGACCTCCGCACCGCCAAACGCGCCGACGGCCCACGCATGGAAAAGAAGTTCGCCGCCCTCAAACCCACCCCCAAATCCGGCTGCACGCTCACTGTCGAAGGCGGCATCAACCGCCCACCCATGGAACGCACCCGCGGCACGGTACGGCTCTTCAAAAAGGCGCAAACGTTCGCAGCTCAGTTGGACTGGACCCTCGAAGAAGCCTCCACCGGCGGCGCCAGCGATGGCAACTTCACCTCCGCCCTCGGCGTTCCCACCCTGGACGGCATGGGAGCCGTAGGCGAAGGAGCCCACGCCAACCACGAATCCATTCTCATCGACCACCTGGCCCCAAGAACTGCACTGCTCGCCGCCATGCTCTCGTAAGTGATTCGGCGGCGTATCATCACCCAAAGGCTGAGCGAGCCGCGAAGCACCGCTTCGAGGCCGAGACGAACAACAGCCGGACGCCCGGAGGCATCTCAAAGCCATGACCCTAAGCAAGATCAACCGCCGCCGGCTCCTCTCCGGCACGGTCAAATCCGCCCTAGCATTTCCCCTCCTCAGGTCAAAACTCGCCAAAGCTCTGATCCTTGACCCCGCCGAAGTCCCCGCATCCACCCTCGCAGCCGACCCGCGCCGCCCCCAATTCCATCTCCTTCCGGCGCGCAACTGGATGAACGATCCCAACGGACCTGTCTTCTGGAAGGGGCATTACCACATGTTCTTCCAATACAACCCCCACGCCGCCGTCTGGGGAGACATGCACTGGGACCACGCCATCTCACCGGACATGATCCATTGGAAGCATCTGCCCGTAGCCCTCGCACCCACCCCCGGCGGGCCCGACTCCGAAGGCTGCTTCACCGGCACCTGTGTCCTCCACAGCGGCACCCCGACCCTTATCTACACTGGCGTCCGAACCGTATCCGCCGACAGCCCCGAAGCCACCCTCCGCGACGGCCACAACAACTTCAAGGAGACCCAGCTTTACGCCACCAGCGCCGACCCCGAACTGCGCACCTGGTCCAAGCGCGCAACTCCAGTCATCCCCACCCCGCCCCCCGGCATGAAAGTCACCGGCTTCCGCGACCCCGCTCCCTGGCGCGAACCGGCGCTCTATCCCGATGGCTGGCTCATGGCCGTAGGCTCCGGCACCAAAGAGCACGGCGGCTGCGTCCTACTCTACAAATCCCCCGACCTCCAGAACTGGGAATATCTCCACCCAGTCGCCGGCGGAGCCGCCACCGGCAGCAGCGTCGCCAACCCGGTCGATTCCGGCGACATGTGGGAGTGTCCCGATCTCTTTCCACTTGGCAATAAGCACGTTCTAATCTACTCGACGCAAGGCAAGGTCTTCTGGAAAGTCGGCACCCTCGCCGCGCCAGACCTGATCTTCCACGAAGAACAATCCGGCCTGCTGGACTACGGCAGCTTCTACGCCCCTAAAACCCAGCTCGACAAGCAAGGCCATCGCATCCTCTGGGGCTGGATTCCGGAGACCCGCCCCGAAGCGGAATTCAGCGCCTCCGGCTGGGCCGGCCTCATGTCCCTGCCGCGCGTCCTGACGATCGGCGCAGATGGCCGCCTCAATATCACCGCCGCCCCATTGGCCGAAAAACTCCGTCAGCATGAGGAGAAGCTGCAGCTCAAACCGCAAACGGCCGCAGGTGGCAACGAGCTTCAATCCAGCCAGACCCTCAAAGGCGCATGTGGGGAAATCCTCTGCCATGTCAAAGTTGGCCGAACCCCATTCACCCTCGATCTCCTCGACACCACGCTGCACGCCGATCCGCCCAAAGACCCCACCAGCGCTGGGGCCGCCCAGGTCAGCCTGCTCTCCATCCGCTACAGCCACGCCAACCCCAAAGAACTCGTCGTCGATCAGCAGCGCGTGCCAATCAGCCTGGCTCCCACAGACCCCCTCGAACTGCGCTTCTTTATCGACGGCTCGGTCATCGAGCTATTCGTAAACAACCAGACCACCTACACCAAGCGCTTCTATTACCCCGGCAAAACTGCCCCGGAAATCGCCGTCGGCATCACCGGCAACCAGGCCGACATCACCCGCCTAAGCCTCTGGCAGCTAACCCCAATCTCCAAAGACCGCCTAACCACGTAGCCCGCGCCAGCCATCGTTCGGAGAAGTTCTCATCCAAAGCGGACTACAAATTGCCGGTGCCCCGCCTTCACCGACGTTCTTTGTCGGTCAAGGTGGGATACTTTGTACTTATAAGCACTCTACAGCCCGTTATCGTTTTTCTATCTCCGACTCCCTAACTTCTCCTTAGCCAGAATCACCCGCGCCAGCGCCTCATCGGCCGTGGCTCCGGTCGCTGAAAGATGCCCCATCTTCCGCCCCACGCGCGCCTCGCGCTTCTCGTATAGATGCAGCCGAACCCCCGGCACAGCCAGCGCCGCCGCAAAATTCGGCTGTCCTGCGCAATCGATCCAGACCTCGCCCAGCAGATTCACAATCGCCGCCGGCGTCAGTATCGCCGTATCTCCAAGAGGCAGGTTACACGCAGTCCGGACTAACTGCTCAAACTGACTGGTTGCGCAGGCGCGTTCGCTCTGGTGATAGCTGTTATGCGGCCGCGGAGCCAGCTCATTGACCAGTAACTCGCCAGACTTCGTCACAAACATCTCCACGCACACCAGTCCCTCTAAATCTAACTGGGAGATGATGCCGCGCGCTATCCCCTGCGCCTGCGCTTCTAACTCCTCTGGAATCCCCGCGGGCAGCACGCTCCACGCCAGAATCTGCCGCTCATGATGGTTCCGCGCAGCAGGATAGCACCGTACCTCGCCCGCAGGCGACCGAGCCGCCATCACGCTGATCTCAAAATCCAGATCCAGCGCCATCTCCGCCTCAGCCGGCCGTCCGCTCAGCGAAGCCCAAGCCTCGGCAATCTCCGCGTCCGTTGCCGGCGTGCCGAATCCAATCCGAGCCTGCCCACGCCCGTCATATCCGCCGCGCGCCGTCTTCAAAAACACCCGCCCGCCCAGTGCCGGAACGGCTTCGGCCAGCTCCGCCTCCGAGCGCACCACGCGAAACGGCCCAACCGGAAATCCGTTCTCCGCAAGCCAGGTTTTTTGAAGGATTTTGTCCTGAATGATCCGGATCGGCTCAACTCCGGGCCGCAGGGGAGCGAGACTCGCGACTTCCTGAAGAGCCGCCAAGCCAATCTGCTCAATCTCCAGCGTCACCGCATCCGCGCCCGAGGCCAGTTGCCGCGCCGCATCCACATCGTCCCACTTGCCGACGACGACCTCGTCGACGACAAAGCTTGCCGGGCAGCCCGCCTCCGGGTCCATCACCCGCACCCGGTAGCCCATGGTCCGCGCCGCCATGGCCGTCATTCTCCCCAACTGGCCGCCGCCTAGAATCGCCAGCAACCCACCCGGCTCGACAGTCTTCGCATCGCTCACGGCAAAATCTCCTGCGCCAGCACTTCGGTCGTCCGCGCCTCACGCCACGCCGCCAGCTTCTCACCAAGGGCCGCATCGTTCCCCGCCAGCATCTCGACTGCAAAAAGCCCCGCATTCGCCGCCCCAGCCCGCCCAATCGCAAACGTGGCAACGGGAATGCCCTTCGGCATCTGGACGATCGAAAGCAGCGAATCCATCCCCTGCAAACTCGTCGCCGGCACCGGCACTCCCAGCACCGGAACCAGCGTCTTGGCCGCCAGCATGCCCGGCAAGTGCGCGGCGCCGCCCGCACCGGCCACGATGGCGCGCAAGCCGCGGCCGGCGGCAGTGGCGGCGTACGCAAACAGCAAATCCGGAGTTCGGTGTGCGCTCACCACTCGAACTTCATGCGGTATCTCAAACTCGCGCAGCACCTCGACCGCGGCCTCCATCACCGCCAGATCGCTCTTCGATCCCATCACCACGCCTACCAGCGGCGTCACAGCCTGCAACTCACTCATGCGCAAATTATAAGGCTCGGTGATCCCCTGACCCGCCCTACCGGACGCTCTTCCAGCGGGTGCGACGCGCCGGCAGCGAAATCGTCAGGAAATGGTAGGAATGGCGAATGGGCGGGTCGGGGTTTCCGCGACTTCGACACGGTTGCGGCCGTTGCGTTTTGCCAGATAGAGGGCTTCATCGGCTGAGCTGATGAGCAGATCCGGAAAGAGGCCGGGCGACGGCGCAAAGGCGGCGCAGCCGATCGAAATGGAAACCCGGCAATGAAGAGCGGTGCCCGGCTGGTCGAAGAGATTCCCCACGAGGATGCGCATGGATTCCGCCACCCGGGTTGCGTCTTCCAGTCGAGTCTCCGGCATGAGGAAGATGAATTCCTCGCCGCCGTACCGGGCCAGCAGGTCGCTGGAGCGGTGTCCCATCTCCAGGATGGCTTGCGCGATGGTGCACAGGCAGATGTCGCCGGCGGGGTGACCGAAGCGATCGTTGTAGGACTTGAAGTGGTCCACGTCGATCATCAGAACGGCCACGGATTGGTTGCTGCGGCGGGCGCGGGTCCATTCGGCCTTGAGAGTGTCTTCAAAGAGCCGGCGATTGCTCAGGCCGGTCAAGGGGTCGGTCGAAGCGAGTTTGGCCATTTTGCGGTAGGCCTGCTCCAGTTGCGTTTGAAAGACTTCGCGCTCAATCTGCACCACCGAGACCGAGAATACCGTGATCATTGAAAGCGCCAGAAAGGCTTGCAGCAGCAGGATGCGGTGCGGCAGGTCGGCGCCGCTGCCCAGGGTGAGCGGTCCGTAGCCGTGCATCGTCGCTGTGGTGGCGAGGAAGGCCAGCAGGTTCACGGCCAGCACCGAAGAGGTAAAGCCCCGGCGCAGGCTGACCAGCAGAATCGCGGAGACCAGGATAAAGTCCAGAGCGTAGCCGGACTGGCCAAAGACAGCCAGCGTGGTGGTGGCCACCAGCGTCAGCAGCGACAGGGAGGTCAGCAGGTCGGAGAGGCTTGCGCGGCGATAGTTGTCGCGGCTGCTCAGGACCAGCACCAGCGGAGTGAACATGGCGTATCCCAGCATGTCGGAGTCGGCGCGGATTTGCAGGACCGTCCAGAAGTCCAGGCCGGGGTTGGACAAGCGCATGTACGTCGCGAAGATGGCCGCAGAGAAGAGCGGCGCCGCGAACAGAGCGAATACCACGAAGCGCGAGACCAGATGCGGCTCCTGCAGCCAGTCGTCAAGCTTGCGGCAGCGCGGCAAAGCTAGGGCGGCCGTAAGCGGCCCAACCGCGTTGGCAATCCCGTTGATCAGATTGGGTATCGGCAGGCTGCCGTAATGAATCTCTCCTAGCAGAGAACCGAAGAGGACGCTGCACAGCAGGAGCGGCCAGCGGCGACGCTCGGAGCGAATCATGACGGCCACGGCAAGGCCGTTGGTCGGCCACCAGATCGCTTGCCAGACATGGTTGAAGAATCCGGAGTGGTGCATGGCCTCTTCGACCAGAAAGACAAGGCTGGCCAGGCCGAGGAACTCCGCGCAGGAACGTAGCAGCGCACTTCGGCGTGGAAGTGCGCGGTCAAACGTCCCGGACAGTTGAGCCAACGTCATCATTGAGCTATATCGGCAGCAAACTCCCTTCAAATGAGCGCCATCGCGCAGGGGGATACCGCTATTATGGCGGCGCGGGCGTTGCAGCCGTCAATCACCGTGAAGGGGGAGCGCAGGTGGTGGTTCGGAACCCCCGCGTGGCACCATTGTGGCATATTTCCAGCCGCGTCACAGATTTCAATTAGGCGTGTTGTCGGCAATCTGTCCTCCGGGCCGGTCACGCATCGTAGGATGAAAATATGTTGCGTGTGAAGCGTTTGGCGGATGCGGCGCGGGCGCCGGAAGTAGCGCACCCGGGCGAAGATTTGGGCTACGACGTGTTTGCCCTGGAGGCAGTCGAGCTTTGGGCGATGGCCTCGGTGCGGGTGCGGACGGGAATCGCTGTGGAAGCCCGGCACCCGGAGACAGGCGTAGCCCTGGGGCTGCTGGTGCGGGACCGGTCTTCGATGGCCGCGCGCGGAATTGCGGTGACGGGCGGCGTGATCGACGCCGGCTATCGTGGGGAGATCCAGATCCTGCTGACCAATCTGACCGGCACGGCGATCCGCCTGGAAGCGGGGGACAAGATCGCACAGATGATTCCCGTGCCGGTGCTTACAGGAACGGTGTCGGTGGTGGAGGAACTCGGAGATTCCAGCCGCGCGGAGAAGGGGTTTGGAAGCTCCGGCCGGTAAACGAGGGATCGGGAATCGCAAAAAAGAGGGGCCAGCGGGCGGCGACTGCCTGCTGGCCCCTCTGTTTTGCAAAGTCGGCTAGTTCTTGCCCAGGCCGTCGTGCTGGTGGTAGTTGGGGTAAATCGGCTTGGGAAATTCGGGGATCGGATTGGCTTTCAGCTCTTCGAGGACCAGTTTCACGCCGGTTTCAAGCTGTACATCATGGCCCGCCGCGAAGTCCTTTGGAGTGTCCTCGACGGGAAGGTCGGGGACGATGCCGTGGTTTTCCACCTCGAATTTCCCGGTCAGCCCGTAGATGAGGAAGCGCGGCGCGGTGATGCTGCCCCCGTCCAGCAGCGGAGGATAGCCGCCGATGCCGACCAGGCCGCCCCACGTACGGGTGCCGACCAGTTTCCCAATCCCTGCCTTGCGGAAGTACCAGGGCATGGCGTCGCCGCCGGAGCCTGAGTTTTGATTGATCAGCATGGTCTTAGGCCCAAAGATGGCGCCGACCGAGTCGACCTGCGGCTTGCCGTCGCGCTCCTGAGAGATGGAAAGCGGCTGCCGGCGAAGCACGTCGACGATGTAGTCGGCAATCAGTCCGCCTTCGTTCCAGCGCTCATCAAGGACCAGCGCCTGCTTATTGAGCTGCGAGTAGAAGTAGCGGTTGAAGTTGGTATAGCCCGCGCCCCCGGTGTTGGGCATGTAGACGTAGGCCACCTTGCCGCCCGAAAGCTCGTTGACCTTGCGCAGATTGCCTTCGATCCAGTCGATGTTGCGCAGCCCGTCTTCATCGCCGACCGGAACCACGGTGACGTCTTTCGCGTCTTTGCCGTCGGCGTTGTAGGCGATGTGCAGAACGGTCTGCAGACCCGCGGTCCCGTCGAAGAAGGAATACAAATTGTCCGTCGCATGGACTTCCTTGCCGTTGACGGCCAGCAGGTAGGCGCCCTCGTGCACATAGACGCCGGGAAGGGTGAGCGGCGAGGCCAGGCCCGGAGTCCAGTTCTGGCCACCGAGGATTTTGCCGATCTTGTAGCGTCCGTTTTCGACGGTGTAGTCGGCGCCCAGCAAGCCGGTCGTCGGGGCGTCGTCATGATGGTAAGGTCCGGAGACGAACATGTGGCCGATGGAGATTTCTCCGGTCATCTCTTTGGTCAGATAGCTGAATTCCTCGCGGCTGGCAAGGCCCTCCAGGTATGGGCGATATTTCGCCTCAATTTTGGGGATATTCAAGCCGTGGGTGTTGGGATCGTAAAGGAAATCGCGCTCAATGCGCCAGGTTTCGTTGAAGATCTGCCGCCATTCGGCGCGGAGGTCGATCGTGGCGTGCATGTTGCCCAGGTTGACGGGCTTGCCGGTGTCGCCGCCGGGCTTCAAATCGTCGGTGGCGATGATGGAGAGCGAATTGTGCTGGGCGATAAGTGCCTTGGACTGATCGGCCGAGACGAGGAAACCGCCCAGATCCGCAGCCACCTGCTCGGTCTTGCGCTTGTCCGTCGAAAAGCGCCACAGGGCGCGAATATTGGGTCCGCCGTCGCTGGGCCGGCCCACCGGCGAGCCTTCGAGCAGATAGACGACCCCGGTCTTGCCGGCCACCACCCCACTGTAGTTGCGCCCCGGCACAGGCAGCGAAAGGATGCGGTTGCCGATGTTTTCTAGGTCGATCTTGACTTCCACTTTCTTGTCGTCGGTCTTGTCTTCCTTCTTGGCCTCGTCCGCTTTGGCATCCGGCTTCGGGTCGGCTTTGGTGTCCTTCTTGCCCTTGTCGTCGCCTTCCGTTTTAGGAGGCGGAATGGGATTCTTGTCGTCCTTCTTCTTCTCTTCTTCCTTGATCTTTTCGTCGTCGCTCTCGGGTGGAATGGGCGAAGCGCCGTATTGCGAGAGGACGACGACGTAGGGCGCGCTGGTTTCCGCGCGGTCCAGCGAGGAGAGATCGATCCCCGCGTTCGAGGGTCCGTCATCGGTGGAGGCGAGGAAGTAGAGGAACTTGCCGTTGGGGTCGAAGACCGGGCTGAAGGCGTCGCTCATGCCGTCGGTGACCTGGGTAACCTTCTTCGTCTCGAGCGAGTAGAGGAAAACGGCTCGCAGATTGTTGTCGATCGCCCGCGAGTAGGTAATCCACTTCGAGTCGGGAGACCAGACGGAGTCGTACCCGCCGCCGCCGAAGCCGCCCTGCTCGTTGGTGTCGACGAGGACAGGCTTGCCGGTGGGCATTGCCTTGCCGCTGTCGTCCGTTCCAGGTGCGTCGATGTACCAAAGGTGCAGATGCTTGTCCGAATACGCCAGATGTTTCGAGTCCGGCGACCATTGCAGGTTGTAGTAATACGACGGGTTGGGTCCGAGATCGACGACGGTGGGCGCTTTGAAACCGGTCTGGTCATGGAGGAAGAGCTGGTATTCGCCGGAGGCATCGGAGAAGTAGGCGATGGTCTTGCCGTCGGGCGACCAGGCCGGGGCGCGCTCGGCGGCAGACTCGGTGTTGGTCAAATTGCGGGTGTCGCCCTTTTCGGCTGGGACGGTGAAGATGTCGCCATGCGCCTCAATCGCCACACGCTGGCCGGTGGGGGAAAGCGCGGCATTCTGAATCTGGTCGGGCGTGATGGAGCCCAGATGCGGTGCCAGTTGCGGCAGATCGCCGTGGATGGTGATCTGGAGGGTGTGATCCTCGCCGATTTTGCCGGAGGGGTCCAGGTCGAGGACATGCAGCGAACCGAACTGCTCGTAGATCAGTCCGCCGGGGCCGGCCTGCATGCTTTTGAAGTCGAGACCCCTGTTGGCGACGGCGAGCGAAACCTGCCTGGTCTTGGTGTCATAGCGATATAGCGAGACCGGCCCGGTCTTTTCGCTCCCGATCTCCACCGCGGGCTGAGACGCGGCAGCGCGGTCTGAGAGGAAATAGATCTGGTCGCCGACCCACGTCGGGTACATGTCAGTGGTATTGCTGGAAGGGATCTTTTCGAGGTCAAGCGTCTTCAGATTCACAACCCAGATCGGGAAATTCTGGCCGCCGTGGTACTGCTTCCAGTCCGGCTCCCACCGAGTGACGGGCTCATAGGCGATCGACTGGCCGTCGGGCGAAAAAGTTCCTTCGTACGCCATGGGCAGCGGGAGCGCTTCGGGAGTTCCCGTGCCGTCGGCGTGGACCTTGAAGAATCGCATGTAGTGGCGCGGACTCGCCCGCATGCTGGCGAAGAGAATGTCTTTGCCGTCCGGAGTCCAGCCCACGGCGAAGTTGCCGGCCGGGTGCCAGGTGAGACGGCGCGGGATGCCTCCCATAGACGGGACCACGTAGACGTCGGTGCCGCCGAGGAGATTGGCCGAGTAAGCGATCTGGGAGCCGTCCGGCGAGAAAAACGGCCCGTCTGCCAGCGCTGCCGTGGACGTGAGACGCTCGGCTTCACCGCCGGACCGCGGAACTGTCCAGATGTCGTCGGCGTAGCGGAAGGCGACCGTGGTCCGGCTGAGGGAGGGGTTCTGCAGCAGCAGCGGCGGATTGGCTGCGAAGGCCGACGCGGCGAGGGCGAATGGCAGCGAGGCAATGAGCTTGAAAGCAAATGAGACAAGGCGGCGGGGCAGTTTCATAGGTTCTCCGGTGGAAACGCGATCTTGGAGCATATTCGGGACTGTCGGAGCAATTGCGGTCAAGCGAAAGCGGTGAGTCGGGGCGGGTGCGGCTCGGCATGCGGAGAGAATTCGGGCAATGTGCGAAGCAAGCACCGCAGGCACAGTTTACCCGGATAAATGCGGGTACGCAGAGAAAACCGCCGCTGTTCCCAGCGCTGGGAACCGGAAATGGCGGGGATGCGTAGTCTGATTGACGCGCGACAAAAACCGGAACGCTGCTAGACTCGTGGGCAGAAGCGTCGTATCCACCCTCCCGCCCTGGCGACTACGGCAAACGCGTCGCGAGGATGGATCACCCTCTTCGTCGATTAGGCCAGAAACGGAAGCCGATGCAATTCAAAGAAGCCGTGAAACTCGCCATGCAGTCGCTCTGGGCCAACAAGCTCAGGTCCATCCTGACGCTGATTGGCGTGGTGATGGGCGTGGCTTCGGTCATCATGGTGATCACGCTGACCAACACGGCCAACGACTATATGGGCAGCAAAGTGACCGGCTACGGCGCGGATGTCTTCACGATCAAGCGGGAAGGTTTGATCTTCGGCCCCGACGACTACGCCAAGTTCCAGAAGCGCAAGATTCTCAGGCTGGATGACTACGAGGCGATCCGGCAGCTTTGCGCAGGGTGCAAGGAGGTCGGCGCATCGCTGCAAGGGACGGGCAAAGTGTCCCATAACGGCAACTCCACCACCGGCACGGAACTGCGCGGCTACACCGACACCATGTTTTCGCTCAGCAATACCAACGTAGCCGAAGGTCGCGCGCTCACTGAGGGCGATGTCGAGCACGGAGTTCACAATGTGGTGATCGGCGCGGACGTGCTCGACGACGTGATCACCTCCGGCGATCCGCTGGGACAGGAAATCCGCGTCGACGGTGTTCCGTACACCGTGGTGGGCGTGGGCGAGCGGCAGGGCAAGACCTTTGGCCAGTCGCAGGACAACTGGGTCGCGGTGCCGATTTCCGCTTACCAGCACACCTACGGCAGCAACGACTCCATCACGGTCTATGCCCGTGCCCAGGGCGACGCCAAGGCAATGGAGCGGACCGAAGACCAGGTGCGCGTCATCATGCGCACTCGCCGCCACGACGCACCGGGCGCACCAGACAGCTTTGAAGTCCAGACCAACGACACTTTCCTCGACCTTTGGAAACAGATCAGCCAACTGTTCATCTTCATCGTCTTTGGACTGGCCTCAATTTCGCTGGTCGTCGGCGGCATCGTCATCATGAACATCATGCTGGTCTCAGTGACCGAGCGGACGCGCGAGATTGGCGTGCGCAAGGCGCTGGGGGCGCGGCAAAAGGATGTCCTGCTGCAGTTTCTGATCGAGTCGGCGCTGATGGCCACGCTGGGCGGCTTCCTCGGCATCCTGATCGGTATCGGCGTTGCGGAGCTGATCACGCTGATCTTCGGGATCTCGGTGAACGTGTCGGTCGGCTCGGTTTTGTTGGGTATGTTCATGGCCACCGGGACAGGCATTTTCTTCGGGGTGTATCCAGCCAGCACGGCGGCTAAGCTGGACCCGATCGTGGCGCTTCGGTCGGAAATGTGAGAACGCGGCTACTAGCCTCTAGCTTCTAGCTCGTCCGGTGTTGTGGCCGACTTCGTGGACAATCGCAGGGCTTTTAGCTAGAGGCTAGGAGCCAGAGGCAGGAGCTACAACTATGGCAAAGGGACAGACTCGGGAATCCGTCGGCATGGCGATCGAAACGCTGCGCGCCAACAAGCTGCGTTCGGGGCTGACGATCCTCGGTGTGGTCATCGGCGTCACTTCGGTGATCGCCATCTCTTCCGTGATCAACGGCGTCAACAATCGCGTGGAGGGTTTTGTCAGTTCCCTGGGTTCCAATGTCTTCTGGATCTTTCATCTGCCCTTTGGCGTCTTCAATCCGACCACGGAGCAGTTGACCCGCAAGAAACTGACCATCGACGACGCCATCGCGATCCGGTCGCTGCCTCATGTGGTGGCTACCGATGGCGGCCATCGCTATGCCCGGGCCTTTGGCGTGGGCAATGTGAGCGTCAAATACGAGGGCCACAAGGTCGCGAATACGCTGCTCGAATCTCACACTGCCGAGCTGCCGATTGTGAACGACATCGCCATGGAAGAGGGCAGGTTCTTTACCGATGGCGAGGATGCGCGCCACGCCAAGGTCGTGGTGCTGGGTCACGATACAAAAGAAGATCTCTTTGGCGAGGTGCCGGCTGTGGGCAAGGAAGTGACCATTGAGACTTCCAATTACACCGTCATTGGCGTGGCCGCCAAGCGCAAGCAGCCCTTCGGAAGCGGCAAGAATCCGCAGGACAACGCAGCGTATTTCCCCAATGGCACCTTCCACAGCCTGCATCCCGAAGTGCTCGATGTCTTTCTGCAAGTCAAGTACGACGACCCGGCCAACAAGCAACTGGTGCAGGACGAGATTGAAGAGCTGCTGCGCGTCCGGCGCCATGTCAAGGTGTCGGACCCGGACAATTTTGAAATCTTCGGCCCGGAATCGCTCTCCCGGCTCTGGGACCAGGTCACCTGGGGATTGCGTCTCTTCATGCTGGCGGTTTCAAGCGTCGGCCTGATGGTGGGCGGCGTGGGCGTGATGAATATCATGCTCGTCTCGGTCACGGAACGCACGCGGGAGATTGGCATTCGCAAGGCGCTGGGCGCGACCCGGCGGACGATCATGACGCAGTTCACCACCGAGGCGGTGAC
>Ga0116231_10010368_pt1 | contig 15062 bp, 15 predicted proteins | sample S1TSphgellanicum_2_FD_89695 | JGI IMG/M metagenome (GOLD analysis project Ga0116231, IMG submission 89695) | Host-associated microbial communities from peat moss isolated from Minnesota, USA - S1T2_Fd - Sphagnum magellanicum MG | ecosystem: Host-associated > Plants > Peat moss > Unclassified...
AGAGGCTCACATTTTTCCAAACATGGTTATGGCCCTCCAGCATTATACCTATATTTTTGTCACTCCCATGCAAGTAGATTTGATTTTTTTGCCCCACATTGTTTGGTTTACCAAGTTGATTTGTAACTCTCAAAGTTTTTTGCTGCAATTTAAATGCTTTCGGTGTTTTCTGCCATTTTTTTTTACAGTTAACAAGTAACACTTGATGACTTCATAAAAAGCTAGGGTTGCAACAATAAGCTAATGTTTTTTTAGTCAAAGTTCAACCTACTATCTAAATATTTTGTACTTGTATTTTTGCTAGTGTCTCATCCACTTGAATATCATCTTGGCTATGATGGTAATAGTTTTTAAAATAAACCTTATCTTCAAATGAAACCTCTAGTCTAACACAAAAGTCTTTTGATTTCACTATTCAAGGCACCAATTTTGTAGTTGTTTGATATGATATCCTTTACTCTAGATTAGATTCCTCGGTGCTTCTAATTTCTAAAACTCCCACATTCAACAATGAAACCATTTATTTTAAGTTGTAATTTTGAGAACAATGTTAGTTCTATCTCAAAGATCAAATCCTCATTTTCATCTATTAACCTTTCCATCAAGTCATAATAAACAAGTATTTGGGGCCTTTTGGTTTCTGCTCCCAATTTCCTATTAACTGATATTGTTCTTATTGTTCCATTACCTTGAACAATAATGACATTGTTACCTTAATCATGTGTAACCTTTGCATCTCTGAGCCAAGGTCTTCCTAACAACATAAAATAGTTAGAATCTACCACATTGTTTTTCAAAACAATAAATGTGGTTATATATGGAATACCATGTATGTGAATATTCAAATTTCTGATGATTCCTAACGGTTTGGTCATACTTTGATTTGCCATTTTGAGGTGGCATGGAGCTGGTCTTGGTTTGGGTAAACCTAACTTTCTTCTAAGGTTTTATGTTATAATGTTCACACTTGGTCTCCCATCTATCAAAACATCCTCAACAATGTTCTTCCCAACTTGAACTTAAATAATTGCCATATGGTTATCTACCTCTATAGCTATTGTGTCTAGTTTAGAATGTGTCTCAACCATTATGGCTATAGGTTGTGATATTTGTTTAGTAGCTATATTTGGTTTTTCTGGCTTCAATTTTTGCCACATCTACTTTTTAAGATCTGGTGTTATCTTCAACAATAGACCTAACCTCAAAGTAAGTAGTCTCCAACATCTATTTACTAATATCTTGGAATATTTATTCCATAGACATAATTTTATTAACAAGATTAGTAGATAAACTTTGTGACACAATGGGTTCTATATGTGGACACCTTAGATTTTGGTAATCTTGCCCAACTTGTACTCCATAGTGTTTTTTCATTTGGAATCAAATTTTGTGGTGGGTCTTCTACTTGCATCCCCTGAATAATCTTGATAAAAGTTTATTGTAATTTTTGTTCCTTTTCCAAATCAATAACAATTTTTTTTTTGACTGACTCTTTATCTTTAAACACCTATGCTTCAGTAACCTTGCTCTTGGTGATGGCCATATTCACATCCACCATATGGACTGAAGGATTTGAAACCTTGGGTTCTACCATAACTTGTTTTTCTATTGACTTCACTCCTTTGTTCTTAAACATATTTTGCATATCATTACATTGAGGATAATTTATGATCTTATGTATAATATCACCACAAATATGACAGGAATACCTCACAAACCTCTATATTTTAATCTACTGAACAGTTACCTCAAAAATTGTAGGAATAGGATCTTCCTTCCTTTTGACTCTACAAGTTTCAACATTATGATTTGTCTTGTGACAATTTATATAGTACATTTTTGTTTTCTCTAAAACTATTTGAGGTTTTTGAAATGATACTATCTTACTATTATGTGGTGCTAACAAATTGCTTATGGCCTTTACTTCAAAAATTCCTTTTTCACAAGCCAAAGTTATTTCCTTATATTGCTATAAAGTTTTTCTCTTCATACCTATTGTTGCTACACGTAAATATGGTTGTAATCGAGTCCTAAATAATAGTTTAAAAACTATTTGTTGTCTTGTGTTGAAGACTATTGGCCAACTTTAGTAATATCTCATAATAGACTTTCACTCTTTCATTATTTTCCTATTTCATGTTTTCAACTGCAGGTAAACTTCATCATTCTAAACTTTTTTATACTTTTTTACAAAAAGTTAATTGCAATTCTATAAAAGTACAATCTAGGTAATTTCCTAAATAATTATTACACTAGTCATACACAATATTTTTAAGGGTAAAACTTAGTAGAATAACAATTTCCACATCATCTGTTTCACTATTTGCTCTAATGGCAGCTTTCAATGTCTAACATGAACATCTAAATCAGAATCCTTGACATATTGAAGATAGTTCAGTGGGGGATGATAAGGTATGTTTGGTGGTAATGGTGGCTTGCTTGGATGCGCCTTTGGCAACCAAAAATATCTTAGAGGTCTTGGAGGTCCTAATGGATCTAAGTTGCCTCCTCCTTGATTTAATGGCTGATTGACAAAAACTCCTTTCACCTCTCGAGGCATATCTTCATCCAAACTCACAAATTTTATTCCCCTTGGAGTTAATGGTCTGGATTTGCTACCAACAACAATATTAACCAGTGTTGATACAACAAAACTTCAATAATTGTAAATGTAGACAAGGGCATTGCCACATAATATAATGACACAAATGCCATTGGTTCCATTCTAAAATTTAAAGTTCTTGCATAGGTAACTCCAATATTGTCTTGATGTAATATACTTTGTACAAGAGCTATAAAGATAGGTATTACATCTGCCATAATCCAAGCTCTCATTTTTACTCTATTATATCTCTAAATCTATTGTTTGAGCTTATTTGGAATTTTGACCCTCTCATGGTACAAATTATGTAACTCAATATGTCCATGATTCCCTACACTTGTAAGTTTTGAATTCAGATTCTAGAAATGCCCAGCAAATCCTTACTTCACATTTTTTTCAATAAATGGACATTCATTGATTTGATGTCCAATATGATGGCAATATGTGCAACGTGGAGAATTTGGTCTTGGAACTTTGTTTACACTATGAATTCCTTTACTCTAATCCCTTGGAACTCCACTAATATTGTTTCCATTATGCTAATTAACTATGTGTTCACTGTACCTCACTTTTACAGCCATAGGAACACCTTCTGTTGCTATTGGTTGTACTCTTGGTAAGATTATAATTTCGTGTCTAATTACAAGTACCAATTCAACTCCTTTGGATATTTTGATACCCTGAATTGTGGCTTCTTATTCAACAACATAATGAATCGGAGGTTCAAAATTTTGAGCTATTTATTTAAACTCTTCATTCTCTTGACCTTTTTGATAGTAAGGAGGTGAAGCAAATCTATACCTTGGTACCACTTCCTCCCTTTCTGACCTATTGAATCTATGTTGTTCTTTTTGAATTATAACATCAGAATCATGTTGTTGCATCAGATCTACTGATTCCAGCACAACTTTCTATCAAGGTTTAAATTCCTAACTCCTTCACATAAATTCAACCTATGAGTTTACATTTTCAATCTGACGTTCTACTCTCCTAAAATTTTGTGAGGTGACTTTCTGTCCCTTTACTTTTGGTTTTATGAGGCAACTATACTTGAAAATACATATGCTACCGGTGAAAGAAAAAATGGAAAGTGTATTTCTAGATGTTAAGTTGCATTTGTAATTGAAACCAAATAGCTTGCCTCCTATGCATCATTTATAATTTAGAATTGATATATATTTTTTCCAAGCTCAAACACTCTAAATCCTAGAATTTTATGTTAAATTATCATTTGTTCAAACCAACTTTAAGGATTCAACACCATGTTCAACTTGGTAGCAAACCACCAGTCATTTAAAATAATATTCCTATCACATACGTTATTCAAATCTGGCTTGCCTTAACTCATTAAAAAACTAACTATTAGGTGCATATGCTTACCAAATTCCAAGCTTTGCACCCAAACCAATAAGAAGTTATGCTACCAAACTTGAGAAGGTTTTACGAAGGTAGAAAGTTCAACTTGGCTACAGACCACTAATCATTTAAAATATTACTCCTATCACATATGTCATCCAAATCTAGCTTGCCTTATTTCATTGGAAAACTAGCTACAAGGTGCATTTGCCTACCAAATTGCAAGCTTTACACCCAAACCAATAAGAAGTTGTGCTACCAAATGCGATAGGGTTTTAAAAGGGTAGAAAGTTCAACTTGGTTGCAAACCTCTAGTCACTCAAATTATTATTCGTATCACATACATTATTCAAAGTTGGTTTGTATTAGCTCATTAGGAAGCTAATTACAAACTACATTTGCTTATCAAATTCTAGGTTATACACCCAAACCAGTAAGAAGTGCTACCAAACCCAAGAGGATTTGTGAAATTCCTCTAAAATTTCAAGCTTCCAACACTAACCCTACTCACTTCCATTATTTCAAAAGTACTATAAACATCTAGTCCATTTTCCCTCTTTTCCCCATCTACTAAGACTAATCATTCTTCTCCTCCCAAGGAAGGTTGTTGGAGCAAGTATTATCAAGACTCAAATCAAAAATTATGTCTGGAAAAAAAAAACCCCCCAATGATCCGAATTCGCCCTTTTAAAGGAAGGAAGGAAGTGAAGGAATATCCTAATTTGGTGGCCAATGGAAGGTTTTAATGTTTGGTGACCCTTGGAATGTTCTAATGTTTGGTGGCCAATGGAAAGAGAAGGAGAAAAAAAAGCACCTTTTCACCTTTTCCCACTTTCCTCTAACAAATTTTATTTAAACCTTCATTTTTTCCATTGATCTTAAAGTTTTAGTTTACTATGGTTTTAAGTTGTTACTTATGCATTTCCTTCCTTTTCCTTGACCTATAAATTACAACCACGCATCTTGATGTAACAAGTCCTCCACACATTCATTGCCAATTTGATTTTGATTGAAGATTTTTTTCCCTTTCCATGAAATTATGGTGTCGTGTATGGCCACCTCTTACGGGCCTCAAACTACATAAATGAATGAAGAACTGGCTTCGAAATCATCTCTAGATTTGACATTGACGCAACATCCTTGTGATGAAAATCCTAAACCTCGAAAAGTGCGCCTTTGAGCTTGGTATTATTGCATTTTTTTTAACTTTCACACCCTGGTATTTTGTTGCAAGTTGACTTCGTTTTTAGTGATGAACCTGAAACTGTCTATGAAGGTTATTATGATACTTAAGACATTTCTATCTTGACATGGTCTTCAATTTTCAACGTTGGACATTATCGTTCGTTGTGCGATCCAATTCATCGATTGCCTCTTAATAGCAAAGCAAACTACTTAGTTCACACCATTCAACGCATCCTAGATTTCTTGCAGTTTTGAACTATCATTGTGGCATAGCCCAAAACTTAACATGTAATTTCAACTCCTCGTTGAACTTATCCATAATCTAAATAAATGTTTCATTCATTATGAAATTCATGTTGCCATTGCCACCTTAATTATCACACTATTTATTTAGTTGTTAAGTTGTCTCGAATTAATTTTATGTTCATAAAGCTTGAAGATTGTTCTATCTCTATTGGACTTTTCATTGACCCCTTTAACTATTTCATGAATTTCGAACATCCTTGCTATTCACTAAATACTATAATAAGGCTAATGTTTTGCTGAACACCACAAATTTTGGTGTCTGTTTTTAACCCCAACCCTCTAGAGATTTTTCATCCTTAATTACGCAATTAAGGTACTAAAATTATGGTTATCAACTTTTTGTTGAAGAAAAAAACTAACCCAACACCTTATTCACCAATATCGTATTTCGAAAAAGGAAACAACCCCCCCCCACGCAACCATGCGCATTCATCATTCTTTATTTTAACATGAAGTTGCTAAAAACCCCTAATAACCTTACCACACTTGAATATCCCTAATGCAACTCTTAAAAATTGAGATTACCGCACATGGTTGTGTTAGTATGGTTCACAAGTTTTGTTGTAGACTGTTGGTGTGCCTTTATGGTTCACCACCTTGCACTTCATGAAGAATAATCGATGCTGCTTAAGGCATTATGTGGCCTGCAAGTTTTCTTCTATCCATGAATGTCTTTATTATATCTAATAAACTTTTATAGGTGTTTCAAACCACTAATCTACTTGATATGCACTCAAATTGTTGTAAATGGAAGCGCCATTTTCCACTTGATCTAATTGTCTCTTTAAACTTTTAATTATAATTATATTTTCCATCTTTTCAGATCTTAATTCAAATATGAACAAACTTTTGCATTAGAACAAAATCTTCACAGTTAGCTATTTTGCATATATATGCTTCTTGAACAAAAAATTATGATCAAGATTTGAAAAAAATACAAAAAACAAAACTGAAAGTCACTATAATTCAAACCCTGGGATGGTTGCCAAATGGTAAATATAAAATCTCTAATCCTATATTCTAGTTTTAAATCTATAATAAAATACAATAAAATTAATATTTATAAAGTCTACTCATTCAAATCTAATTTAAATTAATTTCAGAATTAAAATCCAATTGTCGCAACCTTAGCCTTGGGCTCGTGACCAAGGCAAAGGCTTGCAAGTTTGCAGGCCAAGAGGGAAGCTCGAGAGTGAAGGAAAGTGTGAGGGAATGAACCCTCACACTCCCAAAGAAGCTTCCACTCCGGGAGTTGGAGTCCAGGTGGACTCCCGAATGTTCAAAGAGCAATTACAAGGGTCAAGACCCAATGGCTTGAGGAGTTCTTTATACCATTGGAAAGCTATTGAAATGTAAATGTCTAAAATGGGCTTGCATCACCCATTTGGACATCTGAAACACAAGTTATGGCTAAAAGAAGGGCCGAAAGTCAAATTGGCAAGTTGACTTTCGACCACTAAAAGTTGGGAATCGACTCGATTTCCGTGCGTGAAGGTGGTGTGCGACATACCTTTGAAAAGCTCTCGACGAGGACTACAACTTTGTTTCAGACCTCATCCCAAAATCACGAAAGTCCTAACTTTAACAATTTTGAGACTCTCACTTGGAAGTCTCGGGACAAAAAAACCATTTAGATGTGGGTTTCGTGGATAGGCATAGAATATACTATAAGGGGGAAGGTGATGGGTTCCCCCAAGTTCGGGTTATGGTGAGTCTTGTGAGTCTGAATTGCCCATGGTTCGTCCTAGCACCAAAAGTGCTCCAAGTATACATTAACCACCTTATGTTGGTTGTGTGCAGGTCTGTGTGAGTAGTTGATGGTTTTCACCATTCTTAGTCCCATCTCGAAGCTTCAGCACGCCCCTCTACCCCTCAAAGTGTTGCAAGCCAGGGAGCGTGCCTCGACTCCTTACCCTTCCGTTGTTTTTAGTTTGGACTCACATTTTGAGTCCATTAAGGAACTTGGGGGTGTGTCACCAATAATGAAAGTATGATTAAAAAAACATCAAAATAACAACTTTGACTATGGAAACAACCCTAAACCCAAAAATCAAAACATATTTCTCTCATACTACATTAAAACTCCATGTTCTACAATGAAACGATGGTCCTCATCTCTTTCTCTTCTCCAAAAATATACCTAAAAAATAAATCTTATGTTCTATTCAAATTCAAATGGTGATAAAAACTATGTAATCTAACTAATAATTCTTATAAACAGTAACTAGGTAAATAGATATACTAATTAATAATTACCACAAGTAACTACTCCCTTAACATTTTTCTAGATACCATTAAATTTCCAAAGCATTGGAAAACTAATACAAAACCGCCTTTGTTAATAATTGGGGGGCTTTTGTATGGGTTGTAATGCCTTTTGGGGGTCAAAAATAGACCACCTACTTATCAAAGGGCAATCACCAAAGCTTTTCATGAATACATTGATGTGTTCATGAAGATTTTTCTAGATGATTTTTCTATTTTTAGTGACCTATCCACTCATTTAGAAAAAACTCAGAAATGGTTTTCCAAAATGCAAAGAATATGGCATTAATTTGAATCCAAAAAAATGTGCATTTATGGTATGTTTTGGAACTATTTTAGGACTCAAAGTCTCCAAAGAGGGGAAAACACCTAATCCTAAAAAAATAGAGGCTTTATCAAAATGCTAGTGGTTAAAACACCCTAGGAGATTCAAGTTTTCAATGGAATGGCCTAGTTTGAAAGATGCTTCATAAATTAAAAAAATCCTCTATTATGGCACTAACCACCAAGTATTCAGAAAAGCTCAAGTGTTTGAATGGATTATTGAATGTTAAACCGCTTGGGAGGATATAAAAGACAAGTGCATTCAAGGTCCTATACTTATCAATCCTAATTGGAAACTATAATTTCATGTTCATACTTATGCATCTCAGTTAGTAATAGGGGCAATATTGGCCCACAACCCAACACGTAAAATAATTCAACCTATTATGTATATCATCAAGATTGTTTAATTTTGTTGAGAGAAACTATACTACTACAAAAAGAGATGTTCTAACTATGGTTTATGCCTTACACAAATTTAAGCATTACATGTTAGGCAACATGTTTACATTTTATGTGGACCATATGGCTTTAATGTATTTGGTCAACAAGCCATAAGTTTCTAACATGTTAGTTAGATGGCTTTTATTATTTTTGGAATATGACTTTAAAATTGTTTACAAACCTAATAAATCCCATCTAATGGTAGATGCATTGAATAGATTACCCCATCAAACTAAACACATTACAGTACTTGATCAAACTTGTGATGCTCACATGTTTAACCTACAACCTAAGTGCTTATAGAATACTTCTTAGAAGGAATGATGCCAGAAAGATTCATAACATTCCAAAGATAATATTTAGCCTATAAAGCTAAACCATTTGTGCTTCAAAAGGGAGCACTATAGATATTTGCACAAGATAACCAATTTTGTTGAGTTCTACAACCAGAACAGGTGTCCATAGTTTTGCAAGAATTACATGGAGGTGTTGCAAGAGGGCATTTTTCTTATGATATCATTGTGGGAAAGATCTTGGATGCTAGTTATTGGTGGCCAATGATGAATCAAAATTTTCATGAATATTATCAAACCTATGACCAATGTTAAAGAACAAGTAATTTGTTTACCCAAAATTTGGCCAAAATGGTTACTACATTACCTAAAGAACCATTTCAAAAATGGGGATTGGATTTTATTGGACCTATTGAACTTGCAAGTACAATGTCAGGCAACCAATACATTTTAATAACCATTAATTATAACAAAATGGGTGGAAGGTTGAGCACCTTGCACCAACATTGTTGTAGTAATTGCCAAGTTTTTATATGAACACGTTCTTACAAGATTTGGATGTCCATTAACCATTGTGACCAATCAAGGTACCCATTTTATTAATGATGCAATTAGGTACCTCATTGACCATCTTATTCTAAGACATACTAGTTATATTGTTTATTATCCATAAGGAAATGGACAGGTTTAATCTACAAACAAAGGTTTTGGAACCTTACTAATCAAATTGGTTAATGAAAATAGAAATGATTGGGATGAACACCTATCCACAATCCTATTTTCATATCAAATTGCTTACAAAGTTGGAATCAGTCATAACCCATTTCAATTGGTGTATGGATTACATCCATTATTACCTACAAAATATTTGTTACCATCTAAACCTGGTGAAAATAAAAATCCACAACATGTTACATTCTAACTAACCAATTATTTCAATTAGAAAAACTACAAGAAAACAGGTTGATTGCATAGGTTTTAGTTGTTTTCAACCTATGGAATAGATAATTATGGTCATAAAATCAATTCATTAAAATTGAACTTCAATTTGGAAACTATTTATCATGGTTTCCAAGGGTTGTTTCCAAACATGCCCCAAAATTTCAAAGACAATGGTTTGGGCCTTATAAAATACAATATTGTTTACCTAATAATATAATTTTACTTGTCACCATTAATAAGTTTGACCCTAACCCAATGCTTATCACATCAACAAGTTGAAGCCATATAGGTTCATTGAAGATAAAACTTTTTAACTTATATTGGTCAAGCTAAATGACATGGTCACTAATGAACCTGTTCAAACTAGAAAACTTGGTTCACTACCAATTGAACCAAAAGGTTTTCAACTTGTAAATATTTGACACCTAGTCATTTAAAAGGAACATATGTGGTTGTTCATCATTAGTATAATGTGCCTATTCAGGATAATGATGTAATTAGTAGTAATGATTAAAACAACATGTAAGGCATTCATTGATGTCTACCATTTAGGAGTTTTTAACCTTAAAGGTTGTGTCCATTCATAGCATAGAAACATTTTTACTTGAAACAATATAAAAAAACCGTAGCATTTTTCATTATGTCTTTTTGTTTTCACTTTTTCATCTTGATAGGGTCTGTGAGAGAATGTTTTAGAGAGGCTAAGACAAGAAGCGAAAGAGAAAGAGGTTGAGAGAAAAGCTAAAGCTTTTAAGAAAGAACGGACTGAAAAAAAAAGAGTGGAACATGTTTGATTAACTAGAGCGATTTACATAGAACCATTTACTTCACGCACACCTATAGTAAAAAAGAATAAGGTTCTTGAACAAGAACATAAAAGTACGGAGGAAGAAAAATTAAAAGCAACACTAAACTTTTTTTTAAAAACCATTACTTCTACTGCAAAACTAGCACCACAAGGTATTGTTATATCAGGTTGAGAAGAAGAAGTGGAAATTAGACCTCAACTTGTCGTTGAGGAATAATTATAATTAGTCTTTGCATTCGAACCTATGGAAGAAAGGGAGTTGCAACAACCTTTTATTGAGGAACCACCACAACCAGTTTCGATATTAAGACCTGTGGAAAAGGAGGAATTGTAGCAACCCATTGTTGAAGAATGGCCACAACCAGTTCCTACGTCAAGACCTATGGAAGAGAAGTTGTAGCAACCTATGAACAATGGAGAAAAGTTTATTTAATAACTTTTTGAAAAAAGACTTGTTTCTAGCATTATTCCTCTGCACCCAAGATCAAAAACAAAAATCATGTTGAAGTGAAAAAACAAAGTGCATGTAAAAGAACAAGTTGAAAAACCTATTAAAAAGAAACCAATGTCTAAAGTGAAGGAGAGCTAGAAGATGTTGTAGTGGATGAAGATGGATTTTAACAAACTCAAATGGGCTAGACAAGCCAATTTGGAGAGCTCGTTCAACTTGTAATGGACAACACCAAGAAAAGACCTATTATAAGACTTTTTATGAATCTTGGAAGTAATGGAGGATGGAAGACTTCTAGGGCAAGTATGTGGTCAAGAGATCTCATTTATTAGATACTTATTCATGAGCAACTTGGAATTTCTAAGGAGGGAGTAGTAGATGTCACACATGCAATTTTTGAAGAAGCCAAAATTGCATTAAAAATTTTGCAGGTTCACATGCTTTTGTTGAAAATGGGTAGTGGAGTGTAGTGCCCATGAAAGAGGAATTTCATGCAAGTTTTGTAGCCATTTTGCAAATTTTTATCAAATAGAGAGGTTAGCTTATTTTAGCAACCGAATTGGTATTACTTTTGACCTAGCTAATAGGGGGTAACCTATTAATTAGTGTTTCATAGTGTTAACCTAGTTATTAGTTGAACTAACTCATTGGACCGAATGCTAGAAGAAAGCAGTAGCTAACCTAGTTTCTAGCAAAACAAAAGTAGATAGTTGTTATTCAAAGCCTATTTTAGACATTCTATTTAGGAAGTGGTTCCTTATATCCAATGTGACTTCACTAAGAACAACAACTCCCTAAGAACTTATATCACTAACCAATCGAGAGCGCTAGGTTACACAACAGCAATAGGTTTCACTGGAACCTGTTACTAGGGAGTAGTTTTTGAAAAAAAAACTAGCACATTCAACTACATCATTGCTTTTACCAACCTATCATCTCATCAACTAAAGATGTGCATAGAATTGCCTACACCAAGGGACAAATTAAGTCTTGAAACTATTACCTCACCACTAAAAAAAAAATCTAAAATTACTTTTGGATCATCTGTTAATGATTCAAAAAAGGATGAAAAGTGAATTTGTTTACATGAGATTGGAGGTAGGGGAGGAAAAGAGCTTGATGTAATAGCTACGCATGACAACATTAAGGAAGAACCTGAACCCAATTTGGATAAGGTAATTACCAACATCCAAGATGAACCTGTTGTGTCTATTGAATTTGTGGTTTTCATTACAGAACCTTCAACTATAGCTACAAAATCCTTTCAACGTATAGTTGAACATATACAAATGGAAAAACCATAATTTTTAATATTTCAAACTATCCCAATTTCTAGTCATTCGACATAAACTTTGAAACAGATTAGCATGTTTTTAGAGCAAGTTGTTCAAAATGTCACAACTTGGTCAAGGACATTGCAAGAACTTTCAAACCCTAGAGTTGAGTTTTAGCAAGTCAAATCAAACTTGTCTAAAACCCCCAACCACCTATAAACCTATAGCCTAAAGCTAAAAAATAGTGTAAAAAACTTTGAAGAATCGTGACAAAGGATTAATCATAGTCAAGGGATAATTGATAGGGTCTAGCATGAAAACCAAAACATGTCCAATAAGTTGACAGAGGTAGAACATGTTGCTATGAAGACTAAAAACCTACAACAATAGTATGCCAAGGTCAACCAGCCCAACTGGAAGACCCACAATGATTTGAATCGTCTCCAAGTTGATTTGGAGTGAATGACGCGAGATTATGCCAAAATGGAGGAATCTAATTTGGAACAACATGGTATCACTAGAAGAAAAATTGTCTTTTGCAACTTGTCTTATGCAATTAAAAAATCTTGCATGCAACTATTTTGGAGTTGCATGCAACATGTGCAGTTGCATGCGACATTTTTCTACTAGTTATATCATAATGGGTTTTGAACAAACATTTCAGGATCTTAAGGAACAACAAGTAGTTACCCACACAAAATTTGACAAGGAAAAGTAACGTCTTATTGTTCAAATCCAAGACTGGGTCAGTATGAGACAACCAAAGTACAATTGAGCAAACTTAGCCCCATTTTACCTGTTAGAATGAACAACAAGTTGAAGGAATTTGAAGAATTATTGTTGGACAATATCCTACTTAAAGTGCAGAACCAAGCCTTGGGAAATAGAAACCCCAAGTGGAAGGAGTGGCGGCAAATTGTTCAAGAATTCACAAAGGAGTAGATTTAGGAGAGTATGGAGTTGGCCCATTCTGATGAACAAACTTATCAACTTGAGTTGCATGCCTACCTAACCACTTTCCCTGATTTCAAATACGAACCCTCAAACTTTGTGTCTCTGGAAATTGGAACTCGTAGCAAAGTTCTAGAAACGCCATTTATGGTCCAACTTGTTACTAAACCAGTTAGTCCAAAAAAAAATCATACCTTTACCTATTCAAACTTTTATTATTCCTATTATAGTGACCACTATTGTCAGTCAACTTATGGAAGGTAGTGAGAGATTTGATAAGGAACAAGTTGAACATGTTAACCCTTCATTCACCATACTAGATAGTAGATTAGAATCTTTGGAATTCATATCTACTAATGTACCTCTAACCCCACACTAGATAGGTATAGGTCAAGAGGTTATTTTAATATCAAGTACCCCACATGCCTTGGAGGTATTTACAACACCCATAATAACCTTTGAAAACGCACTTGATCAATAGAAGGTTTCAATGCCAACCGGTTTTCAAATTTTGAATCAAGTGGAACTTGTGGAGGCAATAGGTGTTAAACCTATCGAGGAAGTCGTCAATCAACTAGTTACAGAAGGCCAATCTAACCTAGGACTTTGAGCTAACATTTCAAAGATGAAATGTAGATTTCAAAGGAGAATGATGTTACCTAGATTTGGTAACATGTCACCTAATAGGTTGATAGATTAAGTAGGTTAACATGTGTCTTAACCTATATATTATTTAACTTAACCTATAGTATTGATACAACCAATTACTAAAACCTAGTGGGTAATGTTATTAGGTTAGGAAGATAAGTTGATAGGCTAGCTAGTAGGTGAATTGTAGAACGTATATTTGGTAGAACCAGTAGTTGAACAGGTAGTTAGGCAAGGTGTATTTTTTCAAATTTTGAACTATTAGTCTTGGTACTAGCTAATGATTGTTTATAATGGTTAGTCATGACTATTGTATTTGAAATAGTTAGTATAAAAACTAGGAGGACAAACCTAGTAAGGAGCTTTTGGATTTCATTTTTGATTATGTGTTCAATCTTCATTTATGGAACATAAATCAATTTTTCTTTCACCAATTTCCTTTAAGCTTTGAGCAATATGTGTACAAGTTAGTTTAGGATTGTAGTTAATTAAAGTTCTATTAGAGTGTTGTATGTACATGTTGTTTTAAGAACTTGTTGTTGAAAAATTCAAATGTTGAACAACCTTAATGGGAATAGAAAAACCTATTAACACTCTGACTATATTATTGCAATTATAACAATAATGGCAATTAGTCCAAATTATCATAGATGGAAGGTGACAACATGCACAAACATTATCAAAGTAACTAGTTCCAACTGGAATAACAAGCTTGCTAATAATTTGCAAAGGTACACATTCAATCAAATAATCAACAAAGGATTATTACAATAAAAACCAAATGAAAACAACCAAACTAAATTTCATTAAAAAAAATTCCAAGCAAAATGAAAAGAAGACAAATAAAAATTAATTAATTATACATACCTACAAATTTATAACAAAATCCTACCTTTTAGTGTGTTTATTATGGACTTCCATTAGTCTTTCACCAACTGCAACATCAGGCACATGGATGAAAAAATGGTTGAAAAATTTGTTAAAATTTGTTTTTCACCAAACATAAAAGTACAAACATTCTTAGCCAAAAATGTTGTAGGTTTTCCAATGTTGTAAGTTTCAACTAGATGTACATATTGTGGGTAGAACTTTGGAAGACAAGATAGTGCTTGTGTCATTAGATCCTAGGCCATCAGCAATAATCAAAATAAAACTATTTGAAGACTTGCCATATATCCAATAACCACAAGCTTAATTGTTCCAAGTTCTTGCA
>Ga0116231_10010369_pt1 | contig 15058 bp, 10 predicted proteins | sample S1TSphgellanicum_2_FD_89695 | JGI IMG/M metagenome (GOLD analysis project Ga0116231, IMG submission 89695) | Host-associated microbial communities from peat moss isolated from Minnesota, USA - S1T2_Fd - Sphagnum magellanicum MG | ecosystem: Host-associated > Plants > Peat moss > Unclassified...
AGGTCATCAAAAATTATCTGCGCTCCATCTACGACAAGACGGGGGTCAGCGACCGCCTGGAACTGGCGCTCTTTACGCTTCATCACCGTGTTCTGGCGCAAGCGGCAGCCGACGTGGGCAACCGCATTGAAGCGGAAGAACTGGCCGACTCCGCTGTCCAAGGTTCCGGAGCCGGCAAGGTTCAGAGTATCGTTCGCACCGGCACCTGAAGCCGGCGTTCTCGGGTGAATGTCGCGGAGCGCAGCGCCTCCGTCGGATTCAGGCGGGAAGCCCGCATCGCCGGCAACCAAACCGCGGCAGAGCCGCTGCGGTCAGGATTACATCGGCACGCTCACCCAATCCGCCCGTCAGCGGCGCGTTGGTCGCGGCCGGGTTCGGCACGCCGCTAAGCCGCCGCGCGAAAATATTGGAGAACGCTACACGGTCGCCGGCAACGAAATCCCGACCACCACGGCCAGGTCCTCGGCAATGCCCGGCGCGGAGGCAAAGATGGCATTGCCCTTGAGCAGTCCATCGCCGGCCAGGAAGTCATTCACGCGGCCGCCGGCTTCCGTGACCAGCACCAGCCCAGCCAGGCAATCCCACGAGTACATATGGGTTTCGTAGCAGGCATCCACGCGTCCGCAGGCCACATTGGCCACCGCCAGCGCACCCGACCCAGCTCCTCGGATCCCCGCGCCGGTCCGCATCACCTCATCCAGCATGGCCAGATAGATCGCCTGCGGCTGTCGGGATGCGCGACCGACTTCCACCAGCGCCTGGTCCAGCCGCGTCGCCTTCGAAACATGGATCGGTTCGCCATTGAGCGTCGCGCCGAACCCGGTCGCCGCCGCAAACAATTCGTCGCTCATTGGCTGGTAAATGACTCCGATCGAAGCCACACCCTCCAGCACGAACGCAATTGAAACGCAGAAATACGCGATGCCTCGGGCGAAATTCGAAGTCCCGTCGATCGGATCGACCACCCAGGTCCGCGCGCTCACCTGACCGCCGTCTTCCTCGCCGAGAAAGGAATCCTCAGGAAACGCCGAGAGCAGGCGTCCACGCACCAGTTTCTCAACCTCGCCGTCAGTCGCGGTTAGGTAATCCTGCGGACCCTTGAACTTGAAAATCATCTTGTCTCGGTCGAGAAACCGCCGCTTCTGCAAAGCACCAGCCTCACGCGCAACCGCGCACGCAATCAGCAGGCGATGCTCCAATTTTTCTCGATTTTCGGTCGTGATCGAAGGGAGATGCAAGGCGCTATCGTTAATAAGATTCATGCCATCTTTCGCTGCATTCAATTGCGTCGCAAACTTCGCATCGCATACTCGAAATTGTAGCAGCGAGCCGTTTTGTCCCGCTCATTCCGGATATCTCTTTCAATATCTGTCAGCCAGGATCTGTCAGCCAGGCTCTGTCAGTCATGATCTCTCAGCGAGGATCTCTCATTCCGGATCGGTGATCGAGGCAGCCTCAAGCGGGAGCAGCATTCGGAATACAGTCCCATGCCGTCCCGGCGCCGTCGAAGTTCGAAGCCGAATGGAGCCGCCATTTTTACGGACTGTTTCTTCGACCAGCCATAGACCCAGCCCTGTGCCCGTCTCGGCTTTGGTTGTAAAAAACGGTTCCCAGATCTTGAGGCGAACCTGCTCGGGAATGCCGGGCCCGGAATCGGCCACGCTGACGGCCACCCGGGGAGTCATCGTCCGCCAATCCATTGCGTCCTGGATGGCGATGACGATCCTGCCGGATTCGCCAATGGCGTCGATGGCATTACCCAGCAAATTGGTGAGCAACTGCATCACTTCGCTGGCGTAACCGTAAAAGGGAGAAACTCGGCGTTTGCGGACGGATACCTTCACCTGATTTTGTGACAGCCGGCCCCCAAACAACAGCATCATGCCGCGCACCACCTCTTCGATGTCGATCTCCGCCGGAGCCACTGTCCGTCGCGCAAAGCGAAGTGTCTGCGTGGCGATCTTCGAGACGCGATCCAATTCGGTGCTTGCCAGATCGACGAAACCGCGCGTGGACTCATGCAACGATGTGTCGCACCCGATCAGGTAGAGCAGATTGGTCACGCTCGCGAGGGGATTGTTCATCTCATGCGCAATGGAAGCGGCCAGCCGTCCTACGGCCGCCAGCTTTTCCGTGCGGACCAGCGCCTGCTGAGATCGCCATTGTTCGGTCGTATCCACCACGATGGCGCCAGCCAGCAACGGTTCGGGCGAATCTCCCGTGTACACGGGATAAAACCAGGTGAGCCATCGCCGTTCCAATCCTGGTTCCGCTTCCGTCTTGCCGGTAAATTCTGCCTGAAGGCTGACCCCCTCCTCGAAGACGCGGTCGAGCATCCGGGCAAACATCTGGGAATTCGGGGGCGCAAGATCCTGGAGTGTCTTGCCGTAGTGTTTCGTTTCCTCAAACCCATCGATCCTGGCCAGCGCCTCGTTTACGCGAACGAATCGCCGCGCCCGGTCGAAGCTGGCAAACCCTGCCGGCGAATGCGCCACCAGCGATTCCAGTTCGGCGTTGCGCACAGACAGCTCCCGCTCCGCCTTGCGACGCTCCTGAATATCGCGAAACACCAGCACCACGCCGACAATCGCGCCCTTGCCGTCGCGGATCGGTGCGCCGCTGTCGTCAATCGCTACCTCCGATCCGTCGCGCCGGATCAAAACGGTGTGATTGGCCAGACCCACCACCTGGCCAGTGCGCAGCACCTTGGCTACCGGGCTTTCGACTGTTTCACGCGTGGTTTCGTTCGCAATTACGAAGACCTCATCGAGATGCCTGCCTAGAGCCTCCGCCTGCGTCCAGCCGGAAACCGCCTCGGATGTTGCGTTGAACAGCGTGATTCTTCCTTGCTGATCGCAGACAATCACCGCGTCGCCGATGCTTTGCAATGTGGTGTGCAGCGAATTGCGCTGCAACTGGATCTCTCGGATCTGGTCGCCAAAGAGCTTCGATATGCGGCGAAACTGCGCGATCCCATCCCAGACAAGAAGCAGCGCGGCGACGGTGCCGCCCACCATGGAACTCCGCGGCAGCGCGGCAAACATCTCCGCCAACTGCTTGCGGCCCGCCTCGCGGATGCCCATTTCCCGCGCCGTGAGCTGGGACAACTGGGCGCGCAGTGCATCCATCGCTTGCTTCTGCGCTAAGAGATTTTGTACGTTTCCCCGCTTCAACGCGTTCGACTGAACGATATTCCGATTGACCGCCTCAAATCGCTGAAACTCTGAGCGGATTCCAGAGACCAACGGCGCAACAGCCGGATCGGAGGCGGACAGCTCGGAGAGTCCCTCCAACTCCTCGTGAACTCTTGAAGTGGCGGTTCGATAAGGCTCCAAAAATGCGGTGTCCCCGGCGATGGCAAACCCGCGTACACCGGTCTCTTCATCCACCAGAGTGTTCAGCAGGCGGTCGCACTGGAGGATCATCGACGTGGCCTGCGATGCCTGCGCCCGCTCCTCGGTTATGCGATGGATCTGCAGACTGGTAACGCCCACCAGCACGGACACGCAAAAGATCGGCAGCATTGCAAAGCGCAGCAAAAGCAGCCGGAAAGAAGACTCTTTCATACTGGTCCTGGGAAACGATGGTTCGCCGGCGGTTGGGGAGAGCGATCCATTCTCTCCAGGCAGGGCAGCTTACCCGTTACGTGCGGATACTTCCGCAGGTCACTCTAAATACGATGTAGCTTTCTCGCGCCCGGAAGTCTCTTCCACGGAAAAATCTTCGCAATTGCCGCTTTTACCGTAGTCTTGCGGCGGTGCCCGCGCAGAGCGGGCACCGCTGCGCTAGAGCTTCTCGGCGACGCTCTTGGCCTGGGTAAAGAGCAGCAGGTAATCCGGTCCGCCCGCCTTCGAATCCGTCCCGCTCATATTGAACCCGCCAAAGGGATGTGCGCCCACCATCGCGCCGGTGCACTTGCGATTCAGGTACAGATTGCCCACATGGAACTCCTCCGCGGCATGTTTCAGGCGATCCTTGTCGGCGGTGTAAATGGCTCCTGTCAGGCCGAATTCCGTGTTGTTCGCGACCGCTAGGCCCTCCTCGTAGCTGTCGACTTTGATCAGCGCCAGCACCGGGCCAAAAATCTCTTCCTGCGAAATCACCGCATCCGGATCGATATCCGCAATCACCGTCGGCTGAATGAAGTAGCCGCCAGCCTCGGTCTCGAGGGCCGCGCCGCCCGCAATCAGCCGCCCCTCCGCCTTGCCCTTTTCGATATAGCTCAGGATGCTTGTATGCGCCGCGGCATTTACCACCGGTCCCATGTTCGGATTCTCGACCGGATCGCCTACGGTCAGCTTCTCAACGCGCTCGCGAACCAGTTCCACAAATGTGTCGTAGACCGGCGCTTCAATAATCGCCCGAGAACAGGCCGAGCACTTCTGCCCGCTGAATCCAAACGCCGCCGCCACCACCCCATCCGCCGCGGCGTCAATATCCGCATCCCGGCAAACCAGAATCGAATCCTTGCCGCCCATTTCGAGCACCGTGCGCTTGATCCAGATCTGCCCCGGCTGCGTCCTGGCAGCCAACTCATGAATCTCCAGTCCCACCGGCTTCGACCCGGTAAACGCCACAAACCGCGTCTTGGGATGAGCCACAATGGCGTTCCCAAAGGTCGCTCCCGACCCCGGGCAGAAATTCACCACTCCGGCCGGCAATCCGCACTCTTCAAGAACTTCCATGAACAGCGCCGCAATGGTTGGCGAATCGCTCGAAGGCTTCAGAACGACCGTGTTGCCGGTCACGATCGCTGCCGCTGTCATCCCGGCCATAATGGCGAAGGGGAAGTTCCACGGCGGAATGACGGCACCCACGCCCAGAGGAATATATTTGAGCTGATTGCGCTCGCCGGGGTACTGAATCGGCGTCGTCGACTGCGCCAGGCGCAGCGCCTCACGCGCATAAAACTCCAGAAAGTCGATGGTTTCGGCGGTATCCGCGTCGGCTTCGGCCCAGTTCTTCCCCACTTCGTAGGTAAGCCAAGCGGAGAACTCGAACTTTCGCTCGCGAATGAGCGCGGCGGCGTTCAGAAGCAGTGAAGCCCGCACCTCGACCGGAACCCGGCTCCAGGAGTGGAACGCCCGCAACGCCGCGTCCATCGCCTCCTGCGCGTGCTCCGCGCCGGCCTTCTGGTGGATCCCCACCACCTGCGCCGGCCGGGCAGGATTCAGCGAGGTAATTTTCCCCTTCGTTCGCTCACGGTGGCCGCCGATGACCAGGTCGTACTCGCGGCCCAGCAGGGTGCCGACCTTAGACAGCGCCGCGCTCATCTGCCGCGCATTCGCAGCGTCGGCAAAGTTGACGAAAGGCTCATTCACAAACTCACCCTGAGGCGAGCGCAGCGTAATTCCAGAGATCGTAGCAAAAGTCATAGCCACTCCAGTCTAGCTGAGTCGCCGAATCCGCGTCTCTAAGGTTCCCGCGCAATTGCCCTCATCCCTTCGAATACAAGGGCAACAAGCCGCGGCGCGTTATCTTGGAAAAGAGAAGGAATGCCTATGAATCGCCTCCAGTTGACCGCTGCCGCCTCATTCTTCCTGCTTGCCGCTTCGCTAATCGCAACGGCCCAGATGGGCTCGCCTTTCGACGGCAAATGGCTGCATCGCGTTCCCGACGAAGACCATGCCCGCAAAAATCCGCTGGCCGGGCAGCCCCAGGCCATTGCCGCCGGCAGCGAACTTTTCGCCGGGAACTGCGCCAAATGCCACGGCGCCGACGCCGGTGGACGCACCCACCCCCCGCCGCGCCCCAGCCTGCGCACCGCCCGCATCCGCCACGCCACCGACGGCGACCTGGCCTGGATGCTACGCAACGGGGACCCTTACCACGGTATGCCGCAGTGGAGTTCCTTGCCCGAGCAGCAGCGCTGGCAGATCATCGCTTACCTGCGCACGCTTCCGCCGCAAAAATAATTGGAAATATGGCTAAAGTTCCGGATCGCTCCGCCGATAGGGCGTTCAAGAGCACGTGCGCCGGACGGTCCGGCTTCGCATGCGCGTCCGCGCCGTTTCTGGAATTTCAGGAGCCACCATGAGCACTTCGGCCATTCTCCCCATCTCCAGCCCCGACTTTAACGCCACCAGCTCCACCGCTCCGCAGCAGACGGTCTTCAACAATCTGCTCAATCAGCTTCAGCAGGCGGTCGGCTCCGGCGACCTGACGACGACCGCCACGCTGCTCAACGCCATCGACTCCTTGTCCCCGTCGAGCGCCACTTCCAGCACCCCTCTGGGGACATTCCTAACCAGCCTTGGCTCCGCGCTCAACGCTGGCAGCGTCTCGGAAGCTCAATCCGCACTCTCGACGTATCAAAGCGCAACGCCGGCAACGACCGCCGCATCCACATCGACCGCCGGCACGAGTGAGACCGCGGCCCAGATCGCCGCCGGGCTTATTCAGAGCCAGATTCAGCTCAACCTGGTCACCACCCTGCTCAACCCCAGCACCAGCTCCTCCAGCAGTTCTTCAAGCAGCGGGCTAAACGGCCTGCTCAGCGTGCTATCTGAGGCCTATCCGGACACTTCCTCGTCCGCCGGTGCCGCCAGTTCCTCGTCCGCCTCCGGCAGCTCGACAAGCGGCGCCAACTCGACAAGCGCCACGAATTCGACGAGCTCGTCCACGCCTTACGACACACTGGTCTCCTCGATTCAGGCCAGCCTGGGCGCGGGCAACGGTACGATTACCCCAGCGCTTGCCTACTTGCAGGCTTCCGGGAATTTCGTCAATACTTCTGCTTGAAGCGGGACAAACCGAGGGCCGTTTACGCCCCCTCCATCAGCTTCTCCGTCTGCTTGCTCATCTTGGCCGTCCGCGCAATCTTGTCCCAGTTGAACGGCCGGCCGTCGATCGCCCGCTTCACCGTCTTGAACAGCACCACCGAGAAGACCTGCCGGTAGGCAAACCGTTGCAGCCAGATGTGGAACAACAGCCATCCGTCCCCTTTGCTGGAAGGGTGTTTGCGCTCCAGGCTGAAGGCGACGGCCGAGGTGATGAAGTCGATTACCATGAACGTAAGAAAATAGACCAGCAGCTTTTCAAAGGACTCAACACTCGCCGCCTCGGGGTGGTTATAGCGGTCGTAGAAAAACTGCCCGACTCCGTACAGGAACATCAGGTCGATAAACGGCGAAACCATGGGTAGCAGCATCTGGAAGATCAGGATATTGGGCAGCGCAAACAGCCCCATGGCCTTGTTGCGCAAAAATGCCCCGCGATGCTTCCAAACCGCCTGCAGCGTGCCAAACGACCACCGAAAGCGCTGCCGCATCAGTCCCTTGGCGTCGATTGGAGCCTCGGTAAAGGCCAGCGAGCGGTCTTCGTAGACGACCTTCAGACCCTGCTCCAGCAAGCTCATGGTCAGGTCCGCATCCTCGGCGACCGTGTTCAGCGGATACCCGCCTGCCTCTTTCACCGGCCCCGTGCGCCAGGCGCCAATCGCCCCCGGCACCACCGTCACGATATTGAACAGATCCAGCGCGCGCCGCTCGAAGTTCTGGCTGGTGATGTACTCCAGCGCCTGCCAGCGCGTCCACAGATTCACGCGATTGCCTACTTTGGCGTTGCCCGCAACCGCGCCTACCAACGGATCCTCGAAGTGGGGCATCAGCTTGGCGATGGCGTCCTGCGCAATCACGGTATCGGCGTCGATGCCGACGTAGAAATCCTCGGTCAGCCGGTCGACGGCATAATTCAGCGCTGCCGCTTTGCCGCCATTGGCCTTGGTGAGCACCTGCACCTTGCCGGAAGCGATCTCCGGCCCGTACGCCGCCCGCGCCACCTCCGCCGTCTTGTCGCTTGAACCATCGTCGATCACGATGACGTGCAGATTCGGATAGCTGGAATTCAAGACCGAGCGCACCGTGCGCACGATCACCGTTTCTTCGTTATAGGCCGGCACCAGCACGGCGACAGGCGGCGCATACCCCGACGTCGCCGGCTTATGTTTGCGGAACCGCTCGATAATCGCCAGAATGCCGACCAGAATCAGCCGCGCGCTCATTAGTACGTCGCCCACAAAGAAAACCCAGACGATAAAGTGCCCGATAAATGACAAAATGCTGAAAGCCACCGAATCCGCCTGCGCCCGCCAGAACTGCATCGCGGTGATCTTCGGCATCACTTCGGCCGTGGTTTTGCCCATCAGCGAAGAGACCGGCACGATTTTGTAACCATGCGCCCGCAACTGGTCGATCAGCATGGGCAGCGCGGCCACGGTGGGCGCCCGATTGCCGCCGCCATCGTGCAACAGAATGATGCTGCCCTGGAACTGCGGCTTGGTCTTCATCATCAGCAGCCACGCCAGCACCGTGTTCGTAATCTGTTGCGGCGTTTTGCGCGGATGCTCGTCCCAGTCGTCGGTGTCGATCTGATCGCCGACAATGGTGTAGCCCATCTGCTGAATGCGATAGGCCGGTTCGGCCTGATCGTCGGTGTCCGGGTCCTGATCGATGTCGTACGGCGGACGGAAGTAGAGCGGCTGAATTCCCAGCTTGGCGGCAAACAGACGCTCGGTCAGGTTCAGCTCCAGTTGCAGTTGGCGCGGGGAAATTTCGCTGATGTCCGGATGCGTGTAGGTGTGGTTGCCGATCTCATGGCCCTCGCGCACCACCCGCTTCATCACGCCCACGTTCTCCTGGGCCACCGAGCCGATCATCATGAAGGTCGCCTTGACGTTCTTTTCCTTCAGGATGTCCAGGATCTTCGGCGTCCAGGTCGGGTCCGGCCCATCGTCGAAGCTGAGCGCGACTTCGCCGGGATGATATCCGTATTTGTCCACCTTGTAACTCAGCGGATAGGCGTCCATGTGCTCGTCGATGATCAGCTTGCGCCGCGGATCGGGTTCATCCGTATCGACGGTCACCACCCGCTTACCCGGCTTCGGCGTTCCCGTAATGCGGATAATGTCGCCCACGCCTTCCTCATCCAGATCGTGTCCCGGAAGCACTGTGTTGAGCGCGTTCAGTGAGTCGGGATTGCTGGGTTTATCCCATACCGCCCACATGGACTGGTCTTCTTCCCCCAGCCGCCACAGCGCAAAGGTCTGCAACCCCAGCGCCCGCGCGCCGCGCATTTCGTCGAGCAGAGTTACCGCATCCAGAAACCAGACCACGTGGCGCACATGCGCGTCCTCGTCAATGTAGGAAAAATGCGGGTTCAGCGAGTCGTAATCGAGATCGAGGTCGGCGTCCGCATCCGAGGCCCGCTGCCAGGCGTCCTGCACATGCAGATCTTCGGTATTGAGCACCGTCGGTTTGGGATGTTTCTTGTCTTTCGGGTCTGGAATCGACATCGTCCAGTCGTAGCCGTAGTTTCCAACCGCGCAGACAATCTTTTCCTTGGGCACCACCTTCATCACATTTTTGAGGTTGTTGAGGAACCACGTTTCGGAGGCGACCGGACCCGGCTCGCCGTCTTCCTCATGCTCGTCGTAGTTCATCACGATCAGGCCGTCGGCATTGGCCGAAAATCGCTTCAGATCGTCGGATTCGGTGGTGGCCGCTACGTTGACGTATAGGCGCAGGCCATGTGCGTGCATCTGCGCGTAGAGTGCCTGCACAAACTGCATGTACGCTTCGTCGGCATTGTCTGGCAGGTTCTCAAAGTCCAGGGAGAGCCCGCGATATGCCGGCAGACCGGCGAAAAACCGCATAATCTGGCCGATCAAAGCCTGACTCTTCGTCGGATCGGTCAAAATGTCGCCGATGGCCGGGTCGAAAGTCTGCGTCTGCGGGTTGTAGCTGGTCAGGTGCGGGAAGACTTCGGTGTCTTCCTTGGTCGCCTGGATCACGTTCTTGATCTTGTTCAGCTCATCCGGATCATGAACTCCTCCGCGCGCGTCCACCACGCGATACTCGTGCTGGGCGTCGCTGGTCATGGCCATCAGGTTGCCATCCGGCTCGCCCACATGCAGCCATTGCGGGAACAGGATATCGATCTGATGCACGTGCTCTTTGAAGGACGAGTAGCTCGAAGCATCGTCCTCCACGTAATACGCGGCGCGAATGCCTTCGCCCGTATTGAAGGGAATGTCGGAGGCCTTGCGGTTGGTCTTGCGGCGCGCCGGCTTTTCCTTGGCTTTTTCTGCCCGCTGTAGGTCGCTCTGCCGGTCGCGCAACGCCCGGTAGTCGTGCTTGGGCGCGGCCAGCAGCAGATCGGGCAGCTTCTGCGCACGGAAAACATTGATAATAAAAATGGTCACGACGACCGTAAACAGCAGGGCGGAGATGTCGAAGATGCGGCGTAGCCGCTTCCAGCGTTTGCGTTGCGGGTCGAAAAAAATCTGGCGGTCTTGAGTCATCGGGGGTGGGGAACCTGGTTTTGCAGTGCGTCTTGCGGTTGTTTTCGGCTTTGTTCTTTCTCGCGCTCCCAGAATCCTGTTCATCCTGAGCGAAGCGAAGGACCTGATGTCGTTCTCGCCGCGAAACTACAGCCGGCATGAGCCAAGGTTACACTCGAATCGTATGGAAGCAGTTCCGATAGTGCAATTCAAAATAGCGCAATCCAAAGCGGATCGCGTGTGCAGGCAGGGAATCAGCGCCCCAGAGTTGGCCGCTTCCACCAGTGTAAGCTGGCCCCGCGGATGGGTCTGGCGGGTGGGTGCAGCTCTGGTTGGCGGCCTCATTTTGCGCCTCTGGCTTTGGCGGGCATTTCCCCAGAACAACGGTGATGCGCTGGTATACGGCGGATTGGCCAAGAATCTCATCCAGCATGGCCGGTTCGCGATCACTGACGGCAGCGGCGTACTCCACTCCACGCTGATCCGCCTGCCCGGTTATCCGCTGTTCCTGGCGGGCATCTTTGGGATCTTTGGAGTGGAAAACTACACCGCCGTCGGCTGGGTGCAAATTGTTCTAGAACTTGCAGCCTGCCTGCTGCTCGCCGACTTCGTGCGACGCATCGGCACGCCCCGCGCCGGCCTGAATACCCTGTGGCTCATCGCCATTTGTCCGTTCACCGCTGTTTACGCCTCGACCGCCTACACCGAATCGCTCACTCTGGACTGCATCTGTCTGGCGCTGTGGTCGATGGAACGCTATTTGAGTTCGGTGCGAGCCAAATCCTGCTCCGACGGAACTGGGTGGGCGGGACAGAGCTGGGCTCCGCTGCTACTCTTCACTTTCGCCATCAGCGCCGCCGCCATGCTGCGTCCGGACGGAGCGCTATTGGCCGTTGCCCTGTGGCCAGCCTTGATCTTTGCCCGGGGACCCGCAACCCCGTGGCCAACTGCACTCCGGTCGGCGCTGTTGTGCGGCGTGTTCGCGGTATTGCCGTTTGCGCCCTGGGCGGTGCGTAACTGGAGCGTTTTCCATGTCTTTGAGCCGCTGGCCCCGCGCTACGCTACCGACCCCGGCGAGTCCACCAACCCCGGATGGCAGCATTGGATCAAGACCTGGTGCCTCGACTTCACCTGCACCAGTGAGTTTTACTGGAACGCCCCGGACGGCCCGCTTGCGATGGACGATCTCCCGGCCCGCGCCTTCGATTCGCCGCAGCAGCAGGAAGAAACCTTCCAGCTACTCGCGGATTACAATACCGACCAGACCATAACCCCGGAAATTGACGCCCGATTCGAAAAGCTGGCGGAAGAACGGACCCGCGCTCATCCATGGCGCACCTGGGTGCAACTCCCGCTGGGCCGCCTGGCGGATATGACGCTGCGGCCACGCGTCGAAAACCTGCCCATCGACCTGCGCTGGTGGGAATATGGACACCACTGGCAGGAGACTATCTTCATCCAGGTCTATGGTTTGGTGAATCTGATTTACCTGGGTTTGGGTTTGGCGGGGCTTGCGCGCAGGCCGCGTTACTGGCAGTATATGGCGGCCTATCTTGTGTTGCGAAGTCTATTGCTGCTGATGATCGAGGCGCCGGAGACGCGCTACACGCTCGAGTTCTTTCCCATCCTCTCCGCGGCGGCGGGGATCGAGTTGCAGCAGGCCTGGCAGCGCACTTTTCACCGCAATGCGCCTGTGAGCGGTTGAGCGCTGCGCAATCCGCGTTCGGTACCCCAACTAACGGTTGACGATTTGAGTGTCCTTCGGCGGTCTGAGGTCGAATGCGCCGGAGGGGATCTTGCCATTCAACTGAATGTTGCTATAGGTCAGCACCACGTAGCCGCCATCGGTCCCAAAGCGCTGCTGCTTGACCGCAATGCCTTTGTCCATGTCGATCCAGAGGAAGACCTGCTTGGTGGACTCGGCCATTTTTGCGTCCAGGGGGAGCAATTGCAGCTTGGCCGCCTGGAGGCCGTTGACCGCTTCTGTGCCGCCGTAGGATACTTTCCAAATTTTCTTCAGATCATCGCCGCTGCCGCCAAACCCGAGGGTCAAAAAGGCGTCCAGCGCGGAGCGGTTGTCGGTCAATTTCGAAACAATCATTTGCTTGATGCTGGGCTGGTACATTTTGCCGACGCCGTCGGCGTACACCAGATCTTTGAGTGCGGAACGACCGTTGTCGGTCTTGATTTGGAGCGCCACCCGAGTGTCGCCCGATTTTCCCCGCGCGAAAAGCACCGTTCCCACCTGGCTGTCTTTGTCGGGAGCTGGCTGAGTGATGACGTTGTCCCAGACGATGTCGGCCTGGGCGGATTTGAAGGTTCTGGCCGAGGCGTCAAGTTTGGACAGGACTTTGTCCAAATCGGTAGTGGCAGCGGCTTGCGCGGCAACTGCGTTCGGCTCCAACGCTCGAGTACCGGCTAGCAGCAAAACGGCCAATGCCAGGGATTTGAATGAGGAGTTCATCGTACCACCTGAATTGCTTGGATGCAGGGAAGACGGGAAAGTAACAGGAAACCGGGTCACTATGGGGTGCTACCGATGGACCCAGACCTTCCAAAGTGTCGGTTTGCCGCCGGAGTAGGCTGCCGTTTCCCAACGGACGACCGAGACGGCGTCGCCGGTCACCGGCTGAATGGCCCGGTGCAGCGCTTTGCGGACGGTGCGGTCGCTGGCGGATACGTCGACTGGGACGTCTTCATAGGGAACCGTGAGCACCAGTCCGAACTCGCCATCGCCGACCACCTGGATCGGACCGAGCGTCGGACCGCTGACGGGGGCCTTATCGCCGTAGTCGATGAAGCGATGGAAAAACGGCATGGGGGTGATGAAGATGAACAGCAGAATCAGCGTCACCATCACGTCGTAATGGAAGCTGCCGCGCTGGTGGGTCCAGAAGAAATAGCTCTTCAGCGTCTTTTGCATTGTTGCGTTTACCTCAATTCGGGAGAGCCCGAGTTCGCCTGCGATTCAGCGGGGGCTCAAGCCCCTATTTGCTTTGATTGCCAGTCGGCACGATTGAAGTCGTGCCCTGTTACAACACATGCAGGTTGTTTGCGTTTCGTGGAGTCGTTTCCTGTTACACAACTTTGGCGCTGGGCGTAATCCGTTCCAGTCCGCCCATGTAAGGCCGCAGGACTTCGGGGATGGTCACCGAGCCGTCGGCTTGTTGATAGGTTTCGAGGACGGCGAGCCAGGTGCGTCCCACGGCCAGCCCACTGCCGTTGAGCGTGTGGAGGAATTCGTTCTTCCCCTTGGCCCCATTGATTCCAGGCGCTTTGTAGCGAATGTTGGCGCGGCGCGCCTGGAAGCCTTCGAAATTCGAGCAGGAAGAAATCTCGCGATACAAGCCCTGGCCGGGTAGCCAGACTTCAAGATCGTAAGTCTTGGCCGAGGAGAAGCCGGTGTCGCCCGCGCAGAGCAACATGCGCCGGTAGGGCAGGCCGAGCAGTTCCAGAACCTCTTCGGCGTCGCGCGTGAGCTTCTCATGCTCCAGGTCCGAGTCTTCCGGCTTGACGAATTTGACCAGCTCGACCTTTTGAAACTGATGCTGGCGTATGATCCCGCGCGTGTCACGCCCCGCCGCACCAGCCTCGGCGCGGAAGCAGGGCGTGTAGGCGGTGAAGAGAACGGGAAGGGCCGACTCCTCCAGAATCTCGTCGCGATAGTAGTTGGTCACCGGCACTTCGGCGGTCGGAATCAGCCAATGGTCGTTGTCGCGGTACTCGTTGGGGACGAATTCCGTCCCGTCGCCGCAGCGGAATAGGTCTTCGCCGAACTTGGGCAAGCTACCGGTTCCGAAGAGCGATTTGCTGTTGACCATGAAGGGCGGCAGCATCTCGGCGTAGCCATGCTTTTCCGTGTGCAGGTTGAGCATGAAGTTGATCAGCGCCCGTTCGAGCCGCGCTCCCGCGCCTTTCAGGACGGAAAACCGCGCACCGCTGATTTTGGTTGCGCGTTCAAGATCGAGGATGCCCAGCGCTTCGCCCAGTTCCCAATGCGGTTTGGGGGTGAATTCATACTGTGGAATCGCGCCCCAGGTCTTGACGACGACGTTGTCTTCTTCCGATTTGCCGGCTGGGACTTCGTCGCGGGTGAGGTTGGGCAGGCGGGCAAGAGACTCGCGCAGCTCTTCGTCGAGCGCGACGGCCGCGGTGTCCAGCTCGTCGAGACGGTCTTTGAGCGCTCGCGTCTCTTCCATCACGGCGGCTGCCTGCTCGTGTTTGCCGGACTTTTTGAGTGCGCCGACTTGCTGGCTCAGCTCGTTGCGGCGGGCCTTGAACTGCTCGGATTGCGTGATGGCTTCGCGGCGGCGCTGGTCGAGTGCGCGGAAATTCCCCAGCAGCGCAGCCGGGTCGGCGTTGCGCAGGCGCAGCTTGTCTTCGACCAGAGCGAGGTTGTTGCGTACAAAATTCAGGTCCAACATGGCCCTTTTAGCTTACTAGACGCGGCTGGCGGGGCCGTTGCCATGGAAAAGGCAACAGCAGATTCCCGATAGGAATGACAGCAAGAAAAGCAAATGAAACGGCAAAAACGAGGCTAGCTTCTGTGGTCTTTCACCCTGGATCGCCAACTGAGGGCGATCCAGGATAGGGCACCCGCTTTTGCGGTCGGGATCGGAGGGCGATGGGGTTATTTTGCGAGTTCCGCGGCGGGCTCGGCGTTTTCTGCCTGGCCTTTGGTGGCTTCTTCCCAGCCGGAGAGGGTTTGGTCGCCGGTGATCAGGCGCGCGCCGTCTTTGAAGGAGAAGTAGGTCCAGGCCCACGTAGCGAAGATGGTGA
>Ga0116231_10010370_pt1 | contig 15056 bp, 13 predicted proteins | sample S1TSphgellanicum_2_FD_89695 | JGI IMG/M metagenome (GOLD analysis project Ga0116231, IMG submission 89695) | Host-associated microbial communities from peat moss isolated from Minnesota, USA - S1T2_Fd - Sphagnum magellanicum MG | ecosystem: Host-associated > Plants > Peat moss > Unclassified...
ATAAATATAATTTTTAGAAGGTTTTTTTTTGTTTTTGTTTTTTTTTTTTTGTGTGTCTAATTTTTTTTCACTCACTAATTGTCCCCCCCCCCCCCCCCCCCCCTTGCTCCAATTGCCATAACACCTTCATAAAACCTTCAAATTTAACATTCATAGGGTTTTTGGAAATTAAATCTTAGAGGAAACATTCCTTAAAAATATCATATGATTTTATTTATTCAATTAGGAGATATGATTCAAAACCTGAAAGCTAATTTGACAACATTTTTAAAAATGACAACAGACCCCTTTTACTTCCAGCAATTATATTTCTCCAACGAAAAGCTTGATGAAACTAAAATTTTGGTGTAGATGCATTGGGTATTAATCTAACATTCTCTCAATTTTTAATCAAATCCATCACTACAATCAAAAGATATTAAATTTAAAACAAAAAGTTCAAATACTACTTTCAAGGAAGAGAAAAATTGTTTTATCTTAAAATTTCCCCTCCTCAATCGAACACTTCCTTCTTGCAAAAAACTCTTCTCCAAACCATAATTCCTTCTCCTTGCACACAAACAAGAACCAAACAAGTCCAAGTTCAAATCAATGTGTGGTAGCAAGAAAGTGAACCTCCCTCTAGATCCTTCCTTGAGCTTGTTGTCCCTTGGCCAATGAGAGCTTGTGGAAATCCCTCCTTCCAATCAATGGCCTCCTTTCCATTCATGAACCAATGGGAATTGAGGATGTTCCATTTTTCAATGATGGTTAGGAGGAGAATCCTTGTGCCCAATGAAAACACTAAAAAGGTTTCCATCCTCCATTCAAGATATGATAATAATCTTCATGACCAATGAATTTAAAAGATTTATCTTTTTCCTTACCTCAGTTATCTTGATGGGCCTTGAGCTTGATTATTGTCAATTCCATCTGATTGGCCCAACATCCTAATTTTTCAACATAATCATTTTTTTAAGAATTCACCTTCAGGATAATTTACTAGTAGTAAGAAATAACATCTTTTGGTTCTTCTTTTAAGTTGACTTTAAAACATTAGTAACCTTCCTTCCAACCCATATATTATTCACTTGTGTAGTACATAGTAAATTGTACTAGTTACTTGAGTAGTGCATAGTCAATTGAAAATAATTCTTTCATTATAAAAATTCCCTTATACTATCTAGATCCATTGTTAAAATTAGGGCTTAATGAATTTGTTGGAACTAAGGCATTACTTGGTTTTCGTACAGTTCCATTATCGGAACTCACATTGCTGCATACTATACCTACCCTAATTTTCAAAATAAAAGCATCAAACCTCTTTTGAATGCGAATACCAAGTTTGTTGGTCTAGCTATTAGTTTGTTTTTCGTTGATGCAGGTGGAGATTTAATCATGGTGAATGATGCCGCCATGTCTTCAAATCCTCCGGTCACGCTAACATGAGATTAAAAACTTGAAGAAACACTACTCAACGTGAATGTTTCCCAACAAGTTTTATGAAAAATAACTGATTAGAAGGGTGTTGGGTGAAAACACACTATAACCCCCAAAAATTGTAGTCATAGAAATAGAAATTTCGCATTTGGTTTTTTGGGTACATGTGGACATCACATCTTGGATTATTTTTGTTCATTTCAAGTATATTGTATTAACTTTAGACTTAAACTAATTTATTATTTTTAAAAATCCAACAAACATTTACAAACTTGAACATATGAAGTATATTTGTGTCGAAAAAATACACGTCACAATGTATGAAAAATTACAAATATACTTCAAAATTAAGGTTATGGGTGGAATTTTGTAATGATTTTTTTGGTGGTGAATGATATTGATATACATCAACTAAATTTAAAACCATTTAAAAGTTTTACAAATTTTGGTTGAAAATCCATTCAAAAAATGTGTTTTTTTTCACTTCTTGAACAATAAATGCATAATAAACTCTTATTTTTGGGAAAAAACCATTACCTTAAAAAAATTGATAAAATTTTATAGGTGGGCATTGTATTATTATTATTTTTTTTTTTTGTTTGGTAATGTGTCATGAACCACAAACATGAAGTGCTATGGTCGTTGAAAAGATGTATGTTATATACTTTATGCACATCGATTTTATCAAAATATCTTCACCTAACCATTGGATCAAGATTAACTATAATTCAAAATGAACTTTGAGTTTCAAAATTTTGTCATGCACATTCTAAAGCTATTTTTCTTTTGTTTAAGGTTTCCAAAAAATTCCATCAAGATTTTAGTTTACTACACACCATTATACTTGTTATATATCATTCTTTTGGGTGAAAAATGGTGAAAAGTGGCTCACCCATAGTGTGCTTTCACCCTTGTGCACATTCGAGTGGTTCAATCTGCATGGGATCGTCAAATGTTACTTAACCCTCATGCTCTTGCCATCTACTTAAAATTAGTTCATGTTTTTGAAAATAGGCCAAAAGGTTCAATGAATGTTAATGTGAGGATGATGACATTTGTCTTTTCTCGTGGATTTGGGTCCCTAGCAATGAACATTACTATTGGTTGAAGGGGCCAATTAACCCATGATCGATGGAACACCGGACATAGTATTTTATTTACACCATTAGTTGACTTATCGAGTTTCTACAATTAGAATAAATATCTACTAGGCTATGGTCTAATAAGTGTATTCCTTCTATCATCTTATCCTTCATAGGAGTTCTTAGTAACATATGGAATTTTCCTACACATCTACTAGTTGAATACTATGTTCACTTGTGAAACACTTGTTCTACTTCCAACCCTTTCAAAATCAAATAATTTTTCATGTTTAACTAAACTAATAAGCTTGGTTTTTTGGATGTTCCCCTTGCAAATGATCACAATCTAGAATTATACCTACAACTTATGTAATATTGGAAATGATTATAATGAACACCATTTGGATACTAGTCTACATCTCATTGTGTTAATATGACTATTCTTTATTTAGTTTTGAATAATTAACCCCAATTTATTTAGTAAGTTTGAAATGGCGCAAGAAGCTCAATTCAATTATAACTTCCTAAATGCTACTATTACATATAATTTTTAAAGTAATTAACTTACTAGATAAAAAACCAACTATGAGGCCCAAAAGAAGGATATTGTTGAACTAAGGTTCAAGGTCATTTTCAAACATTACATTTGTTTGATGTAATTTTGCAAAGTCAAAGAAATTACAAATAATGTTGTAGCATTGGCAAAATGACTTTGAAAGGCTTTAGGTCCACACAACTACCATTGCACCTTGATGTAACACTCGATGGATTTGTAAAACCATGCATATTTTGGTTAATAATAGTTTTAAGTCTAACAAGGGAATTTAAACTTCAGAGAATGAACCTAACCTAAATATAATTAATTTTGGTGAAGATGATGTCGAAGATGAAGTAGAAGAGTTTTTTTCTTTGAGTGAAGAAATGGTGGTGAAAGTTTCAAAGAAATTTTTTAATGTTCAAAATTTACTCTACAAATAGTGGCAATTACACCAAGTGATTGTAAAAACCCACGGACTCTATTGTGCCAAGTCTGTGATTAGGGAAATTTTATAATCTCTCAATGTTTTCTAGGTTGAATATAGGTTTTTTGTTTATGCCCTTTCATTATGGGATTTTGTTGTTGGAAAATGTAGTAATTGTTTCTACAACTAAAGTTCTAAGACATGCACAAATTTGTCTTTTATACATTTTTTGCAATTTACCCGAGAAGCCAATGTTGATCAAGATGTTTTATGTAGCGGTTCCAATTTAAGTTTACCTTCATTCTTCATGTTTTTGTCATAATTCACTAATGTTGGAAGTTCATTTTGATTTTGGTTTTAAAGTCCAATTCGGTTTTATGGTATACCTGAACTTTAATGTAATACCTATTGCAACAATCCATGATTAGAGTTTTTGGTTTCTAGGTGTAGTATATGTTCTTTGTTTATGTCCTTTCATTGTGATATTTTGGTTGCTCCAAAAAATGGAACAATTATCTTCTAGATTAAATTTTTGTTTTGGATTGTCTTTGACCTTTCATCTTCATGTTTTGTTCATAATTATTGGGGTTTTTCCTTTTTAATTATAGTGTAGGTTTTTGTCTATGCGATTTCATTGTCTCTAATTTTCTATTTAAATGAATAGGTAGGTAGGGATCATAGTTATAAGTTTATGTATTAAATTTTTTGTGCATGGATTTAAAGAAGGACAGTCCAAAAAACAACAAGGTCCAAAGTGGTGGTTTAAACAAAAACAACCAATGGCCTTTGTTGAAAGAAACAAATCTCCCTCCCCCTCAAAATGCGATGAATCTAGTGATGGCAATGGTGAGGAGGGGATGATGAACATGGTGGGGCACACAAGAAACCAAAATGAACCCAATGTTGTTACATCATTTAGGACCCTTGGAGTTCATGGTGTTATCATCTCTTCAAACCAACACATGGTTGGAAATGCTAAAGGTTTGGGTTATTTATTTCTATTTCCTTTGAATATATTATGATTAGAAATTCCAAACATAGTGGCTACAGTGAGTTTTTGACTCTTTTTAATCATAGACATTTATGTTGGTTCTGGTTTAATTTGTGACTTTGCAAAAAAAACTTCAAATTATAACAAACACTTGTTGTTGGAGTCCAACCAATAGTGGCCCAAATCCCCATGCCTCATGTACAAAATTATCCAGTAGCACCCCAAAATCCCAAGGCTTATGTACGTTAAGGATTATCAATCTCCTTAATGGCAATACATGCCATACATGCCTATTGGCTATCAATGGCTTCCACCTAGTGGGCAACTCCTTTTAGGTTGGGCAATGCCACCTGCACTTAATCTTCAAATGATAATGCCAACATCTACTGCCCCATTTCTACTGCCGTTAGGAAATGTTCAAAGTCAATACCATCAGATGTTGTCAACATCAAATCAATACCAACAAATGCCATTACAGATGCCACTACCACCATTACATATGCCATTACCACCACATATACCACATGGGACCCAATTCAAAACCCACAACAACCAATTGGGTCTAATTAGTATTGACAATTGTAGCCTATAATGTTTAATCAATACCCATATTTGCATCAAGCTTATTGTGCACCTCTATCACAATGTGGAGGACATTAGAATATGATAACTCCAGCACCAATGCCCAAGGCAATAACCATAACCCTTTGGCTTACAACAAGAACAATTGAAAAATTGTACTAAATAGAGGTTAATCCCTTGCATGTTTTTGGTAGACCAAATAACCAAGTTGTTTTTTCAGGGGGTTGTTTTAGGCAAGTTGATTTACAGGCCAAACATCACACATTAAACAAGGTCATGAAAAGGCTTGGGATAAAAGTGGTTGAATGTAGTGGTAAGGATGGACCACTCATGTTGTACATTGCAGTCCAAAGGGTAGACTAGTTGGTGGTGGCAAGCATTCATGGTTGACCACCTTTCAAGGCTACGCCTTGAAACCTAATCTAACAATTGATGATATTTAGAAGCAACCAGCTAAGAGCTAAAAGCCATTCAATAAGCCCTAGAAATGGCCTTTGAGTATTTGGACTATCCCCTCACATACAAGTTTGTAAAAGACTAAGTCACAGTTGTGATGAAAAATAGGTGAGGGTGGTTGAAGAAAAAAATAGAAAAAAGTGAACCTCAACCACAAAATTGTAATGGGGCTCATTGGGAGCAATTCACAGAGGTTTTGATGTAAGAAGAAAATGTTGATAAAGCAGCTCAAATGACTAAAGTTCAAGCAACCCAAAAAAATGTTGATCATAGAGTTGCTCAAATGAATAAAGTTCAAGCAACCCAAAAAAATGTGCATCTTGGTGTGGGCAAGGTGGTGACATTGGTGTCGAGGACAAGATGGTATATTTAGTCCTTTTGCTAACTCTTTGTGAATTGAATTAACTATTACATTCATGGTCAAGGACTTTAATTTTGCAACTTGGGCTAGATGGGATTTAGGAGGCAGAGCTTGGGAGGACCCCCACATTGTAGGAGATCCAAATTGAATGTGAAAGGAACAAACACACCAAATGTAAAAAACATGAGTTGGATGATTCTAAAGTTAAATCAAAACCAAACATTGCTATTGAAAAGTTAGATTATTAATGGGAGATTTTGGTTATGTTAAAAAAACATACATGATTATGAGTATTTTATTTTATGATAGTGATTTAAGGTTTATCTGTTATTTGGAGGTGCACATTCATATGTTGTAGCTTAGGTATGGCTACCATTGGTTCATATTGTAATAAGTATAAGTTCACCTTTTTCTTAAACATCTTGTGGGGCTTGAGGGGATAGGTAGTAGGACAACCCTTTTTTGGGGTCTACATATTTTTTTGGTAGAATTTTGTGATGTTTCATGTATCATGTTGATAACATATTTTCAAATTAACATTTCTAGAATGCTAATAAACTTTTCTTTGTTATGCACATATTATTCATTAAGGTGATTTGAAACATACCTAGGTTTTAGTTGTAGGTTAATGCAGATATGGGTTATATTGGGGTTGACACAAGCCAAGGGATCGCATTTGAAATTGAGATTTGTTTTGAAGCTATGGAAAATAACCATGATGAATTAAAAGTTATGCAAGATACCTTAATGCAAACTAGGACCAAATGTCAAACATGATGGACGAGATCTTAACCTTTATGAAAACATTAAATCAATTAGATCCGAAGGAAAGAAAATACCAGATGATGTGAAGTTACCATCTCCTGCTAGGGACCTAGGAGTGGTAAGGCAAATTAGTTGGCAATTCATGTTATTTGTTGTTTTGAATCTCGTTGTAGTACTTTAATACAAGTTGTTTTTTTAACGCTTGTTGGTTATAAAATCATGCAATTAAACAACCATGTTAAAGTATAAGATTGTTACTTAGGTCATTTTGTTTTAAGCCTAATTAATCATTCCATTTGGGTGTGCCATGTGGGATCTTGAGTGTAGGGCTACAATTTAACTTTAGCATTAGAGCATATTATAAGGGCCAAAGAGAAGACGAACAAGTCACTCTTAGGAGACTCTGACCTAGGTGTGGATACATGTACACCATTCATTAGTAGAAAATCAACCAAAATGTAACCACTTCATTTGTAATTACATCTGTCGCAACCCTAGCCTTGGGCTTGCGACCAAGGCAAGGGCTTGCGAAGGTGCAGGCCAAGAGTGAACTCGGGAGTCACATTTCATGCTCTTGGGAATGTAAGAAAGTTGAAAGAATGAACCCCCACACTCCCAAGTGAGCTCCCACTTTGGGAATTGGAGTTCCAATGGACTTTCAAATTTTTAGAGGGCTATTTAGGGGTCAAAACTCATTGGATTGAAGAGTTCCTTATATCATTGAAAACCTCTTGGAACGTAGATGTCTAAAATGGGCTTGGATGACCAATTTGGACACTTCAAACACAAGTTATGGCCAAAAGAAGGGCCGAGAGTCAAATTGCCAATTTGACTCCCGACCACTAAAAGTTGGGAATCGCCCTGATTTCCTTGCGTGGAGGTGACGTGCAACATATCATTGGAAAGCTCTCCACGAGGGCTACAACTTTTCTTTATACCTCATTTCAATTGGAGGTATTCACACAAAGTTATGAACCCCCAAAGTTGTGAGAGTCCTAACTTTGGGAATTTCATGACTCCCACTTGGGAGTTCCGAGACAAAATGACATTTGGGTGCTAGTCCGTGGCCAGGCACAAAGTATATTATAAGGGGGAAGGTGGTGGCTTCCCCCAAGTCCAAACTGTGGTGAGTCTTATGAATCCATGTTTGCCCATGGCTTTTCCGTGCACCAAAGGGTTCCAGCTACGCACTAACCAACCTATTGTTTGGTTTGTGCAGGTTTGTGTGAGTAAGTGACTTGCTTGCCAATCTTCCTAATCCCATCCTGAAGCTCCAACATGCCCTTCTACCCCCGAAGTGCTACGAGCCAGGGAGCGCACCCCAACTCCTTCTCCTTCCGCTATCTTCTTCTTTGGATTCGTAGCTAAGTCCATCAAGGAGCTGGGGTGCGTCAACATGCAACTTATAGTCGTTTACAACTAAGTTTGGGAATATTTACAACTATACAATAAAATTTCAACTATTTTGGTCACTATTCCAATTATGATGCAACTATTAAAAACTTCATCTTATCAGTTCAATGGTTTTTAGGTTTATTTTCATCCATGAACATATTGATATGTCCCATTAGTCGTAATAGTCACCAAATTAGTCACATCCTAAAAGTATTTCATAGTGACATGCGGGTGTATTTTTATGTATGTATAAAAATTATATTTACGATATATTACATATATCATAAATGTATATTTGTGTGTATATTAATTCTGTGTATGTGTGTATATTGTTCATATAATGAATTAAAAAATTAAGATTTGAACTCTGAAATTTATTAATCAAATCTAAAATTAATATTTCAATTATGAAATGTATATATATTTGAAAAAAAATTTGATATTTGAATTTAAGAAATATTTATATGAATTAATTTTTTAATTTACATTCTGATTGTTCTATTAATTAAAAATAATTATTTAAGACAAAAATTTATTATTCCAATTATAAAACATTTTATTTGAATCTAAAAATCAATATTTGAACTCTAAACATTATTACTAAAATCTAAAAACTGATATTTCAATATTGAAAATTCTTATTTCAATTTTGAAATTTATATTTAAACATTAAAATCAATGTTTAAATTTCAAAAACTGCCACTGGAATTCATTATATATATAAGAAAAAAATTTAATCTAAAAATTATTATAGGAATTTTTTGTTTAATTATTTGAATTTGAAAAAAACTATTTGAATTTGAAATTTTAGATTTCAATTATGAAAACCACTATTTCAATTCTTCAAAGAATTAGTTGAATTTGAAATTTGCTATTTCAATTCCTTAAAAAAATACTTGAACTTTTTTTAAATTATTTAAATTCAAAAAGCTTATTTGATCTAAAATTTGATATTTGAATTCTAAATTATTAGTTTCGATTCTAACAATTAATATTTCCATTTGAGGTTTTAAATTTAAATTTAAAAACGTATTTGATTTGAAACTTGAAATTGCAATTCCAAATTATTATTTTGGATTCTCAGAATTAATATTTCAATTCAGAAAATTTTGAATTGACTCAAAAAATGAAAATTTCAATTTTGAATCTAAAAATTGACAGTTCAATTCTGAATTTTTAAATTTAAATTCAAAGATTTATTTCATCTAAAAAATGATATTTGAATTCTGAATTGTTTTTTTGGAATTTAAAATGAATATTTCAATTCCAAAATGTATTAATTGAGTTTTAAGGCTTTTTTCTACTAGTGTTACCCATGATGAATCATTTTTATGAATAATTATTAATGATTATATTTATTACTTATAAATTACACTAAATAATTATTTTTAAAAAATATTTTTTACATTATATATTGTATATTGTACAGTAAAAGAAATTAATTAATGTAACTAATGTTACATTACTTTAAAATCATTGTAATTACTTTAGATAAGAATTATAGTATATGCATAATTATGTTTTAATTGAACATAATTATTCAGTATCTGTAATTTATAACTTTAAATCTGAATTAAAATTTTGGAAAGATTATAATGTAATTTAAATAATTATTGTAATCATTGTAATTTCAGGAATTATTATAAAGTAGTTTGAGTTTTTATTTTTTAAAATTCTGTAATTATATATTTATGAATTTAAAAATTACAATAATAAATTTAATTATATAGTAATTAATGTAAATATTTCAATATTAATTTTTTAAAAATTCGTGTATGAATTTTTTTAATAATAATTCTTCGTTCATTATTTATAATTTGAAAAAAAAAAACTTATTTCTTAAAATTAAAGTAATGAAATTATTTTTACATTAGTTATATTATCTACAATTTGACTAGATATAAAAAAGAAATAAAATATTTTAGTAATTTATTTATCTTTGAGTTATGTATTGACATCTTGTGAGAAACTAGATAGTTAGTTAGTTAAATATTAAGAAATTATTATTTATTTAAAGAGTTGATAATGAATACTTAATATTTGTAGTGTATAATTTATATTTTAAATATATGTTAAATTTAATCAATATTAAATAAATGGTTATGTAATTATTTAGTAAGCCATGTATTTGAGTTGTTTATAAATCTAAAAACTCAAAAACAAAAGGCACGAGGAAAGCTTTGGAGTTGCAATTTAGTTTGTGAAGAAGTTACAACTTCAAAACTTATTCCATATTGTTTGTTTTCCATTCCTATTTTAAACATTATATAAACAAGGGGTGTGGTTTTCAAATTTCACATTAAAAAAGTTGTGCACATGGGATGAGCCAATCAAAAGTTTTCACCCAAAACAAAACGAAAAGTTATGCACAATTTTAAACTATCAACCTCCCCAACCTACTTATCTACCTAGTTAAGTAGTATGTACCTACTTACCTAAGTACCTACTTATATGAGTAGGTATTTAGCCTAGGAAGGTAAACCTACCTACCTACGTTTTTACTTGAATTGGTAGGTAGGTATATAACCTAGGTTTGTAGGCATTTATTTATGTACCTACCTAAGCACCTACCAACTTAATATTAATATTTTGTATTAAATTCATTTTAAGGTGCCACATGGCATATTTACATTGGGCCATGTGTCATAATATAGAATCATCTAAGCATTTGAATTGAACGTCTTATATTATTTCAAAATAATAAGAATAATTATATTTTAAATAATTTAATATTAAAACATGTGGCAACACATCATTTGCCTCAATTGTGACCAAAATAGTTACATTGTAGTCACACGTGATAATACGTATACAATGGAGGTAAAGGATGAACTTGTATTTGTTGACTTTTTCTTTCATCCAATATTTCTTATGTTTGCAACTAATGTCTCATGCAACTTATCTAAGGTGACTAATGAGATTTTAATTACAATTGTCGCTTGTGAATAAAGTTTAGTTGTAAAGACAAGTCGAAAATACTTGTTTTTCTTCTAGTGATTTGACATGGCTACCAACAAGGAAGAAACTGCTAGTTTAAAGGGCGTACATAAAACATTTGATGTTGGTTATGATGATCTATTGATGGTGAATTATGAAAGGTAGACATAATTTCACACATGTGAGAAGAAAGTTGCAAATGGCAACAAGGTGCTGATGGATGTTCTTTCTATTACTATCGATCACTAGATGATGCCTACTACCACAAAAGTGGTGAGCTCTAGTTTACTAGCGGGCACTTGCGCCATTAGTGCTTCCCTAAGGCAGTTGGTAGTAAACACAATGTGACACCTCTTAGTACTAGCTGTTAAATGGGTTTTTGTGTGAAGCATAACATTTGAAATATAAAAAAATTGGAAGCTTTTAATTCTTATGGTCAAATGCAAAAACAAACTTGTACAAATCCATGACCCAAATTTGGTGAATTTTGGAATTGTGCAGCTCAAAGTTTAACATTGGCACATTTGGTCATCAACAACACATCGCAACTTGCTTCCTATGGTTGACTTTTTGTTATAAAGTAGGTTAGGGGTTAAACTATTATTTTTGTGGGGTGCGAAAAAATGCTTAAAGATAAGCATTTATCATCCATTAAGTCCAGAATGAGATCTTGTGTTGAAAAACATGAAGATAGTGCAGGAGGAAATCAATCCAAGGTTTAGGCAATTAGGTCCTAGCAACACTTTGTTGATCAATGATTGTGCATATAAGTGCATTGGAAATCCCCCATTTTCCTACATCCTACTAGGCAATCCTACAACAACTTGGTACCAAATAACTATTTATTAGAAAATCTATGGCCTTACCTTGTTGGCTTGTTTGAGATTCAAAATACTTTAGGGTATGTGGGGTTAAATCCACATGGGTAGCAACTGCTGACAAAATTGAACCCACATTGGAAAATTATAAGAGACTTTGCATGGTCTTTAATGCCTTAGGTGAATGGCAATGCTAAACCTTTCTATGCATTTGTAAATCAGTTAGTCCACTTTGTAATACAAGTGTAAAACGTTTGTTAGATATGTATAAGTAAATGGGCCTTGAATCATTTGTTTAGGAATTTGTACATGTGAACATGGCAATGGGTTCACAAATATATTCAAAGAAATGTACATCAATGAAAAAATCTGCAGGTTATAATAAGACTTTTTAGGTCACAAGCAAAGGAGACAATTAAGCAATTCTATGCAAAAACCCACCCAGTTGTAAGTCATGAACATGTTTACATGCAATTTGAGTTTGATTTTAAGTTTGATTTATGATTTACAATTTGTTTTATTTTAAATTTGAGTGATGTTTTCCACTTTAACAATAAATTTACATTTGCAAGTTATATTGAATCCAATTTGAATCCTTAGTTTTGGTTTTAATTAACTTTGATTGCAATTATCTTGTAGTATCAAAAAATTGAGGAATTATAGCTCCAAAGTTTTGTTGGAGGACTAAATGTTGCAATTGGTAATTTTATCAAGTTTGGAAGTGTGGGACTTCTTCATCACAATCATAACATGCCAGATGAGTTCTTCTATGTTTGCAGTGCCTCACATTTAATTAAAGGTGTTAAATTGTTATATCTAGAGTTTGATCAAGACCCCCCCATTCTACACTATAGATGATGCAATAGGGTATGTAGTGTTTTGGCCTTGGAAATTGATCACACATTGGAATTGAAATGTTTGGGGTTCATGTGCATATTATTGTTAGATGATGTTTATATCATCTTATTTTGTAACATTTTGACTTCTTTAGTTTTATTAATATAATATAATTTGCAACTTTGTGTGTGAGTGAATCATATATGCATGTTGTGCTTGGTGGTAACTAGATATAAGTTGCATTGTTAAACATATTAATCAAATAGGCATGCCATTTGGCACCCATGTCAACATTTCAATCACAATTGACACACCACTTGGCACCCATGGCACTTAAAATATTAGACATCCTAATCACAATAGACATGCCATTTGGCATCCATGTCATAAAAAAGGACAATTAAGTCAATATAGATAGGCCATTTGTCATACACATTAACTAAGCTATTAGACACTAATCAAGATGGACATGCCATGTGGATTCCATGTCACCAAAAAGTTAGTCACATTTGTTAGCATGGACAACTACACATCAACACAAACTACATAAACTTCAGTCATAATGGACGTGCCTAGTTGGACATAAATAAACATTTAATCATGACAAACATAATCAACTTTGTGATTGAAATGACTTATCTATTTTGACTATAACAAAATTTGTCCATTGTCCATTGTGACTAAAAACTAAGTCATAGAAACTAACATATAAACACATAAATGTAATAGTGCATTGTCCATACCATTGACATCTAGAGTAACAACATCAATGACTTGTCACTATTAACTACACATCTAGATCAAGAAAAGTTGGTATTTGGATTCAAGTGCTTCCAAGCATGTTATAAGGAATTCCAATGTGTTAATGAAGTTACAGAGGAATGTTGGTCCATCAAGGATCAAATTGGTTGCAATACACATTCACATAGCGGAATGTAGAGGTGTGGTTCATTTTCCTCACAATGAGAATATGACCTAGGTCCCAAAACTTATTTATATGCCAGGTGTAACAAAAAAATTGCTTTTAGTTGGAAGCATCACAAACAAAGGTTGTTGTGTTGTTTTTAGTGGTAGACAATTTTGGATCATTAACTCTAGAGTTTTAACAAAGGTGATGGCAATTGGAAACAAAGATGATGGCAATGGACTTTAGAAATTCCAATTGCAACCAAACACAATCCCTTCTATTGAAAAGGAGTCCTCGACAACATTATGGCATTGAAGGTTTGGGCATTTCAATTATAAGAGCTCACATGAACAATTTACAATAGGATTTAGTATGGGAATGCCAGAATTGTTATCGTCCAATTCAATTTGTGGAACGTGCATGGCTAGGAAGCAACACAAAGCTAAAGGCTTAAACAAAACACAATACATGCAACTAAGCCAAGTCAACTAATCCATTCAAATATTTATGGGCTCCTTCCATATCCTTTTTTGGCCAAGTTTTAGTATTCATTACATTCACATACAATTATAATGGGACTTGAATGTATTTCATGAAGGTTAGAAGTGAGACTTTTGTTGTATTCAAAATATTCAAATCAATGGTTGAAAATTTGAAGGATTTCAAGATCAACACATTACATTTATATTGAGGAGGAGAATACATATCTAAAGAGTTCATTGAATTTTGTCAACAACATGATATTGTGCAACAACTCACAATCATAGACACTTTTCATCAAAATGGAGTAGTAGGTGAATGCACACTGAGGTGGACCAAAAATGGCACATGTGGAGTCCACAATTTTAAAACTTTAAAATTTTTAATTCAAATTTTTATTGTTTTGGGAATGTAAAATTGTCCATTTGAAAGTAGGAGACAAGTGGAATATCTAAACCTTAAACTTACAAGTTTATAAATTACAACACATGTTTCGATTTGATCAACTAGGGGAAAATTTAGAAACAAAAACATGGGTTTTCCTTATTCTTATAATTGGTAGATGTTATGTAGGGTAATAATGTTGTTTTGTACAAATTTGTTTTTTAAAAATCATTTTAATAAATCATGGACTTTATAGACTATTAGCAATTTTACAAAGACTTGATAAATTAAAATATTAAACTTTTTTGTAAGCCTTTATTTTAACATTACAATAGCTTCACAATCATATTAGGGGAAAAGAAATCAACATTCCACACATGTTTATTATGTAATAAAAGCCCACAAATGTTCTTTTGGATCATGACAATTAATGTTACATCACTTTAAAAATCCACCTTGTAATGCAATGATAACATTTTATTTTCAAATTTTCAAACTTAATTATACAAGTGTTATAGATTAGTTAGATGAATCCTTTCTATAATTTTCAATCATATCCCAATACATACTATACCAAACTTAAAAGTACCCCCCCCCCCCCCCCCCCCCCCCCCCCCCCCGAGACCCCATGCATGCCTTCGTCTTTTTGTTTGGGGCATCTACTTGCGACGGGAGCCGTC
>Ga0116231_10010371_pt1 | contig 15054 bp, 8 predicted proteins | sample S1TSphgellanicum_2_FD_89695 | JGI IMG/M metagenome (GOLD analysis project Ga0116231, IMG submission 89695) | Host-associated microbial communities from peat moss isolated from Minnesota, USA - S1T2_Fd - Sphagnum magellanicum MG | ecosystem: Host-associated > Plants > Peat moss > Unclassified...
CGAAGAAAATCTGCGTGCCCGAGAAACTGCCCGTCGAAGAATGTTGCTTGATAGATTACCGCGCGACCAGCTCGCATCGCCTCGAGGGTCTGCCGTTCGGCCTCGCGATACGCTTCGGCCCCGGATTCCGCACGTGGGAAGCGCACGACGTCTCCGTCGTGCTCCTCTTCGAGTCGCGCCAGATACTGATCTTCGTGCTGCTGCCCTTTGTCGCGGAGCAACTGCGCCTGCTCGTCGTCCGCTTCAGGGCGCGCTAATTCTCCCAGCGCCACCCGAGCCGCGAGATCCGTCAACCGCCGGCATTCGATAAAATTGTTAAGGTCCGTCGCCGAGTAGACGAAGCCGGAATCAAGTCGTTGCATCTCTCTCCTTCAGCACGAGGTCCGCCGGTCGCGCCGCACGGGTCTGCTGCGAGCATACGGGAGAACGGCGCCACACGGGTGTCGTAGCGATTTCCGCCGACCTAGGAATCGCGTCGGCCACTCTAACTCCTCAGCTCGCGAGAAACGTTGTCGGCAGCACCACTCGGCCAAACGTACTTCGGAATGGTGCGACCGAGCCCGTGAACCAGAACTACTGACGTCGGCCGTGGCCTGACATCTGGGGCGACGTCATCTTTGCGACGAAGTAAATGGAACTACAAAAGCCCGCTAAGGAAGCTCTCTAGAAGCAGTCGATGCGAGGTGTATGGTGCCACTACGCTCAAGCGCTTCTTGTTCGCCTTCGGCCACAATGCTCAAATAATCATCTTCAGTCAGCGCTGATAACCACGCGGTGTCCATGCGCAGTTGAAGCAATGTGCCCTTGGATGAACCCTTTAGCTGCCGCTCGCCGCTAGCCGAAATCAATACGCCCTCGCCGTTGCTGACAATGCAAAATGAACCAGAAGCAGTCGCACAGAGACGGCGCGTCATGTACAAACCAAAACCGGAATTTGCAAAATCGCCACGACGTTCTGCCTTCGGAACTCCACTGACTCCGGACTGGATGGCGAAACGAATTGAGTCCAGCTCGGAGGCAAACTCCGGGTTTTCCGGATTACGCTTCAGTGAAGTAAGGATTCCGTCACCTTCGTCCAGGATCGCGACCTCAACTGTGTTGTTTTTTGGCCAGAATTGCCCGGAGTACCAAAAATCATGAGAGCGTGCGTGCTCGACGCAGTTACGAAGAATTTCGCGAACTGCAAATGTTACATAGCGCATGGCGACACTATTATCTCGCGCAATGACGCGCGCAAGATTCTCAGCGTATGGCGTCACTGAAGCCGGGAGAGGGAGCTTGTTGCGCTTGGCATTGAGCCTTACGTCGTTGCACGCCACGGATCTCAAAGGTGTGTAGGTAGCGCCCCCAGCAGCGGCACCAACTTCTTGGCCTGCGTGCACGCCACAAGCCTTGAAGAAGCCAACATACGCCGCGTATCCATAGGCGGGCGCGGAGGGGCTAACCGTCGCCTGCACCTGGTGGCCCCGTAAGCAAGAGGCCAATAGCAAGGCCGTAGCAGGTGACAGGAACGCGAGATGCGAGAAATCCACTTCAACTTTCTCGGCATCCTTTAAATCTTGAGAAAGGGCTAGAATGTACTCGATACTAGGGTTAGGCGGGATTGCAATTTTCATTTGCCCTACCAATCGATCGATCTAAGCTCGTCATTGGAATCATCGCGGGACAATTGTATCGCTGGAGGGATCCCATGTGGACTCATCCCATTCATCGCCGATAATAAGTATCTCGCTTCCCTTGTAAATTTGCTCGCCTCCCCCTGCAAGATCCTTGCACCGGTATCCCAGATCGCCATCACTATCTATTAGCGGGGCGATGATGCGCATATCTGCGGATAGCCCACTAGCACCTTTTCGCGCCACAACACTATTGGGCGTCAGAATTGTATATTGAAGCGGTAGTTTCGCTCGAATGGCTGCATGAACATTTGGCGGGTCTAATAGCAACGATATCTCGTTAAACGCCAATGCCCCACCCCCGTGCTGTCGTGTTACGATATCTCGCCCCGACGCCTCCTGTAGAATTGGCTTATACGCGTACACGTCGACACTCGTCCCAGAACGCGAAACCCGCAAGCCCTGCCGCTGATGCTCGACTTTGAGACCATCTGTCTCGAGAATGCGGGATACCGTTGACCAGGTAGCGGGATCGGCATCAAGATCCTCAAGACTCTCATTACCATAGAGAGCAACGCGGAGCAGGGCCGCGGCGAGACGCCTATCCAGACGCGGCGTTATGTGCTGGTTCTTGAAGTGACGCAGGCAACGGGTACAAGACCTCGCGCACTTTGCAGGGCACGACTCGAGCAAATTTATTATATCTTGGGCAATCTCGCCTATGTGCGCGTGCGCAATCTCGGAGAATCCCGCTCCACCTTCCAAAGTATCGTATAGATATACATCAGCTCGCATAGTGTCGCCGACTTTCGGGAGGAACCGGTAGCCGCTACCGAACTCCTGAGAATCGACATCGATATCGCGGTGTCGACTGGTTGCAATGACGAGCGCCTGCGAAATCGTCTCGAAGGCGCTGTGCAGGAGGTAACGTTCTAAGCCATTTGTGATGTCACTAATGACCGGCGGCCTCAAACCGAAACGCAACACCAGCAGATCGGTACGGAAGACCTGTCCCAGGAGGGCGTTTCGATGTTGCCCATCACAATAAGGACTCGCAATCTTACCTTCGGGGCGATAGGCTCGCTTATGCCTCTTTTGGGGGCGATCCAGCTCTGCCTGGCCGCATAATTCGCATATCCAAAAGCCCGCGCGCTCGCCTTGACGCTCAGGCCCACGGTTCAAGATTATCAACTCCTGCGAGGGTGCGTACGTGCTGGCCACTCCGACACCTAGCGGAACGAATTCCGGAAGATGATCCTCGTCGATAGGAAGCGGCAACTGAGCTCCTGTTACATAGGTGCGCTCTTGCTGGCGATCGTTCTCCGGAACACCATTCATATCGTCCGGGAGAAATACTTCCGGTTCGATCATTTCAACGGCAACCAGCGGGGAGCGACAAATTGGGCAAGAGTCGTTCACACCGCCTTCAACCATACGCACAAAGTCACAGTTAGCGCACGTTAGAAGCCTCTGGGATTCGACAAAGAGTCGTTCGGCGCGATTTTTGACCGTGAACGGCGTCGCTGCAGTAACTGCGCCAGATCGATAGTCAACGCCATTCACCGTGACGACCCGCCCGGGCGCATACTCACTTAATGCCTTGCGAAGTTCTTGCTGTGGCATTTCCCTTGCGCGAACGGTTCGGTAGCCATTGCGCTCTTCATACCGTTCCACGAGAAACGAGGCCACATGACGCGGAAGCGCATAGGTTGGAAGCAAGCCAGAATCGCTCAAATATTCGAGTAGCTGGGCCGGCACCTTTCGAACAACGCCCTCGTCATCACGCGGTTCGTCCCCTTGACTCTGATCACTATTCTCGTCGGACACGCTCTCTGGGACCGTCGCCTTACGCTCCTCAAGCGCAACTAATAGATCGAGACACGTTCTAGATATCCAGTCCTTAAGTGTCAGATCGACGTGTAGACGAGGTAACCACGCCGAGATATCCGAGACAAGCGCACCATCCTGGAGTTCGCTATGCAGCCATTCGGAAAACGCACTAAGACCAGCTTCGTACAATTCGTCGTGGAAGAAAGCTTCGGTCTTGCCAAACGATTCGGCAAGACCAGTCGCTACGTTGATCTTATCAAACCCTCGATCGAGCAACATAGAAAAGAACCGCTGGAAAACATAAGCATTCACGTGCCTTGCGGCAATCTTTGGGTTCGAAATATTGATTTCAGGGGTGCGCGGCGTTCCGCGGACGATCTTATCAGGGTTCGCAAAATAATACGCGTCATGAGGCATCAACTCAGCAAACGCCATGACCGTTGATAATCCACTGCCACGTCGCCCCGCACGCCCAGCGCGCTGTTGGTAATTGGAGCGTTCTGGAGGGATATTCCGCATCGCGACCGCCACAAGCGAGCCGATGTCAATACCCACTTCCATCGTGGTTGTACAGCTTAACACGTCTATTGGTTCATCATTATCGCCGATGAGGATGTCTTGAAAACGTAGCTCGTGAAGTTCCGTCGTCGCGTGAGCTTCGGCACGATCGCGATGGCTCAGCTGAGCCGGGTGTTCCGCGGCCAGAAATGTCACTGGGCGTTCCCGACCATCGATGGTCCGGCGAATCGGGCGCCTCCACAAGTCCTTACGAGATATCATATAGGGACTTTCTGGGCCAACGACCTCCGGTGCGGCGCAATAGCATTCCGCGCATAAACCATTTATTTGCACGGGGTGACACGCTTGGCAGTCCTTGCAACGGTACCAATCAGCGTCGACCGCGATACGCAGAGCCAACGATGACGGCTTGAGGAACGCGCAATTATTCGCATCTATTTCCATAAGATGCTTTCTCAAAATGCCTTCAAATGACGCCAGCGCCTCCTCGGACAGCGTCCCGGTTGCAAGAATCTTCTTGCGGAGCGTAGGAGCCGTCAAGCCGTCGCCGCTATAAACCTCCTTCGGCGTGCTACTAACGACCTGGCGAAAAAAAGCGTCAATCTTTCTGTCGAATACATATTCCCTCAAACCAGCTCGCACCCACATTATAGTAAGTGCCTCAAGGTTCTCAGTCAGAAAACTATTACCGAGAGATTCAACCTCTTGAGTGATCTTGGGCATCACCTGCTTAGCCGCGACGACATATGCAATACCAAGCACATGGAGCGAATAATAGGGATTGCTGAGCGCCCAATACAGCATCTTGCCGTATTCGCTCACGCGATCCTCGAGTGTGTCATCTTCTAGTAGTTCCTGAATGTCCTTATCTGCTACTTCTCTCATTTGTTGGCGAAAAGCTGACCGCGATTCGCCCGCAAACATTACGAGGCTACATTCCGAGCATATCTTAACGAAGCAGGTGTATAACTTGTTATCCAACCTTGCCTCGAGTTGCTTGCCGGAGCGCAAGGCAACTGCACGACACAGCGCCTGTCTAAATGCATCTTGCGAAATAACTTCCGGCACAATGCGGGCAAGGCGAGCCGCCCTCTGACGACCATCAGAAAATACGAGCGCCTTTTTCCCTCGATTCGGGAAGCGGCTTAAATCGGTTCTCTGGTCAGGTCGTAGAATAGGTAGCGGTTGTCGTTCGATCTGCTCACGCAAAACCGCCACGAATGGATTATCACCCCGCGTGTTGTGACGCTCGATTCGAGAGTTATCGGGTCTCCAGCTTTGCTGGCATATCGGACAAGCGGAAAACTCAAGATGCCCTTTTTTGCTGAGCGTTCTGGGCACGTACACCGGCACGCACCCTGCGCCGCCAGCTGTGTTATGGCGCATTAGCTTTCCGCTGACCACGTCTAGACTTGCTCTTTCATATGCATGTTCCGGAAAATCGGGGTGCGGTTCGCCATCGATCAGGAGTTCCACTCGGACAAGCTTTCTGGTGACCTCATCCGGAAGCTCGCCGCCTTCGCTCCAGAGAAAATCGCCCTCCACGGAGTCGACAAACGCTTGAATGAAAGCGGCACCACAATCGCGATGGGATAGCAGTTCGAATACGCGCGCATGCCTGCTGCATTCGCACGCAGATCGTGGGGCATCGTAAAATCGCCCGACTTTATATGCTGCCCCGGGCTCAACTCGGCGAGCATCACACTCCGGATTGACACAGGCCCAGATGCCCGGCAACCCTCGGAAGAATAGGTGGACGCGCGCGGGGAGCAATACTCTTCCATCGCGCCTTGCGAGCGAGCACATTTCAAGCAACGCAGCCACTGCGGCGATCGCTGACTCGCTCTCGTTTCCTCCGATGTTTTGGACCAGTTCAGACAGTGTGGTGCCGGCGCGCGTTACTTGTTCGATCAGGGCTCCAACGGGCGGCCATGCGACTAAGCAGTTGTAAAGGTATTCTAGTAAAGGCTGTCCCGCGACAAACTGTGGCCAGCGTAAACCCTGCGCTAAACGGTCCAACTCTTCACACTCACACGCCCCATCGTGCTCAGACGCGGCTCGAATTGCCTCTACCTTACATTGTGCTAAACATGCCTGCTCTTCAGCCGAGAGACGACCGCGGGCTGTTGGCAGATCAAGGGTTGATCCAATGTAGCGGAAGCGACGAGGCGTCGGCGACCCGGTTAGTTGCTCGGCGAATCGGCGGGCAACCTCGATCCCGCGATCCCCTTCGCCGATACTCGCGCTTGTGATTATGCAACGGATCCGTTCCCGAGGCACTTCGAGGCGAGCCATCAAACGACGAATCAACATCGCAATTTCGGCACCGGCAGCACCGCGATACAGATGCGCCTCATCAATTACAAGGGAGAGGCGATTCTCATGACCACTGTGAAGCCATGCTCGCGTCTGTTCGAAAACAACTCGTTCAATTGGTCGTATAAGCATGTACTCAAGCATGGAGTAATTCGTAATGAGAATATCCGGGCAAGCCTTAAGTACTTCATCGCGAGTAAATAGCTCTGAATCGCCATCCTGTGTAATCAATCGCTTATCCCAATGATAAGCGTTTGCCTCAATCTCGATACCTTTTCGCTTCTTGGTGACATCCTCGCGTAGATCCGCACGATAGAACCGCTCGAGATCCTTTGCGGGCCAACGACCTCCACTTTCCAGAAGAATCCGTTTCTCGGGATTGGTTAGGAGTGGAAGGTAAAACTCGTCAAATATTGGTGCAACGTATCGGGTGTCTTTCCCGGCAGTCCGGCGCCCCGGGTAGGGCATTCGCCCCGTATAAGCGGCAAATCGAACGCGTCGGCCACGAGATTCGGCGAGGCGTGCCCCAAAGTCAGATTTGTGAAGCAATTTTCGCAAACGAAAGAGTTGATCATTAACGAGCGCGTTCATCGGATACAGTACAATAGCGCGCGCCCCGGTCATCATAGCCTGGCTCGGCCTTTCCTCCGACTCGCGGAACAGCGTAGCGAGAATTGGGAATAGAAAAGTCTCCGTTTTTCCAGAGCCAGTTCCCGTGGAAACGATGAGGTCATCATCGGCTTCGAGTACGGCTTCGAGCGCCTCAGCTTGGTGGGAATACGGTGGATCAAAGACGCTCACATCCTTCTCAAGGCCGGCGGCCGCGAAGAGGTCCTTGATCGAACTATCTATATCTAATTCCGAAAACGTTCGCTCAGTCTTATAAGAGGGCGTTGCCTCAATATAAGGCTCCTGAGAGATGACTCCGCAAGACTCAAGCAACGCCTTCCGTTCGGCGATAAGAGTTTCGTCCCGTAAGTGATAGCTAGACTCGATGTACTCTTGAAGTGCATATGCCATGGTACGCGCCCATGCAAAGACTCCTTGGGAACCTGATCGTGATTCATGCCTAGGATCGCCATCAGTCACTTAAGTACAACCTCAACTCTTGCTGATTTGGCAATGTGTTCAATTATGGGAAGCATTGCTGAGCGAGCAACCCTCCATATTCCATTATCCAGGTCTTCTTCATGAGATAGGTGCTGAAGTGCGGTCTGCTGCAAGGCAGGCATCCGTGGAACTCTAAATCTTATTCGATCGCCTTCAGATATAACTATAACTCGCTTCGGTCGCCCGCTTCGAGCAAGGTATGCACACTCGAATTGCTTAGCGTGATCTCGATCCAGATTCACAGACTTCACCACCCGAGGCGCTTTGTTCGTCGAAATGGTGACTAACCGATAATCATAGCTCTTGACTAGGCGCACCCGAAGCAGTGTTGTGGCATCACCGCTATATCGGTCCGGCGTAACCCACACGCCGCCGTCCGATGCAGCGGACAGCAGGGCACAATCTAGGCCGTCGAGTGCACCAAGGTCCGCGAGGACCATTAACATCGAATAATGCTTCACGAAAGCGTCGAGCCAGGCATCGTCTACCGGACGAAACGGAAGCCACCCATTCGGTGATAGCGTCACGGCAGAAGAATGGGGGGAAGCCGAGTAACGTGCTGATCCGCTATAGACAACCGAGTAATTGTTGCGACCAAGAAAGGCTTGGGGAACAGAGCCAACGATCAGATACAGGCCTTCCGCGAAATTAATCTGTCGCGTATTCGCCGGCGAGTACAAATCCTCGCCGATCCGACGCACTTCGCCCATTTGGACAAACTGCTTTAACAACAAGCGTCGGACTTTCACGTCCACTGGTCGTATGTCTCCCACTTTCGCATTGGCGGCGATTAGCTCGGCGCACGTATCACGTGCGTAGATAAGGCAACGTAACGCGTCGCTCTCGGCGTACCCTGCGTCTTGTGAGCATACGGCCGTCTTTATAGACTCGGCGCAGTATGCTGCCATAATAGCAGATTCGCTATTAATGCACGAGAGGAGACTCGCGAGAAATTTTCGACGTTCCAGGTTGTTTCGTAGAGCGAGAATCTCGGTATCCACGCAATCACGAGACTCGTAGCCGCATTGCAATCTGCAAAGCCCGAGCATCGGTCAGCATTTTGATTCGATCCACTCCACCTTCGGCTGCGCAGAAGGGGGCAATGATATGTCGCTCGAGTAGCCTCGCTTTCAGCCCCTCATCCGCTACAAATAGACTTAAAGCGCCCGAGAACCGCGCCTCGAGAAGCCTCCCAAGTGCCGGTTCCACCTGATGCTCAAAGTCTTCCTGATCGGTTTCGCTCTCGTTAATAGCAAAACTAGCAAGATTATACGAGCCCGCATCTGCCCTTCTAAGGCGGCCAGACCATGCCAGCGCATCCGTGTCAATCCAGGCACCAAGCTGTGCAGCGTCATGTAAAACGCTCCGACAGATATCGCCGCCCTCGTGAAGAGCGATTACGAAATGCTCCCCTTTTCTCGTGATCAATTTATTAACGACAGTAGTCTTCAGGGCCCGCGCCGTAACCTGAACGGGAGCCCTATCAAAGCCTAGGATACGCCACAAGGTCGGCGTTCCAGTCCATTCGCTCGGGGGTTTTGTGATCTGCTCGAGGCATCCCACCGGGATGCTCACTAGGCACTGACGTGCGTATACCACAGCGGCTAAGCTAGCAGCCATGTAGGTCGCGAGAGAACCTGAAACGTTGACCCAACCCGAAGCCATTAGCGAAGCGGACAAAACGTATGCCGCCTCCTCAGCGCTTTGCTTTGCTAGCCCCGCGTTACGTAGCGCTACAGCCATTTTCCTGGCCTGGTCGGTAGCCCCGATTGTGACAGCCTCGTTATCGCGTTGATCGATAATCCTTATGGATGGCTTAATCGGGAACACCGTGGCTGATTCATTCACCCGTGAAATAGCGCTTTTAGCGTCCTCCTTCAGCCGTACCAGCCTCTCCTCGGCCGCCCCTACGCGGCTTTCTAAATCGACGCTCTGCTGTTTAAGTATTGCTAGATCGTGAATTGCTCCCTGAATATTGTTACGCAGTTCCGCCCAAGTACTGAACGCTTGATCGAGGGATGATTGCAGATCGCGAAATTCCACGTCTCGCTGGTTAAGTAGAGCACTCGTCTCCCTCGATTGCGCAGTTATCCTCTCGTTGGCGTCGCTAAGTTCACTCCTAAGCTCCTCGAGATCAGCGGGTGAGATTGCTTGATCTACGGCTTCCGCAAGCCGCGCGTCAAGGCGACCCAGTTCAGTCCGAATATCGTCAATCGATCGCCGAGCAATTATGGTCTCTCTCGACGGCAGTTTGTCGACAATCCTCCTTCTATCACCGATGTCGAATGGCGCGACCTCGAGAATCTCTTCAATTTCCTCGCGGGACACCGAACTCGATCTCTGTAAAATACGAGCCGACAACGTTTCTGCTAACGTGGGATCGCCAATCTTCAAGGGCGATGGAGAAGACCAGGCCTTATCGGCTACCCTGTCTAGTATCTTAGCCCATAGCTTTTCATAGGTATGGAGAGCATCATCAGAGATGGGCAGCCTGTAGAGCTGCTCTACTAGATTGGCTATCGCGAATTGACCGGCTAACGGCGATCCCTTGCGAGCGCCCTTGACTTGAGGGGGTGTGAACCCGATTGCTTGCCAGTATCTTTCGGCTCTATGACGTTTAAGAAAGGCCCTCAGTACGTCTCTTGAGCACGGCATTTCCCACATGCTACCGGCATCATCTGAATCGCTTAGCGATGTGGCCATGAGCCCTCGCGACGGGTATTGGCATAGATGTAGGCACTGGTACGCTTGCGCAAGGCTACGTAAGCATCCCATGTTGCGGATGGCGGATGGGGTGAGTATCGAGGGGGAGATGCCTGCGAGGCGCGTACGCCATTCACAAGCAATGATCCGATCCCCATAGCTTCGAGCAAGACATCGTTTTCGGGTTCTTGCAATATCGACCGAAGAAGGTCAACAAGCCGTTGACATTCGCTTTCCTCATTTAGTAGGAATATCTCGCGCGTCCATTTGAATGCGTTGAATACTTTGTACTCTATCGCAGCGGCACACGCGCCTGGTAAGACGCGCTCGATGGAGGTCGTGCGGCGAGATATTCCAGCAAAGAGTTCCACAAATTGGGAATCGCCAAGAGTGCACGTTACCTGCCTGCCCTCATGTAGAAAGACGGCTACAGGAAGGGAGGGCTCGGACCAGGTCTTCGCGTCGATGTAAAGTGACAGCGGCCAGGTATCATCTTCCTGACTTGTTGAGATGCCCAGCGCACAAAACTCCGATGATGCTATCTTAGCGACGGAAACCCTTGACTCCAAACAGTGGGCATCTTGCCGCTTCGCAACATCTTTCGAGACCATCAAGAAATACTGATCTTCGCGCGCATGTTGTTCTTTGACTACTAAGACGTATTGCGAGTCACCGAAGCACGGAGCCACGCGCCGTTCGCCAACTTCACCCAAAAGGGGGCGAACCTTATACGGGGCAGCCTCAATGGAGGCGTTTGCCGTGTTAAGAAACCATTCTGCGACGCGATCATCGATGGTGACCGGAAGCGTTATGCGAACGCACTTCCAGTACATATAGTCTTTAGTTTGGGCCGGAGGAGAGATGCGATTGCTTTCTAGCGGAATTTGCGTATCCGCCTCCGTTAAGACGTAGTAAGAAAAACCCCAATAGAGGCGGCGCGTCCTAACCGACGTTTCAGATGCGCGAACAGGGAAAACAAACGCTAGAGGTGCCCGCGCATCGAAGTCGCATCGGCGTAAGCGCGACGGGTAAGTTTGTCCCTCAACAAAGTACTTTGCTCGACGCGGCAAAAACTGAACGTCTTCATAATTGTGGGTTCCATTCAAAGGAACCGTCTTGCGGACGTTATCAACCTTTACCAAGACCGTTTCCCGAACACCATCGGTACATGGCAACCGTAGATTGAACGACCAACGTTGATCGTTGCCTTGCGCGACGTGAAGCGCAACATTAAGTTGGGATCCGAGCTCCTCGCCGTCCGATTCCGAGTTTGCGGCGCCGGAGTAAATCGGGCAACGATCTTTAATGTCTTGAGGGACACCGCCATTGTGCTTAAAGCACGGAACCCTGGTCTCGTTTCCCCGATTGTAGTGCATCGCGGAATCACAAGCGGGACAATAAAATTTTGCGCCCTGACTGTTTTTTATGTCGTCAGCATATATAAGCCGCCGATCCTTACCGCGACCAAGGTACGCACGATCGGAACTCCGCCCTGCCTTTGCCATTTCTAGTCGCGGTACGTATTCGAGCGTGCGGCGCCGACATAGATCCGGCAACGGTCTTTAACGTCTGGAGGGACATCGCCATTGTACGTAAAGGTCGGTACACTGTTCTCGTTTCCCCGGTTGTAGTGCATCGCGGAACCGCAAACCGGGCGACAAAAGGACGCGTCCCTACTAGCCTCGATGTCGTCCGCATATACGCGCCGCCGATCCTCGCCCCGACCGATGTACGCACGATCGGAACGCCTCCCCGTCTCAGTCACTAGCCGAACCCCGCTTCTTTGAATCCCGCACTTCGACTTTTGCTTTGCCCTTGACCATCGAAAACGTCAGGGATACATGAGAGTAGATTGTAACGGCTCACGTTGCAAACCTCGTGATCTGACACGTTCTCCCGTCTTGGTATTAACGAAGCCACCATTCAGGCTCGTATCACTTATCTTGCAGCCGAAAGTTACTTGAGCCGCAGGATGCTGCCTGGCATTTGGGTCACTCCCCTGCGAGCGTATCGGAGTAGGGCGTCACGCGTGTGTCACAATCACGGAATTTGGCCAGTTTGGGGTTCTGGGGAAACGTGACGAGCACAGTCGCCGGCCGTGCACCATTCCACCACACCCTTCGGCATCGCATCTGCCGCCTCGCGTAGCATCGCCGCGACCGGCGACTCCGGATCGCGGATCGTGATTACCAGCATGTGCACGGCGCGGGTCAGCGGGATGAGGAGCCAGCGGCGTGCGACCACTTCGTCGTCGCCGGGGTGATCATCGCGGTGGTAGTTGGGATAACGTAATTTTTGCGCGTACAGCTCGTCGAAGTCGAAGAGCGCCGTAATCCAGCCTTCCAGGCCGCGACACGAATCGTAGGGGACGATTCGCCAGTACTGCGGTGAGGCTGGGGCGACGGTACGCATCGTCTGATCGACCGCATCCCAGCACATGGCTCCCGCCGCCGCGATGGCTCCGGCGAACGACGATCCACGGCGCGCACCGTCCGGGTCACGCACGACGTTCGAGGGTGGAACGCAGACCAGGCAATCGACGGGATCGGCGTTGCCCACGCGTGCGACCCGCTCCATCGCACGAACCAGATCGACACCCTGCGGCTCGGCCCCGACCGCGATGATGATGCGGCCGCCGGGAATGTCGTCGCGCGGGTTGACCGCCCAATCGGCGAAGCCCGCGGCGCGCGCGAACGCATTCACGAAGGTTGCGATCGAACGCTGCATGCGGAGCGAATCGCCGAGGACCCGCTGGACCACATCAGCACGCGGAACACCCGCGAGCCAATCGCAGGGGGTCTGGCGTAACACGAGTTGCTCCATCCCGTCGGCGATCGCGATGCGACGATGCCCGTAGACGGCGCGGAGCAAGTCGCGCTCGGCGTCGGTCCAGTCCTGCGCCTCGTCGATGAGCACGTGGTCCCAGTCGAATTCGCTGCCCTCGGCGCTGCGAATCAGCGTCGCGAGGTCGCCGCTTCGATCGGCGTTGAGTTCTTCGGCAGCGGCATGGAACGCGGAATCGAGTCGCGGATAGTCGACTCTCCCATTGGCGTCAACCGGTACGGACCCTGAGATCGCAGTTAGCAGGCCCATCAGGAAGCCCGTCGCGGTCTGCACGCGAATACGGGTCCCGATCAACGCCTGTGCGTCGGGCATCGTGGCCAAGACGTGTTCGATGTCGCCGCGCAAGGCATGGTGAAAGGTCAGGATGAGGACGCGCGCTCCCTCGATGGTCGCGAGCCGCTTCGCGAGCAGCGCCAGCGCCGTCGTCTTCCCGCTGCCGCCGCGGCCGGCAAGACGGATGAACGCGTTCCCTGCCCGCGGGGCGATCGCCGAGACGATCTCCCGCGCGGCGACATCTTGCGCGATGCGCAGCGCCTTAGTGCGGTCGAGCGCGCTGAGCTGCCGCCGAATGAGAAAGCGCTCGCGGACCGCGCGAACGCCCTCGCGCCGCTCGCCGTCGCCGGCAGCGTCGTCGGGTAAGAACACGGATTGCCGCGCACACGCGGCGAGTAAGCCGAACCAGCCCGTTTGCCGCCCAACAACAATCGGGTCGACGCCCGCGAGTTCGCCGGCATCGACCTCCGTGAGCCACGCGATGGCATAGACATAGAGCGACCGATAACCGGACTGGGCCGCGAAAGTCCGTGCGCCGATCGAGGCGTCGCGGGCTTGATCGGCGACGCTGCGCTTTTCAGTCTCCGGGCCGTACATGGCGAAAATCTGGTTCCCGACTCGCTGGAAGCGCGTGGGGTCGAGTTGTTTTATCTCGACGGCGATCAGCGCGTATTGGATCCAACCATCATCGGTGTCGCGAAAGCGGCGCGGCTCAGCCAGATCGACCGCGATCAGCAGATCGATATCGGTCCCGTTCCGGACGCCAACCAGAAGATCGATCCGGTCATCCGGGCTCGCTTCGACGTCGGGCCACACGCGACGGATATCCGCCGCGAGCCGCTCGGCCACGCGCAGCTCATTTTGCGGCGATAGCGGGGTGACCTTAACCATTCTGCCTACTCCGCCACATCGGGCGTGCGATTCGCGCGTCGCGGATGCGCATCCCGCGAACGTGGGCGCGCCACGCGTCTGGCAACAGATCGCGCTACGATTCAGGCATGGATACGATCCGCGACGGCTCCGGCCGCATCATCGCCACCATCTCGCCGGCCGGCAACGGCTTCACCAACGTTTACGACGGGCGCGGAACGCCCCTCGGGTACAGCACGGTAAACGGCACCTTCGACAGCGCCGGGCGTCTCATCAGCCCGACGCCGGGGCAGTACGGGCTCCTCGTGCGCGATTTCGGCCGCTGAACGGGGTCGGCGGCAAACGCGACGTCCATCGGCCATCAGCACGCCGGCCCCAAATCTTTCCTCCTACGCTTGGAACGGATTGCGAATGGTGAGACTGACAATAGCCATCCCGTCTTGTAGATCCTCGGTATAGAGGATCTTACAGCCAGCCTCGAGCGCAGACCCCACGATCATCGCATCGTAAACGGATAACTGATAGCGATCCGCTATATCAAGCCCGCGCTCATGCGTTTCCACTGAGAGGGCTCGCACCTCACAAATCTTTTGGACCGTTCTGAGTACCTCGCGCACGTCCGGTATTTGCATTCGGAGCTTGCGCGTCGCTACCGAAGCAAACTCGTTTAGTACTTGCACGCTAATGACTCCACCAGACCCGACGAGGCTCTCGGCGGCATCAGCTTTTGCTTGATCGGCGGAGAGGAGATACAGCAAGACGTTTGTGTCGAAAAACCGGCTAGCGGCGCTCATTCGCCTCCAGGCGATCGAATACGAACGTTGCGGGAAGGCGACCGCGGAACTTGCGAAGGCGTGCGAGCAACTCACGCGGTGCAGGCTTGCGCTCGACCTCGAATTCCCGGGAGCCGACCACCTCGATCCGGACTTCGTCGCCTTCCTGTAACTTCAGCGCCTCGACAATTGCTTGGGGC
>Ga0116231_10010372_pt1 | contig 15051 bp, 7 predicted proteins | sample S1TSphgellanicum_2_FD_89695 | JGI IMG/M metagenome (GOLD analysis project Ga0116231, IMG submission 89695) | Host-associated microbial communities from peat moss isolated from Minnesota, USA - S1T2_Fd - Sphagnum magellanicum MG | ecosystem: Host-associated > Plants > Peat moss > Unclassified...
AAAAAAAAAAAAAAAAAAAAAAAAAAAAAAAAAAAAAAAAAAAAAAAAAAAAAAAAAAAAAAAAAAAAAAAAAAAAAAAAAAAACACTCAAAAACTCAAAAAAAAAAGCATGAAAAAAAGAATGTTGAACAATTGCAGCATAAATCGAAATAGAACAAGTCATATCAATGGAAATAGACACAACAAACACATCAAACATTATTGAAAATGAAGCAAAACACATCTACATGCATTACGATTAAACATAATCAAAAGATGTAAAGCAAGCTTGAAACCATATGAGAACTTGAATGTAAACCTAAAAATCAAGAATTTGAGGAATTACAAACAAGGAATTACTCAAAATTACAATGCAAGCACTTTAGAACAACATTTTTTGAACTTGATGGGGGTGAACAAATATGTGAAACCATAACAAGACAAACAAGAAACATGCAAACCCTAACTCAACATCAAAAGGAACATGTTAAAAATTGGATGCAACATAACTTTTCAAAAGATACCCATTCTCTTGCACCTCTAGTCATCATGCATGGGCATCCCAACTAGTGTGATGTCCAATTTTCCCAAAAAAAATTTCCCCCAAAATTTTGGCAAAATTTGGCACCAAAAAAGAAGATAGGCTGAAGCCTTGAAACTAAAAATTCAAAGAAAAGAAAAGGAATCGTGTCCGTCCATGACGGTTTAAATCATTGAGATCACAACCGTGCAGAATTAGGGTTTGGTGAGCGTTAGGGTTTGTGGGGTTGTTGCATTTGCTGCAAGAGCAGGGCGTTCAGTTCTTGCCATCTCTCTCGGCAGCGCGCGCGCGCGAGCGATCGAGCGAGGAACCGCGCCCGCGGCTCCGTTGTTATCATGGTTCACGTGAGCTTCTACCGCAATTGTAAGTGCTTCTGCTGCTGTTGTCATTAGCAAACCGGTTGATTTGTTCTTTCTTCCACTTGGTTTTCTCGGTCTGTTTTTGTTTCCTCTTTATTGAGACACACTTGGTGCTGTTGTATGTCGTGAAGAAGCTGTCTCCTCCCGTGAGCTCTTGTAGACAGTTCTATATTGTATAGTTCTTCTGCTGTCATCTTCTAGAGTTACTGTTGAGGTTTTTGTTTCTCCGATGAGTTTTGCTTGACCTAACTTGACTTTCAGAACACTGTTGACTATGGATGATGGCTAACTGATGATCTTTAAAGTTTTTCTCAAGGATATTATCCTAGGTTTCAAGCTTCGTTTTTGGTAGGGACTCGGGCATGTCTTCGCAGGTAAGGATCCAGTGTCATGGTTTCTACTGTCTGTTTGACCTATTCACCTATGGTTAAGGTGTAGCACCTTTGTTTCCATATGGCAACATCCATTGCTGTGGTATTTCAGATGGTAAGACATTTAAGAAGCCACGCAGACCTTTCGAGAAGGAGCGGCTAGATGCAGAGCTGAAGCTGGTGGGAGAGTATGGTCTGCGAAACAAGCGTGAGCTCTGGAGAGTGCAATATGCACTAAGTCGTATCCGCAACAATGCCTGAATGCTTCTGACACTGGATGAGAAGAATACTAGGTGTATTTTTGAAGGAGAGGCTCTTCTGCGTTGAATGAACTGCTATGGCGATCTCGATGAAAGTCAAAACAAGCTTGATTATGTGTTGGCTCTCACTGTTGAGAATTTCTTAGAGCGACGCCTCCAGACTCTTGTGTTCAAGTCTGGCATGGCCAAATCCATCCATCATGCTTGTGTTCTGATCAAGCAACGTCACATTAGGTTGGTTTATGCAACTGAATTGCATGGCATCTAGAATACACTTAGGGATCTGACTGTATGTGCTCATGGTTGCTGATGTATCCCATCAATACACTCTGTTCTTAGATCTGTGCAATTTATCAGCTGAAAATATGCCTTTCTTCTGCTTACATATAGTTATTGAAATCAATCACTCATATGAGTTTGAATTGGTAACATGGAAGTAGGGTTTTAGATGGTATTGTGGCTAAATGTCTTCCCTCTCACATAGAGGGTTGAGGATGGTTTCAGGGTATCAATACTTGGAATGTGTCATTGGTTGATTGACTGGTCCTGTACTTGCCTGTAGTGCATGTTGTAGCAATGTGTTTGCTCACTGACTGTGGTTTGTCAACATTCCAGGGTTGGCAAGCAAATTGTTGATGTGGCTTCGTTCCTTGTTCGTGTTGATAGCCAGAAGCACATTGACTTTGCTCTTTCCAGCCCACTTGGTGGTGGCAGGCCTGGAAGAGTGAAAGGAAGGAATCTGAAGGCTGCATCCAAGAAGGCTGCAGGTGGTGACGGTGATGAAGAAGAGGAGGATGATGATTGGAGGTGCTGTTTGTGACTTTGTCCACAAATGTACAACTTACACAATGTAAAGAGATTATCAAGCAGTTTCTTCACATAATGACAATACTTTGTAACCTCCTTGTCAGGGCAGCCCAAGGAAACCTGAATTGTACTTGCAAATACAATGAACTTAAGTTCAAAGTTCAATGTCCAAACCATGCTAGGGGGTTCTACTATTTTTACAAAGAACCCTCTGTTCCTGTTTTTTTATATAAAGTTATTTCTCTTTTCTCTTTTGTTTGTTTTTAAATATAAATTCACTTCGGGTTCTAGTTCCCTACTTGAGTAACCTTTAGGCAGCCCTGTGACAAAACTCTTTTCCCATTGAAAAAATAAAACAATGTAATTTTGGCAACTTTATTTTCAAAAAACATAGAATTTTTGCTAGATTTTAAAAATTGTGGTCAACCCAAAAGAAATGATTGAATGCACTTAGTTGCAGTACCTTAACATAAAATCCAAAGGGACTCATTCATTTGTGTTTCAAAAAAACATTTTATTTCTTTCATAGCCAAGCAAAAACATTTGGACACACCATGTAAACTCACTTTCTTTTAGCATAACATCCATTTTACAATAGGATGGGATTTGCACAAAGTCTATAAGACCATAAAATGTTTTCCATTTTTGACCATGAAAGATTATGTGTCACTTTTCATCCCTTTGCATTTATTTTGGTCTTTCAAGGATGCATCTTTGCATGTGAAGTGAACTAAGTAGCACTGTTAAAACCTGTCCTTCAAATCAAGGCTTCCCTATTTTAATGATCAAAGACTAAAAGAAGTTTCTACTAAACAATTTTATTGTCACAATTTATGCAATTTTTTATTTATCTAGTAACTTCTTGTCCAGTTTTTTCTCCTCCATTCAAACCATATTGTATGTATTGTATTGTGGATCTTTTCATTTGTCTTCTTCTTAGCCATGCATTTATTCTCCTCCATTCTAAACAACCTCGAAGCCCACACTACCTATTGCTAGTCCAACAAGTTGGCCAAACCATGTTGCACGTGCTTCTCCAACATGTTTCAAAGGCTAGGGAATTGTGTAAAGAATTTTCTTCAAGGATCTTTGTGCGGTTTAAGGCCCATTCAACAATGGGTAGCCCCTAACATTGGGCCAAAAACTCACAAAGTTTTGAAATCATTCAACTTTGTTGGGGTGAAAACATGATAATGTAAACAAATTTGTGGACCCTATTTTTTCAAAGACAAAATAATCATATAATATATTTTAATATATATATATATATTTGAAATATTGTAGTACCTTGGCCATTTCAACACATGTCCATTGAATAATTAATTAATCTTGAAATATTTATTTCAAAAAATGGAATATTCTTGAAGGTTCAATATTTTCCTTCACAAAACTCTATGATTTGGAATTTTTAAACATTCTAAAATTAATTTAATTAATGTCAAACTCGCCAATATACTAGTGTATTATCTATTACAATGATCAATATGAGGATGTTTTTTAATGTTGTTTTAGTCATATTATGTTTCACATTCTTGTATGCATTTTAATAATTTTCTTAAAATGCAAGTAGATTGTAGATGTCCATAATGGTTTCAAGTAAATGAAAATAATATTTTAATTAGACTTTTGGTAATTTCAAGCTAATGGTGCACTAACATGTATTAATTATTTTAAAAAATTTCATATTAAAGATCATACTTTATCAAATCTTTAACATAAAAATAGGTTTTAACTCAAATTTACCAACCGGTTTAAAACCTACTCATCATTTATATATCCATACTACTTAAAAGTTCTTGAAAGTTGGTATTCAACTCACTACAAACTTAATGGAATGCATTATGATATCATAATGAAACTATTTTAAAAATTGAATATACTTTTTACATTTATCTCACAAAAACAAAACTACAAGTATTGAATAAGCTTTTGTTTTGCCCTACTTTATCATGATTTCACCCATTGAATCCTCCCCAAATTTCCCTACTCACCACTCTACATAGTCCCCCAATTCTACTCATTCCCTACACCTCCCATTCTCAACTTCTTTTAATGTTCATTTGTTGAAATTTTGTCAATGAATCACATCAATCTATCAACTAATATGAATAAGCACCTTAGTTTTTTAATGAAAAAAAGATTGAATGCAACCATGCATTAAGAGGTCCCAAGTGCATTCATTAATTATTCATTATGACAAATTTGGGGGTTTAGTTAGCGAAGTCCTTGAGGAGATAGTTGAAGAAATGTATTTGACAAGTTGGGAGGTTTTGGGATATTATTTTGTGCAAAGATGTTAATTACCAAAGTTTTTTTCATTTTTGGGTTCTATAAAGGATGGCGACAATCCTAGAAGAGATTTAACATGGGTGGCCGTAATCCCATAAAAGATTTAGCATTAATGATGACAAGTTTCAAATACCTTGTTAGAATAGTAGAAAACTAATAAAAAATTTCCCTAAATATTAGAAGTTTAGCAAAACTTTGCTTATTGACTAAAATTTGCAACCAAGCACTCTCTAAACCTCATCCAAGAACAATGTGTAGCAAATTGGAGTTGAAAATTCATGTTATAGTGGTTGCATGCAATTTGGTACCATTTTTCCATTTGCTTATTACACAATTTTGGTAGGCAAGTATGTCTAGGGAAAATTTTGTTTCAAAAATACATTCTTCGTGTGTCATAATTGTGTATTTGGGTTTATGAAACATGAACATATTGCACTTTTTAAAGGTCGACATTTTTTTGTTTTTATCATGTTTGTAAAATGTCACAATTCAAACATTGTTTCATGATAATTTTGGGTATAAGAAGTTCATTCCCAATAAGAAATGAAATAAAGGATGTCAAAAAGGTATTTCTAGCTTTTTCTGGTGAATTGGTGCAAAATTGCACCCAAAAAAATTATTTTCTTGTCTCCAAATGAAAATGTCTAAAATTTCACCAAATTTGATCACACTTTACCAAATATTTTGCCACAATTACAACCATTTGTAGTGTTAATAGGCCACTTTAGGCAAGTTTGCTCGCTAGTTTTCTTTTATTTTGATAGTTTTCCCAAACCTTGTCACCATTAATGCTAAACCATTTTTGAGATGATTGCCACTAATACACCATCACCAAAATTTTTAAAAAACCATTGACTTATCAATCAACAACTCACACATAGGAAGCAATAAAGACAATGGCTTTTCATCAATTTTGCAACCTATGTATCCTCCAAGTAAGGATTTGAATAATTATCTTTGTCATACTAGATGTTGAAATCTTCTTGTGGTACATATATTTATGTTTGCAACAAAATCATAAATGTCATTGTAAAAGTTTATCATAGAAACTAAAAGGTTAACCTTAAAAACCATTTAGGTAATTTGGAAGGGATAGCATTGGACTAGTTGATTCACCAACTTGTAAAGGATGTGTTCACTTGTTATCAAAATTAATTTAGGCATGTTGAAATGAGAAAGATTCCTTTGCAACGAAAAAACAATATCATATCTATTGAATGCATAGGGCTTTGCATTTTACAAAAACTATTTTAAATTCACATAAATGTTTTTGAAACATAAAACATTAAGGGTCATGCCAAAATTACAATTGCATTCCACCAAGTATGTAAGTTGCAATGTCAACTAACAATGAGGTTCTTATGATTGCTCCTCGGTGCAAAGAAAAAGTCTAAGTTGTAAGTTTTTTAAAGATAATAAAACGTACATAATTTGTCAAACTCATGACTATAATATTTTGTTATGGGGCACATTTCAAAATGATGTAGGATGACTTGAAATCTTGTAAACATAAGTTTATTGTCATTGCCACCTTGAACTATAATTTCTTTTTGTGGTTGTAACTTGGGACAACAATGGGTGGAGCTGAAATAGGTTTGCTGATGTTGTCACATTATTACAAATGTTGTTTTTTAAATGTCATCTTTTTTATTGAATTATAGTAAAAAAAAACATTCAAATAATATGATTGTGTAGTTAAAAAAGACTAGTCCTTTTAGACAACACCTAGTCATGACTAAGTTGTTAATTATCTAAACATTTACCATGTTTGTTATGATTAAAATTTAGCACAAGTGCTAGTTGATGTTGACTCATATTAATAAAAAAAATCAAAATTATAATAAATATATATATTCATAGATTATAATTATGAAACTACCTAGGGCTAAAAATGTAGGCCTAGGCATGTAGGCCCTCTAGGCATCTACCACATACCTAGGCTTCCTTCCCCCATGCATGTAAATCACGTATAGGCTTCCCCTAAGCATGTGGGTCAATTGCCTCCCCTAAGCATGTATGCCATTTGTAAACTTTAAGGCATGAAGGTGTAGTCACATTAACATGTACTAAAACAAGTGTAACAAGTGCTTGGTTTTTCATGTTATTGAAAAGGTAATTTAATTTGGTGTTGAAATTGTAAGATATACTTGTATCATAACTTACATTCATAATATATCATGGGCTTTTGTGAGTAAATTTGAAATTAATCCAAAAAATAAAAATATGCAAAACTAATTTAAAACGCTGTAACAAATGTTTTAAAGTAGAAAAAATGGCATGTTTAATGATTTGAAAATATTTGAAAAATGACTTTCTTTTTCCAAATGTTTAATGAAAAACTTAACATAATACTATAAAAAATAATTTATTGGAATATTTCAAAAATAAAACACTTGAATAAGTAGTTAGAAGGGGGTGGGTGTGGCCCATGTTAATGCAATTGTGCCCATGAACTAAGGTGCAACAAGAGGGAGTTGAACCCCTCACCTTCATGGTAATAAGCCAAAACATTAATCATCAAACCATCATTTCATATGATGACAAATATTGTCATAACAAAAAATATAACCACATATGATCTTTGAATTTGAAGTAGTATAACATAATTATAATATAACTTTAGACATATTACATATGTCAACACATAATATTATCTATTATGTACTTACCTACCTACCTACTTACATGCCTAGCTGAACTTGATATATTTACACACATATAGTAACATTTTCAATGACTAAAATATGACACATAATATGTAGCAAGCCATGTCATCCATGGAGTGACTAAAAAATTAAGCATACCATAATAGGTACCAACACCATGTAAGCATGACATGGTCCAAGTGTAATTGACATTGTTTTATATGAAAGGTCTCTTCCCTATGGACATAGCCAACAAAAAAAGAGTGGAAAATTTGTTTGAACCCAACCTATGTCTAAAAAATAAAGACTATTAAACTATATGTAATTAATGAATACAAACTATTAATTATGTTATATAATGTTCTTAGTGTTGTTATAAATGAATACAATGTTTAATTATTGTATACACTATTACAAAAGCAAGGTCTATTTCATTAACCCAATTCACTAAGGGGGCCTTAAAAATAAACTAAATCACCATCATATTTTTGTTTCATTTCACCTAGAGTGAAACTTGAATCACTATTTAATTATCATCGTGTCCACTTGTAGTTAATGAACTTTATTTGTGTTATTTTAAATATTATTTTGATATTATTTCAATCAAGTGAATAGAAGTTAATTATAATTATTCATTAATTAATATATTTCATTTTCAACATGTAATTTGTTTAATTATATATTATAACCTTTTAAGGTATCAAGTAGTTACAATATGACATATTACATGAAATTTGTTTAAACCAAATTTAATTCAATTAAACTATCAGAATTTTTTACACAAAATTTGGACAAAGTTGTACATTTTATTTTGGGTGTTCATTTGATAAAACATTATGACATTTTAAGAAACAAAACAAGATGAAAACCAAATCTTCATTATGTAATTTATCATATTGTTAGTTTTAATATACACATTAGTATATTATATATTGTATTGCACACAACACACAAACATATATATAATGGGGTGAAAGCATGATTAAAAGAACAAAATGGTTGTAGATTTTCTACATAACATCATGAACATAAAATGTAAAGTCATATTCAATGTTAACATTGTAAAAATCTTTTTTATCCATGTTGCAATATACTTTATTGAAAATCATATTGAAAAATATGAACAAGTTCTAAAAAAAGAATGGATTAATAATGGGCTTTTGAAATGATGACACTGTGTTTTTCACATAGACAACATTTGCACGTGGATTTAAAAAGTATGACATAATAGTGTCAAAACTAAAATTAAAATATATTCCCACATCAAGTGAGGTGTGTAAAAGTAAAATGCATTGAAAATATCTTAATACAAGAAATATTAAAATTTTAATTCAATTTACAAAAACATGTTTCATTTCAATCATTGAGAGTCCATTTCACATTCAAAATTTCAAGTTTTCACATGGTTTTTTTTATTGATCATATGTTTAATGATATTTATAAAAAAAAATTCTATTAAAGATTTTGGCCAAAGCATAAAGGAGCTCACATTGAATTTCGAAGTTGATTAAATGTCACAATCGCAACAATTTTAGCTCATGTTAAATGTGGACTCTCAAATGCCAATTTTGAAACACCTAAGCATGTTTTTACCCAGTTCGTATATTTTTATAATTCAATTTTTTTTAATATGTTGAAATGTTTTGACCATATAATGTTATTTTATATTGATAAATTGACTATAATATGATATATATCTTTTAAGAGATAGTGTAGTTTCCACTTTGTAATGCAATATTCAAAACTTAGTATAAATATTATTGTTAATATTTAAAATTATTGGTAAAATATTGGTAATTTATACTATTTCCATTTTATTTATGTTCCTCATAAAATATTTTGCACAACCAAAATAAATTTTTTTAAAGTTCATAATTTATGAAAATATTTATTTACAAATCATGTCATGAATTGTTTTGTTTGTGAAATTTAATGTGTTTTCATATGTTATTAAACAATGATAACTTTCAATGTCATTTTTTTCAAATGATTTTGAATTTGATATGTTTATGTAATATACATGTGTAAACTTTTGAAAAATCTTCAAGAATGAGTTTTCATTTGTCTCATTTGGACAAAGTTTTAAAAAGAAAATACATGTCAAAATTCATTTCATAAAACAACTTGATCACATGTTGTTGAATTCACTTGTTCATATCAACTTGTTGCCAATTACTAAGAGACATGGTGAATTTACAAATATTTCAATCTAAAAAATTAGTGGTGATTTCACTTAAATGGTTCTAGTGAAATTCCTAATGAACTAGACCCACATTCCCACTCTAGTATACCTCCCATAAGTTTCATTAACTTGACCTTGAATCCAATTGTTTCTTAAATATAATATTATCAACTTACTTTCACTTCAAATTTTCCAACATAAATGGGATAAAATAGTAACTTGAGAGCACATTCACAATGATATAATACCTAGAATTTCTCATTTTTCCAAGGACAATGAGATTATTTTCATCTCCAAAATCATTTTTTGCATATAATTTGACAATTTGTAATGAATGTTTTTGTAGTTTGGTGTTACCTAAGTTTGTTGTCACCCCTATACTTCACTAGATATGCAATTGCCATTGGTGAATATAAATTCACTCAAAACTTTGCCTTTTATAAGTTTTCTATGTATGTCATGTAGGTTGTAAACTATACGTGAGAAATCATATTTTTGAAATTGAAGCGTGATAAAAAAATTGAAATATTTTTTAAAAGAAAAGATTTAATGTTTTGAATATTGTGTTTTTAAAATGTTATTAGTAGTTTATTAATGTTGAAGAAATTTCTTAAAGCAACAAGTTTATATTTTTTGTATTAAAGAGTCCGTAACAAAATGGACATTAATTTAATGCAATTTAGTTACTTAATTCCAAAAGTTTTAAACTTATTAAACCAAAATAAAAAATTGGATTTAGATGGTAGTGGATATTCAAACTAAATTTAACCATGCATTCATATTAATCACTTACTACGACATACCATGATTACCATGATTCTCAAATAACACTACATAGGCATATCCATTGTTTCAATTAGATGTGATGTCCCTTTGGTTTCTTATAACCACTTTTCAACCACTTCACAAGAGATGCACATTTTGAAATTTAATGGCTAGTAATCACACTTCACTAGTGAAGTATAGGAGCAATGCCCAACATAATTAAAGCCAAGTTGAAAAAATAACTTTCAAATTTTTTTTTTAATTATATATATATATAATTTTTGATTTGGGCAAAAAGACCCTATAGTGCTTGGATAAACCTTGGGTCCCTCCAAATGTGAATGGGCTTGCCTACTCAACTTCCCCAAATCCATATTATCTTTGTTGGGGTCTTATTAACACCTTCTCCATATTTTTTCCAACTTCATAAATTCCACTTTTGAATCATTTTCATTCTTCATGGTCATCATCTTGAACTTCCTTACATCCATGGCATGATTCCCAAAAATTCCACTCTCTCCTTCGAGTTTTTAAAGAAAGTCCTAGAGTTATATATTTATATAATTATCATCATATACTTTTAAATTACAAATTTGGAGATAACATGACACCATGAAAAATATACATGTACCTACAAAAAATGTCACATGTAATCATGAATCATTTGTCATGTATCCATTAGAAATACAACTTGTAACAATATAATATGACAATTGTTGCCATCGAAAGTTGAAAATTTTCATCCATAACCAAAAAATAAATGCATCATGACATTTTACACCATGAAAGTTGTTTATGAAATATTGTACAATACATAATATAATGGGAAAATGGTGCTATTATCTCATTAAGTGCAAATATTATGGTTTTAAAAATGTCATGTCACTAACTTAAATGCATTTTCTTACAACAAAAATAACCCTTATAACCATGAAATTTGCTTGTTACACCTTACGATTCTATACACACAAACCATGAAAAACCATACTTAAAAAGTTGTTATGGTGAAATATGTTTGTTACACCATACATTTTTACACCACGAATCATGATTTTTTTTCTCAAAAGTTGTAACCTTGAAATTTTACATTAGGGATTTATAATGTAGAATCTTTATATCATGAGAGTAAATTGTGCAAAAAGTATTCCATACTAACTTATTGTTTGAGAGTTCTTTAATGGTGAAGAACTAACAAAAGTTTTGTAAAATATATTTGCAAGCCACCTTATTCATTGGAATCTTTCCTTCACATAAGGCAGGCATTTTGTTTTTTGAAATACCCTTTCTAGGGGGCATTTTGCTTTTTGAAACACCGAACCTCAAAAAAGAAATTCTACCATTTTAAGCCATTCTAAAAATAAACACCCCCTTTATGAATCTTTGCCTATATATTGTTGGCTACCTATTGGGACTCATGTTTCTTTTTGTGGTGAATTTTGGCAACATGGAGACAAATAAGAAACGTTGTGCAATTCATGCTAAAGTTTTTTCGTGCCCCAAGTTGCCAAAGGTAGGAATCTTAAATTTGTTGTACTCTCCTCTTTGGCTAAGCTTTCTTGTGTATACCGAATATATACTTACACCACCCAACATTTTTTTGGGGGCCAATTTTTGCCATTTGGGAAAATATTATATATATATATATAATTTGCCAAAACTTGAAAAGTTTCTAAAAGATCACCATGTTTTTACACATTTGTCAAACATATAGCAAAGATATAAAAGGATTTTAAAAATTACCTACTTTCATAGTTGGTCTATAGCCAAATGTGGCCAAATTTCCTTGTAGATGACTAGCTATTGTAGCTTGTTGTTTTGTTGAAGCTTTGTAAAGCTTATGTGCACACATGCACTGACTACATAGGAGTTACATTCAATATAGAGAAGCAAAGAGAGACAAATATGGAGAGACACACATTGCTCTTCTTTCATACCCCTTTAAACTCTTAATTATAGATGCACAAGGCTTGCACCAAATGGCTAACCCTAACCCTAATTCAAATCCAAAGGATTTATGGGCCTAGTTGACCTGTAGAAGAACGTATGTTGCTCCACTGGTATGTTGCATCCTTTGTATTGAAACCTTTTGTTTGGAGCACAATATGAATTTTTTTTTTAATTTCATTTTTTTGTGTTTTTAATTTTGTATGTGTTTGTTTTTCTTTGTGTTGATCACACAAAATCCCTATCCAAAGCAGGGTTGGGAAGCCTCCTACAAATGGCAAGTAGGAGAGTCGGGTCCCAAAAAGTTAAATAGGTATCTTAACTGAATTATTACAACCAGACATGTTTAGCTTGTTGGCCATAAAATAAGGAGTAATTTTTGTTTTGCAACTTGCTGAATTTGGGTTCCCCTTTTTAGTGAGTTGGAGCTTTTGGTCAATATCCCTTGATCATGGTCATGACTAGAACTATTGAAAAAACAAAGGTTTTTGGGAGTTGGGTTGAATTGTGGTCTTATTTGCAAGTCGTGAGATTTTGACTCAGTATAAAACATTGACATGGGCACATCAAGTTGGGCTAAATCTTGTTGAGGTAACAAAAAAAACCACCCAAAAGAGCTTCTTGTAACCATTCACCACAGTGTTTTAGAGTAAAAAATTAAAATGTGATATTCAAAGATTTTGAGTATTATTATTAAGGACTAGGGTTTTAGGTTCCTTGAAAATTCGTGTAATGATCTGATTGCATGTATAGTTTTAAATACTCATCTTTAGGAGATAACTTATCATTGCACTAAAAAATATCTATTGGGGTTCCAAAGAGTTTAACATATTTTTTGTTCTATGAAGTTGTGAAGGTTTGGTCTAGCTAAGGTGGACACCCCAAATCCCATTTGAACTTTGAATTTAAGCACCCTAGGCCATGAATGCTATTGGGAAGAAACAATAGCACAACAAAGACTCAGAAAAACCACAACCAAAAGCAAACGGTATCCACAACACAGAGAATATTGTTTTTCTGATGCAAGTTCCAACAACAAACTTATATTCATTAGTCCCTTTGCTTCACCACAATTTTATAATGAACTGTAATTCTTGAAATCTAGTTAAGAAATTAAAACTCCTAATTTATGGATGAATTGTCTTGGAACATTGTACACCACATGTTGTTGTGGTTCATGATGTGGACATGAATTGCTAACCTTTGCTTATACTTGGAGCTTAGATGGTCGATAAAGCAAGGAGTCGTTGGAATTTCTAGTGAAGTTTTTATGTGGGTTGAGTGTTAGAAGATCTATAAGGTCCAATGAAAGTTGTTTAAATGATGTCCAAAACTTGGCAACAACAATGGTTAGCTTTAAATTTTCATTGGAAGAATTCAATCTGTAATAAAAACTAGGATCACAACATCACAATAACATATATTATATTGTTAAGTTTTATTTTCATTGTTTGTTTAACTTTGGTTGGAAAATTGTATTGCCTTTAGTTTTTCATGAAGCCAACTTGGGTGAATGGTAGAAGTGAATTGAATTCCTACAAAATTATTCCACTATATTATAACAACATATTTGCACTACAATATGCACACATTCACAATTTTTGCTTTGATTCTAAACACATTTGATTCTATAGTTCATTAAAACACTAGATTCATAGTTATTTCATATAACTAGAAATTGCATGTCAGAATACATTATAGAAAAATCCAAAGACAAGATTAGAATTCATTTCATTATATTTTGATACTAAAAAAAATTCACACAATAATATGGATATGGCAATCACTGTAGAAGTTTATAGTTTTTTGTTTTATTAAAAATTCAATAATAATTACAAAAAAATTCCATGTTCTCTTAAAAAGAAATCAAAACAACAAAATAAAATTTGTGGTATCTCAAAATGGGATTTGTGGTTTTCTACTACAAAGTACTTATAGCTATTCTTACTCTTCCCAAAACTAAGTGTCTAAGAATGAAATCCTTTTCCCCAAAACTCCCATCTTTGGGCAGTCCCAAGTCACATAATCACGATTCAAAACCAACAAGAATTCAAAATTCAAACCTCCGATGTTCCATGATCAGTCCTTATCCTAAATGCCTTGTGCATCCAAAACCATGTAATCATGTTATCCCCTTAACATTACCCCTTTTGTACTTTGGATTTTGTCCTTGAAATCTTTGTGAAATGATAGAAAATGAATTGAAAGCATTTTACAACCTTTTAAACATTTGTTTCCTCCACTATAGTTTTTGTAATCTTGGCTTGTTTAATAATTAGTGGTTATGTAACCATCTTTAATTCTGCGTTATAACCTCCTTCTCCACTAACTTAATTTATGATTCTATTTCCAAGGGCTATATCTTGGATACCTCTTTTGTTGTTGTTAGAATAATTTCCACTTGCTTTTGTTCGTGAATTATTTGTGGTCCTTTCTCTTCATGGCCCCCTCCTTTGAGGTCTTGTGGTCTTTTTGTCTATATTTTCCCCTCCTAAGTTATTTGTGTCGCAACCCTACCTGGGAGAGTCTGAGGATGAGATTCACACTCCCAAAGTTGGGACTTGGGAGTCCTCCGAGACTCCCGAAACTTCAGAGCTCGATTATAGGGGTCAAAACACCTTGCATTGGTGATGCGCTCCCAAGTCACGGGGTGAAACCCACTTGAGGGTTTCACAAAGTCAAGTTGCGGAAAGTAGAACTTGGTAGCACGCTCCCGGCTTCCAACTCTAGAAAGGGGTAGAGGGTCGAGTTGGGAGCCCCGGGATTAGACTAGGAAGAGGGACTAACTTAGCTCGTGTGAATCTGCATCCAAAACCAACCAAAACAAGTTAGTTTAGCATTCAGGACACCCTTGGGTGTTGGGACTTGCCACGGGCACTTGGACACACAAGACTCACCACGGCCCGGAC
>Ga0116231_10010373_pt1 | contig 15051 bp, 10 predicted proteins | sample S1TSphgellanicum_2_FD_89695 | JGI IMG/M metagenome (GOLD analysis project Ga0116231, IMG submission 89695) | Host-associated microbial communities from peat moss isolated from Minnesota, USA - S1T2_Fd - Sphagnum magellanicum MG | ecosystem: Host-associated > Plants > Peat moss > Unclassified...
CGTCACTTTCGGTAACGACAACAGCGAATCCCTCAGCGTGGGCCTGGGAATTCGCGCAAGCTATGACGACGTACAGGGCGGCGCGGCGGACGGCAAATCCGACTCCAACGATTTCAGCCTCGATAGCGTGCGCCTGTATATCAACGGCTCGCTGAACTCATGGCTGAAGGCGACGCTGAATACCGAACGCACCAGCGATTCGGTCAATGTGCTGGACGGCTATATACGTTTCGAGCCAATCCCGGAATTCAACGTGTGGCTCGGCCGCATGCTGCCGCCGAGTGACCGGTCGAACCTCGATGGTCCGTATTATCTCAGCTCCTGGCTGTATCCTGGCGTGGTCTCGCAATATCCGTCGATCTTCGACGGGCGCGATGATGGTGCAACCGTGTGGGGCAAATTGTTCGGCAAGAAGCTGGTGTATTCGGCCGGCCTGTTCAATGGCCATAACCGGATTGCGGGTGCATCCAATCAGTCGGACAATCTGCTCTATGCCGGCCGCATCGTGTATAACTTCCTTGACCCCGAGGATAATCCTGCCTACTACGAAAGCAGCACCTATTACGGATCGGCCGATATCCTGACACTGGGTGCCGCCATCCAGTACCAGAAGGATGCCGTGGGCACGTATTTGCAGAAGGGCGACTATACCGGCTTCAACGTTGACGGTCTGTTCGAGAAGAAGGTGCTCAACGGCGGTGCGGTAACACTGGAAGGCGCGTATTATCATTACGATACCGGCGGCGTGACCGATGTGAGCCCGAGTTTCAACGGCGCCGGTGCCTTCGCCAACGTGGGCGGTCTGACGCAGGGCCATGGCTACCTGGTCTCCGGCGCATTCCTGTTTCCCACCAAGGTTTTGTATGGCAAGTTCCAGCCCGTCGTCCGCTACCAGGATTTTGATGCGACCATCACCAAGGTGACGACAAAGCAGACCGACGGCGGCGTAAACTACATCATAGACGGCCACAATGCCCGCATCAGCGCAGTGTACTCTTATACGCAAACGAGCGGCGAGCGCGACAGCCACCGCTTCGTGCTAGGCGCCCAGCTACAATTCTAAGAATCAAAAGTTTGTTGCTTCTTTTTTTCAAAAAAGAAGTGCTTTCTTCCTTACTTTCCAAAAGGAATCCCGCCTCCATGTCAAACGATAAAACCCTGATCTCCCGCCGCGCCTTCACCCAGCTAGCCGCCGCTTCCTCGGCGGCAGTAGCCGGCTTCGGCAGCAGCGCCCTCGCCGCGCCCAAAGGCGAGCCGATCAAGATCGGCATATTGCACTCGCTTTCCGGCACCATGGCAATCAGCGAGACCACGCTGAAAGACGTCATGCTCATGCTGATTGCCGAGCAGAACAAGAAAGGCGGCGTGCTTGGCCGGCCGTTGCAGGCCGTGGTGGTCGATCCGGCATCGAACTGGCCTCTATTTGCCGAGAAAGCACGCCAGTTGCTCTCGGTGGACAAGTGCGCCGCCGTGTTCGGCTGCTGGACCAGCGTATCGCGCAAATCGGTGCTGCCGGTGTTCGAGGAGCTGAACGGCATCCTGTTCTATCCGGTGCAGTACGAGGGCCAGGAATGCAGCCGCAACGTGTTCTACACCGGTGCCGCGCCGAACCAGCAGGCCATACCGGCGGTGGATTATCTGCTCAGCGCCGATGGCGGCGGTGCGACGCGCTTCGTTCTGGCCGGCACGGACTATGTCTATCCGCGCACGACCAATCAGATTCTGGCGGCCTATCTGGCCACCAAAGGCATCAAGCCCGCCGATATTCTGGTGAATTACACGCCGTTCGGCCAGTCCGACTGGCAGGGCATCGTCTCGCAGATCAAGGCATTCGGCTCGGCCGGCAAGAAGACCGCCGTGGTCTCCACGGTCAATGGCGACGCGAACGTGCCGTTCTACAAGGAGCTCGGCAACCAGGGCATCAAATCCACCGACATTCCGGTGATGGCGTTCAGCGTGGGCGAGGAGGAGCTGGCAGGCATGGACACCAGGCCGCTGGTGGGCCAGTTGGCGGCGTGGAATTATTTCGAAAGCATCAACACGCCGGAGAACAAGGCGTTCATCAAGAAATGGCATGCGTTCACGAAGAAACCCAAGCGCACCACGAATGATCCGATGGAGGCGCATTACATCGGCTTCAACATGTGGGTGCAGGCGGTGACCAAGGCCGGCACCACGGATCATGATGCGGTGATCGATACGCTGGTCGGCATCAAGCAGCCGAACCTGACCGGCGGCGTGGCGACGATGCTGCCGAACCATCACATCACCAAGCCGGTGTTCATCGGCGAGATCGAGGGGAATGGGCAGTTCAACGTGGTGTGGAAGACGCCCGGCCTGGTGCCCGGCAAAGCCTGGTCGCCCTACGTTGCGGAGACCAAAAATTTAGTCGGCGACTGGACCAGGCCGATTTCCTGCGGCAACTACAATATAGTGACAAAAACCTGTGTTGGCACAAAACATACATGATGCGCCAGCATGGCGTCGTAGCGTGGGTGTTAACCCACGCTACGGGCTACGTCACGTGCCGTTTGGGCAAAGCTCGTTGCTATTCGTATGTTTCAGCTCGTTGGACCAGGCGATGAGCGTGGCGGTGGGAAAATCCACGTAGCCGCCGGCACCGGTGGAATTCCATAATTCGAGCGCGTGGGCGCCGAGGCAGACCGCTTCCTTCACCGTGTTCGGCCAATCCAGGCCGCGGGGCGAGTGGGTCTGGAATTCGATCTGGCCGCCGGCGGCGTGGATAGCGTCGAACACGTCGCGGGAGAGCGGGTTGAGCGGATAGTTCAGCGTGTGGTTGGCCAGCACACCACGCGGGCCCAGCGCGGCGCGCCATTGCGCGATCAGGCGGATGGCGAAGGCGGAATCGCGCCGCGGCCATTGATAGTCCGGCGCACCATCGATGCGGAACAAGGGTCCGATGTCGAAATTGACCGGCGTCGTTGTCCATGCGTCGTAATCGTGAATGGACTCGGTCATGCAGCGGTCGAATGCGGCGTCGGTGAAGCCGGCTTCGCGCAAATTGCGCACCGAGGAGACGCCGTCGGCACGGCTGTTGAAGCGGGCGAGCGCGTTGGGTTCGTCGTCCGCGCTGGTGCAGGAGGTGTTGGCAACCTGGGCGATGAGCGGCTCGCGGTCGTAGCGCGCGGCAAGACGCGCCTGGAGGCCGCGCCAGGCGGTCTGATACGCCGGGCTCCAGAACCGGCCGACGGTAAGAGCGCGATAGCGGCCGGGGTTGCCGTTATAGACGGTGACCGGCGGGCCATCGAGCGACTTGGCCCATTCCGGCGCCGCCTCGCCGGCCCAGATGCGCAGGATGGCGCGCAGTTTTGTCACCGTTCGCGGGTCGGCGTTGTAGCGCCTGATGTCGGCCAGCGCCGTCTCGACCGGTGCCGGCTGCAATGCGGCGCCAGGGTCGGGCTGCAATTGCGCCCAGGGCACGTTGATGACCACGCCATCGAAAGCGTTGCGCTTGGCGATGATGTCGTCGAGCGAGGTGCCGACGACGCCGGGGAATTGCGCATTGCTGTTGCGGCCGGCAGCCCCGCCTGGCCCCATGGAAATCAGCCCGACGAGGGGCGCCTTGAGCGTCTGGGCGTAGGCTGGGCCCGCCATGGCGATCATGACGGCCGCGGCGGCCAGGCGGTGCCCGGCTGATCTTGCATGCATAAGACAACCTCGGGCCGCTGGCCGCATTCGTCAACGCGGCAGGCGCGCCCGTGTCGCGCGGTGTGACCGAACATCGCGATTTTGTGCGGGTCCGCCCATTGTTTGCTCGACTCGTCCGGCCGCGGGCCTTACATGCAAGATAAGCAAGCGGCGAAGCTGGCAACACAGCAAGAGATGGTGAGAGTCACCCACGATGGACATGATGCAGTCCGATGCGCCGGCCAGCCCGGGCGAGCTCGACCTCGATATCATCGGCGCCATCCTGGGGACCGACAAATCCTCCATCGTCACGCGCTGCTGGGATTTTCTCCGTCACTACGATCGGATTTTCCAGCCGTTCCGGCACCGGGACATCAACGTGATTGAAATCGGCGTCGCCGGCGGCCATTCGCTGCGCATGTGGGATTGGTATTTTTCCGCCGCCACCATCGTTGGCGTCGATATCAACCCGACGGCCAGGCGCCACGCCACCGGGCGGGCGCAGGTGGCGATCGGCTCGCAGGCCGATGCGCATTTCCTGCGCAAGCTGATGCGCGCGCACCCGCCGACGATCTTCATCGACGACGGATCGCACTTGGCCGAGCATAATATTTTCACCTTCGAGCAGGTGTTCCCGCAGATGCTGCCCGGGGGGTTTTATGTGGTCGAGGATTTGGGGCTGCATCTGGGCGTGAGTGCCGCCGACTGGCAGGGCGCCGTGCCGCGCGATGCGCCGGCGTATTTTCTGGATCTGGCGCGCAGTTGCGTGGCGCGGCGCCACATCGATGGCGCCGAGGCGGTGCCGAAGCAGTTGGCCGGCCTGGTGGATAGCGTGAGCTTCATCAATGGTGCAGCCATCATCCGCAAGCGCGGTCCCGCCGCCGGGCTCGACAGCGCCATCGCGGCGGCGGAGGCGTATATGAGCGATGCCGCGCCGCATGTCGGCGCGCTCGAACGGATCGCCCTTTATATCGTCAGGCACGGCGGGTCGGCGGCGCAGGCGGAGGCGGCGTGCGAATTGGCGATCGAAGCCGGCAGCCGGGCGTTGCCGCTCTGGTGCCTGTATGCCGATACGCTGCTGCGGGCCGGCCGCGAGCGGGAGGCGGCGGAAGCGTTGGTCACCGGCCTGTCGATGCCGGAGCAGGAGACGAAGCGGCGCCTGGAAGCGGCGGCGCACCTTTCGGCAAGCGGGATGACGCGGGAGGTTTACGGCCTGCTGCGCGACATTTTGGAGTCCGAGCTGGGGCGCGTGGCGGCGCGGCCTGTGCTGGACGTGCTGCGGGGTTTTCGGGCGCTGGCTTAGCTGGCGGAGTCGGCATCCTGGTTCGGCGCGTCCACCCCGTCCTCCGCTTCCATCTGCACGGGGCGGCGAACCGGTGGTGTCTTGGCTGCCGCCGGCATCGGACTATGTATTTCCAGGCGGCCGATCAGGCGGCTCGCGCCGTGTTCGGCCTCATAAAGTCTTGAACGAGCCGTGAGCAGGAGCTCCGGTACCGTAGAGTCGCGGTAAACAGGCGCTCGCCTTCACTTGTGCCAGCTTTTTCCGTTTGGCGCAGGATGGGTCTTGACCCATCATTGCGCGGACCACGGCGCGCCTGCGGCGAAATGATGGGTCAAGACCCATCCTACGCCGCTGCCGGCCCTCACGTATGCCCAGGGTCGGCGTACGGCCGCACCGGTTCGGCAATCGGCGGCGGGGGGGAGAGTTGCGGCATCGGCACCGGGATCGGGCTGCTGCCGACGGGGTAGGAATTATCCTGCATCGCGTAGGTGACAAAACGGCCCGCGGCGTCGAACACCACCCGCAGCAGTTGGCCGTGCACCATGCCGGCCTCCGTGTGCGACCATTGGTAGATCATCGTCGAGCTGCGGCGCGACGGCGGGCCGCCGAACGACACGGTCTGGCCGTCGGGCGGGCCAAGCAGGGCGATCGCCTCCGCGCGCGTCGTGGTGCCCTTGTGCAAAGAACTCAGCCGGTCCTCGGCGATGGGCAGGTTGCCGTCGCCCGGGATGGTGCTCATCATGTCGTAGCCGACCAGCCTGCCCTGGAAGAAGACCAGCGTGGCATGCTTGACCGGCGCCCCTGGCTGGCGCGGGCCGGTGCCGTAGGGCGCAAAAAGATAGACCGCCACTGTCAGCGATACCGGCGCCGGGCCGCTGCTGGTGGTCACGCCGGTCGGCATGCCGAGGGACGCCTCCACGTCCGGCAGAGTCGTGGTCTGCATCACGAATGTAGAAAAAGCAGCGCGGGAAAAATCATGACCCACAGGATGCGGCAGCGGGGCGACGCAGGCCGACAGCATCATGACCAGGGCGACAAGTGCCGGCTTCATGCAAAACCCCCTAACGCTGCGTGCGGGCACAGAAGAAACTGCTCCGGCCGGATTGCACAATCCTTGATATGCCAGCACAGGCCGGTGCGCCGGGGCAATGTTCACAATCAATGCCGGCGCGGCCATAGACTTTCCAGGCATGCTGAAAATAGCCGAGTTCGCCGCTGGGTTGCACATAGTCGCGCAGGCTGGATCCGCCGGCCGCAATCGCCTCGGTCAGTGTCGCGACGATGGCCGGCACCAGCCGCGCGGCGCGGGCGCCGGCCACGGTTGCGGCCAGGCGCCGCGGCGAGAGGCGCGCGCGGAACAGCGCCTCGCACACATAGATATTGCCCAGCCCGGCCACCACCCGCTGGTCCAGCAGCGCCGCCTTGATCGGCGTGCGCCGCCCGGCCAGCGCCGCCGACAGTTTTGCCGCCGTAAAATCCGGCCCCAGCGGCTCGGGCCCGAGCGAGGCGAGCAGCGGATGGGATGCTTCCTCGGAGGTTGGCAGCATATCCAAACTGCCGAACCGGCGCGGGTCGATCAGGGCGATGCGCCAATCATCGTCGGTTTGCAGGACAAAATGTTCGTGCAGCGCCGGCAGCGCCGGCCCCGGCGGTGTGATGACCATGCGCCCGGACATGCCGAGGTGTAACAGCAGGCTGTCGCCGCTCGCCAGGCGCATCAATATGTATTTGCCGCGGCGGGCAAAACTCGTCACACATGCACCGGTCAGGGTGGCGGCAAGACCGGGAGGGACAGGCCAGCGCAGGTCGGCCCGGTTCATGGTGGCGCGGACGATACGCCGCCCTTGCAGCCTGGCCGCCAGGCCGCGCATGACCGTCTCGACTTCCGGCAGTTCCGGCATGGTGTCCCCTGACGCCTCGATGCGCTATAGCGGAGCCAGGATGAGCAGCCCAAGCCCACACGACACGGATACCACCGACTTCGGCTACCGGCAGGTCGCGCGGCAGACCAAGAAACCCATGGTGCGCGCGGTCTTCGACAGCGTGGCCCCGCGCTACGATGTCATGAACGATCTGATGTCGCTCGGCATCCACCGTATCTGGAAGCGGATTTTTGTCACCGCCATGCGGCCGTCGCCCTCGCGGACGCTGCTCGATCTGGCGTCGGGGACGGGCGATATTGCCGCGCTGTGGCGCAAGCTGGGCGGCGGGCCGGTGCTGCTGACGGATATCAATGCATCCATGCTGTCGGTGGGGCGCGACCGGGCGATCGCGCGGGCGCGGATCGACGGGCTGACCTATGCGGTCGCCGATGCGGAGGCGCTGCCGCTGCCATCCGGCTGCGTCGATCGCGTGTCGATGGCGTTCGGATTGCGCAATTGTACCGACAAGTCGGCGGTGCTGGCGGAGGCGTTCCGGGTGCTGCGGCCGGGGGGGCGGTTCTTCTGCCTGGAATTCTCCAAATTGCAGGTGGCGGTGCTGGAGCGCGCCTATGAGCGCTGGTCGTTCGAGGTGCTGCCCCGCGTCGGCCGCCTGGTCGCCGGCGATGCCGACAGCTACCAGTATCTGGCGGAAAGCATCCGCATGTTCCCCGACCAGGAGACGCTTGCCGGCATGTTGGCGGGTGCCGGTTTTGCCCGCGTCAGCTTCCAGAATCTTTCGGGTGGGATTGCCGCCGTCCATTCCGGCTGGCGGCTGTAAGATGCCGACCCGGGTCCTGCTCGTGGTCGCCGGGGGGATTGCCGCGTATAAATCGCTCGAGCTGGTGCGGCTGCTGCGCCGTGCGGACTACGGGGTGACCGCCGTGCTGACCGAGGCGGGGGCGCGCTTCGTCACACCGCTATCATTGCAGGCGCTGACCGAAGAGCCGGTGTTTTCATCCCTCTGGTCGCTCGATGACGAGAGCCGGATGGGACATATCGCGCTGTCGCGCAGCGCCGACCTGGTGGTGGTGGCGCCGGCCACGGCCGACATCATCGCCAAACTCGCCGCCGGGCTCGCCCCGGATCTGGCAAGCACGCTGCTGCTGGCAACCGACAAACCGGTACTGATGGCGCCGGCGATGAATGTGCGCATGTGGCTGCACCCGGCAACGCAAGCCAATGTCGCCACCCTCGCCGCCCGTGGGGTGCGCTTCGTCGGGCCGGACGCGGGGGAGATGGCCTGCCATGAGGTCGGACCCGGCCGCCTGGCCGACCCGGCGGCGATTGCTGCGGCCATCGCGGCCTGCTTCGCCGGGTCGAACGCGCTGAGCGGGCGCCATGTGCTGGTCACGGCGGGGCCGACGCATGAGAAGGTCGATGCGGTGCGTTTCATCGGCAACCGCAGCAGCGGCCGCCAGGGTTTCGCCATCGCCGAGGCATTGCGCGCGCGCGGGGCGAGGGTGACGCTGGTCAGCGGGCCGGTGGCGCTGCCGGATCCGCCCGGCGTGACCGTGCATCGGGTGGAGACCGCGGACCAGATGTCTGCGGCCTGCCGCGCCTGCCTGCCGGCGGATGCCGCGATCTGCGCCGCGGCCGTCGCTGACTGGCGGGCGCGCGATCCGTCGGGCCGCAAGCTCAAGAAGGGCGACGGGCCGCCGGCGCTCGACCTCGTTCCGACCGTCGATATTTTAGCTGCCCTGGCCGCCGCCGGCCCGGACCGGCCGCGCCTGGTGGTGGGGTTCGCGGCGGAGACGGACGATCTGCTCTCCCATGCCGCGGCCAAGCGCCGCGCGAAAAACTGCGACTGGATCGTCGCCAACGATGTGCGGGCGGAGACCGGCATCATGGGCGGCCTGTCCAACACGGTGCATGTCATCGATGCGGCGGGCATCGAGCATTGGCCCTCGATGCCCAAAGCCGAGGTCGCGGCGCGGCTGGCGGACCGGATTGCGGATTTTTTTGCCGATGCCAGGTGAACGGTCGATAGGGCGGCTGTTCTACGGGTCGGTGCGCGCCCGGCTGGTGCGCCTGGCGCTGCTGGCGCTGCTCCCGGGACTCGCGATCTCCGCTTTTCTGATCATCCGCACCTACGATGCCGACCGCGCGGAGGCCGGCGCGGCACTGCGCGAGACGGCGCGCACGCTGGACCAGCTGGTGGACCGCGAATTCGCCCAGGCCGAGGTGCTGCTGCGCACGCTGGCGGCCACCGACGAGCTGGCCGGGGGTGACCTGCCGGCGTTCGACCGGCTGGCGCGAGCGACCGCCGTGCTGGGCGGCCATGTGGTGCTGCTGGACCGCACCGGCCATGAGCTGGTCGATACCGCCCGGCCGCAAGGGGCGCCGATGCCGACAGGCGTGCCGGCCTGGGCTGAACCGGTTCGGACGTTGCCTCAGGCGGGCGGCGGCATGGCGGTGATGGCGATGCATCTTTGCCCGCTGGACGGCCGCATGGTCATCCCCATGGTGCTGCCGCTGATGTCCGGGGGCGTGCACCAGGCGGATCTGGCGCTGATCGTGCCGGCAGACTCGTTCCAGCAACTGCTGGCGGGCGAGAGCCTTCCCGCCGGCTGGATCGTCAGCATTTTCGACCAGAATTTCACCCTGGTCGCGCGCAGCCTGGATGCGTCGCGGTTCCGCGGCCACAAGGTTGCCGCCGACGTCGGGACGGCGATCACCGGGACGGGCGAGGGCATACGCACCGGTCACTCGCTGGAGGGGGTGCCGATCGTGTTCGCGTTCAGCCGCTCGGCGCGGTCGCACTGGACGGTGAGCGTGGCCTCGCCGGTGGCGCTGGTGGCGGAGACGGCGGCACGGGCCTTCCAGGTGCTGCTGGGGCTTGGCTGGGCGGCGGTGGCGGCGGGGCTGCTGGGCGCGGTCATCGTGGCGCGCGGCATCGCCCGGCCGATCGAGGCGGCGGCGGTAGCGGCACACAGCCTGGGCGAGGGGGGCACGCTGGCACCCATTCCCCCCGGCCTGGCGGAGGCCGACGAGGTGGCGGCCGCGCTGCGTTACGCCGCGGCGACGCTTGATGAACGCCGGGAAGCGCTCTCCGAGTTGAACCGCACGCTGGCGGCGCGCGTCGAGGACCGCACGCGCGAGCTGGGGGATGCGAATGCCGAGCTGATGGTCCAGCGCACGCTGCTGCACGCCATCCTGGACCATCTGCCGATCGGCGTGCTGGTGCGCAGCCCGGCGACAGCGGGGCAGGCCGAGCAGGTTTTTTATGCCAACCGGGCGGCGGAGGGGCTGCTGGGACCTCTGGCGGCGGGTGATGGCGCGCATATCCCGGCGCTGCGCGATGCGCTGCTGGCCGGCGAGCGGATCGACCGGTCGGTGCTGGCGCTGGACCGGCCGGACGGGCGGCGGGTGGATGTGGAGGTGAGCGCCGGCCCGATCCTGGATGAGCAGGGCCGCACCGTGCTCTCGGTCACCACCTTGCAGGATATTTCGGCGCGGCTGGAAGCGGAGGAGGCGCGGCGCCGCTCGCAGCGGCTGGAGGCGGTGGGCCAGCTCACCGGCGGCGTGGCGCACGAGTTCAACAATTTGCTGATGGCTTTGTCCGGCGCGCTGGATCTGCTGGGGCCGCATGTGGATGGGGCGCGGGGCCTGCGCATGCTGGATCATGCACGGCGCGCGGCGGACCGCGGCGGGCGGCTGACTCGCCAGTTGCTGGCGTTCGCACGCAAACAGCATTTGCAGGTGGAGTCTGTGGATTTGAATGCGCTGGTCGCCGGCATGACGGAGCTTCTGGCCAGCACGCTGGGGCGCACGGTCGCGGTGGAGACGGTGCTGGACCCTGCCGTCTGGCCGGCGATGGCGGACACGGCGCAACTGGAGCTGGTGCTGCTGAATTTGGCGATCAATGCGCGCGACGCCATGCCGGGGGGTGGGCGGATCAGCATTTGCACGGATTGCGAGACGCTCGGCGTGCCGCTGCGGCCGGAGGATCCGCCGGCCGGCGATTATGCGGTGCTGCGGCTGGCCGATACCGGCTGCGGCATGTCGCCTGCGGTGCAGGCGCGGGCGTTCGAGCCGTTTTTCACCACCAAGGATTCGGGGCGCGGCACCGGCCTGGGACTGGCGCAAGTCTTGGGGGTGGCGCAGCAACTGGGCGGGGGCGTGCGGATCGACAGCGCGGAGGGGCAGGGCACCAGCGTGTCGGTATTTCTGCCGCGGGCGTGGGAGCCGGGCACGCCCGCGGCCGCGCGCTTGCCCAGCCTGGTCCTGCCCCGGCCGCAGTTGCTGCATGGGGCGAGGCTGCTGCTGGTGGATGACGATATCGAGGTGCGGGACATTGCGCGCGGCATGCTGGAGGATCTGGGCGCGGTGGTGAGCGAGGCCGGCAGCGGTGCCGCGGCCCTGCTGCTGTTGCGTACCGGCCCCGGCGTGGATCTGGTGCTGGCCGATTTGACGATGCCGGCGATGGGTGGTCTTGAGCTGGCGCGCCATATTGCCGCCTGGCAGCCCGATCTGCCGGTTGTGCTCATGAGCGGCTACGGTGCCGAGGGCACCGGCGAGAACCCGGAGGGTGTGCAAGCCGTTTTGCAAAAACCGTTCCGGGCCGCCGACCTGGCTGCCGTGCTGGCGGCAGCGTTGGGCCGGGAGCTGGTAGGCCCATAGCTGTGAATCGGGTGCCAATATCCAAAAGTTTTTTGCTTCTTTTTTTCAAAAAAGAAGTGCTTTCTTACTTTCTTCTCCTCATGGCGGCGTGGTGTAGTGCAGCCAGAGCGCAGGACTGCCCGCCCGCCGGCGACCTGGGCATTCCGCTCCTGCCGCACACCAGAACGGCGCTGGCCGCCAACCAGCCCCTCATCATCGTGGCCTTAGGCTCCTCCTCCACGCGCGGCTGGATGGCGACCGACATTGCGCATTCCTACCCTGCCCTGCTCCAGCGCGAGCTGAACGATGCGTTTGAGAAGGCGGATTTCGCCGTCATCAACCGCGGCATCGGCGGCCAGGACGCGCCGGAGGAGCTGGCAAGGCTGGATGCCGACGTGCTGGCGATCCATCCGCAGCTGGTGATCTGGCAGGTAGGGGCGAACGGTGCGGTGCGGGATGCGTCGCCGGAGGTGTTCAAGCGGCTGGTGGCCGAAGGGATCGACAAGATCAAGGCGGCCGGCGCGGACGTCATCATGATGGACAACCAGCGCTCGCCGCGGGTGCTGGCCTCGCCGGAGCATGTGGTGCTGGAAAAGGCGCTGCGCGACATCGCCGCCGACTCGGGGGTGAATTTGTTTTCCCGCGGGGCGCTGATGGATCATTGGGCGGCGGCAGGCGCGCCCTACGAGGATTTTGTGGCGGCCGACGGTCTGCACATGAACAACCGCGGCTATACGTGCCTGGCCCGGGCTTTGGGCGCCGTGATCACCACTGCGCTGCGTCAGCCGATCGCGCAACAGCGGCCGCGGCCGGCGGCGCCATGAAGGGAAGCAGTTCTTTTTTGAAAAAAGAACCAAAAAACTTTTGATCCCTGGCGTACGCCGCTGAAAAGGCTCAGCGCGTCCGATGGGTCTCGCTGCGCTCACCCATCCTACAACGCATTGAGCATGCTGCGTGTAGAGATCGATTTCCTGCCTGGACGAGTCTTCCTTAGGTTTGCCGCGCCCTCACACTCTCCCGATACAGCGCCGCATATTTGCGGGCAGGCGTGGTCCAGCCCACGTCGGCTTCCATCGCCGCGCGCTGCAGGCGCACCCAGTCGCGTTGGTCGGCCCACAAGGCGGCGGCGCGGTGGAGAGCGTGGCGCAGACCGCCGGCGGACGCAGGGGCGAAGACGATGCCGGTGGCCACACCGGCCGCGCGCGCGGCTTCATTGGCGTCGATCACCGTGTCGGCCAGGCCGCCGACGCGCGAGACGACCGGCAGGGCGCCGTAGCGCAGGGCGCACAACTGGGTCAGGCCGCAGGGCTCGAAGCGCGAGGGCACCAGGATGGCGTCGCTGCCGGCCTGCATGAGATGGGCGAGTTCCTCATCCAGGCCCGAGGCGACGGCGACCCGGCTCGGGTGATCCCCCTGGGCTTCGGCCAGCGCCTGTTCCAGATCGGCGTCGCCGGAGCCGAGAACGGCGAGTTGCGCGCCATGGGCGAGCAGGCCGCGCAGGTTGGCGAGCAGGAAATCCATGCCTTTCTGGTGCGTCAGCCGGCTGATGACGCCGAACAGCAGGGCGCCAGGGCGCGGCGCCAGGCCGAGGCGCGCCTGGAGCGCGGCCTTGTTGGCAGCGCGCTTGTCGAGCGAGGCCGCGGTGAACGGTGACGGCAGATACGGGTCCGCCGACGGATCCCAGGCTTTCGTGTCGATACCATTCAAAATGCCGGTGAGCACGCCGGCGCGGGCGCGCAGCAGGCCGCCCATGCCCATGCCGCCGGCAGGCGAGCAAATCTCCTCCGCATAGGTGGGCGAGACGGTGGTGATGCGGTCCGACAAAGCCAGGCCCGCTTTCAGCATGCCGATGGCGCCATAATATTCCACGCCATCAATGGCGTAGGCATGCGGCGGCAGGCGAAGGGCGGCGAGCAGGCCGGCCGGCACCTGGCCCTGGAAGGCGAGGTTGTGCACCGTCATGACCGTCGCCGGCCGCGCGCCGCCGGCGTAATGCAGATAGGCCGGTGCCAGGCCCGCCTGCCAGTCATGCGCATGGACCACGTCCGGCACGAAGCCGGGAATGGCGCCGCGGCCGATCAAAGCCGCGGCGTAGGCCAGGGCGGCAAAACGCTGCGGATTATCCGGCCAATCCTGCCCGTCGGGCGCCACGTAGGGGTTGCCGCTGCGCCCATACAGATGCGGCGCATCGAGCGCGAACAGGGCGAGGCCGGCGGAAGTGCCGGCCAGAATGCGCGCCGGGCCGCCGAAAAAATCCGGCCATTCGGCGACCGTTGCCGCCTGCGCCAGCGCCGCGAGCACGGCGGGATAGGCCGGGACCAGCGAGTGCACCTCGAGATTTTCGGCCGCCAGTGCGCCGGGGAGCGCGCCAGTGACGTCGGCCAGGCCGCCGGTTTTGATGAGCGGAAATATCTCGGAGGCGACGGAGAGGATTTTCAACGGCACGGCCCAAAAGCGGCGAGCCCCAAAGGACCAAAAGTTTTTTGGTTCTTTTTTTCAAAAAAGAACATTCCTGCTTCCTTCACAGACGTAGGATGGGTGAGCGAAGCGAGACCCATCGGGCGCGCGGTGATGGGTCTCGCTTCGCTCACCCATCCTACAACCTGGAACATCCTGACTTCACAGCTTAAGCCGATCGATCATAGGCTGAGTAATCAGGCAAACCCCCCGCGGCGAGCGCCGAAACCGCTGCGCATCCAGCTCCGGATCCTCGCCAACCACCAGCCGTTCCGGGATCACCACTCCGCGGTCGATCACCACGTCGCGCAGCCGCGCGTGGCGGCCGATTTCGGCATAGGGCAGCACCACGGCCGCCTCGACGCAGGCATAGGAATGGGTGTGCACGCCGGTGAACAGCAGCGACCGCCGCACATCCGTGCCCGAGACGATGCAACCGCCCGAGACCAGCGAGCTGATCGCCGCCCCCCGCCTGCCGTCCTCGTCATGCACGAATTTGGCGGGTGGGACGATTTCACCGTAAGTCCAGATCGGCCAGTTGCGGTCGTAGAGATCCAGGCCCGGTATGAAATCCGTCAGGTCGATATTGGCGGCCCAATAGGCATCGAGCGTGCCGACGTCGCGCCAGTAAATCTGGTCGCGCAGCGAGGAACGCACACAGGATTCCTGGAAATGATGTGCGACTGCCGTACCGTGATCGACGATATAGGGGATGATGTCGCGGCCGAAATCATGTTCGGAGTTGGGGTCGGCGGCATCGCGCTTGAGCGCTTCGATCAGGAATTTGGTTTCGAAGACATAGATGCCCATGCTGGCGAGCGCGCGGTCCGGCTTGTCTGGCATTGCCGGCGGATCGGCGGGTTTTTCGAGGAAGTCCAGGATGCGGCCCGTGGCATCGATTTTCATGACGCCGAAGCTGCTGGCTTCCTGGCGCGATACTTCGATGCAGCCGACGGTGACATCCGCATCCTGATCCACATGCTGCTGCAGCATGAGTTCGTAGTCCATCTTGTACACATGGTCGCCGGCGAGCAGGACGATGTAGCGCGGCGCGTAGCTTTCGATGATGTCGATATTTTGGTACACGGCATCTGCGGTACCGGCGTACCAGCCGGTTTCGCTGACGCGCTGGCTGGCGGGGAG
>Ga0116231_10010374_pt1 | contig 15050 bp, 9 predicted proteins | sample S1TSphgellanicum_2_FD_89695 | JGI IMG/M metagenome (GOLD analysis project Ga0116231, IMG submission 89695) | Host-associated microbial communities from peat moss isolated from Minnesota, USA - S1T2_Fd - Sphagnum magellanicum MG | ecosystem: Host-associated > Plants > Peat moss > Unclassified...
ACAATCTGCTGGATGAGTGGGTCAATGCCAGGAAGCAACTTCTGGAGCATGTGGAAGAGATCAAAAACAATACAAGAAATACTACTACTCTGATGATGGAGGAGGAGGAGGTGTGCTGCTGCACCCAAATCCTCCTTTTTGATTCAGTTACTAGCCTCCAAAATTCTTGCTGTGATTGTTGTCAGAAACTTAGGTGATGACAACACAATTGAGCAGCTGAAAATAGACTTGCTGTGATCGCTGTCAGAAACTTTGGCGACAATAATGCAATTGAGCATCTGAAATTCTTGCTGTGATATTTGTTGTCAGAAAGGCAACAACAATGCATTTGAGCAACTGAAATTCTTACTGTGATTCTTGTCAGAAAGGCAATGATAATGCAATTGAGCAGCTGAAATTGTTACTGTCATTGTTGTTAGATATTTAGGTGATGACAATGCAATTGAGCAGCTGAAATTGTTGCTGTCATTGTTGTCAGAAAGGCGGTGACAAATGCAATTGAGCACCTGAAATTCTTGATGTGATTGTTCATGAAACCTTGAAGCAAATTTAATGCAGTTGATGTGGAATGTGGCACTTTGTTCAACAGAAGCATCGCAAGGAAAGGCAAGAAGAGCAGCAGCACTTGGCTAACATGACAGCAATTGTGAGAAGCTTTCAAGAAGTAAACAATCAGCCTGGCAACAAAAAGGCCACCACCGCCACCGACACAACAATGACAACAAGCAGCAGCCAACAAGGATCAGGAGCTTGTGACTGCAGTGTTTGTTTTGAGGAAATGGACTCAGGCAACAACAACAACAACAACAACAATACCACCGCTGGTAGCAGCAGGGGATCATTGCCTCATGTGGATTCTTCATCATCAGCCAAGAAAAGAGCATGCTTCAGACCTTGCAACCATGCCACTGTGTGTTTGGATTGTGCAGTTCGGATATGGAGCAACACCAAAACCTGTCCTATGTGCAAGGCCAAACTCACAACCAAGCCAGAAGCAATTTATTTATGAAAGGGTTCTAGGGTTTGGGGTGTAAGTGAAAAAGAAGATTGATGCAGAGAAACAACCCAAGTGTTCATTTTTCAATTGTTTGATATCCCCGTTGTGTTGATGTGATTTTTTGCCCTTGAAATTAAGGGAATTTCAGAAAAAACTCCGAATGGGCCTCAAAGAAAATTGGTAGCAATGGTTGATTTGCAATGCTTCATGATGAGAAGAAAGATAAAAGACTTGAGATTTTTCTGTTTCGCTATTAGAAAAGTCCCAACTAACATGTTAAAGTAAACTTTTGGAAATTTTCCACAAAAATTGGCAAGTGTAACAATGAATGACCTGACCTACATTGGATATGAGCACGTAAACCTAAGGTTAGGGTCAATTGGAAAGATGTATACTTAATATATGTGCACAATTATGGCACATTAACAATTGAGGGAAGATGTTAGTTGTGCAATTGGTGTGACATTTAAAAATATTTGAAGAACAAAAAAAAATTTAAATAGAAAGAAATTGTTTGGCAGCTTTAGTTTTACATTTAAGGCAATCCTATAATGGCAAATGGCAACACAACTTACAAAGGTGCCAAGGGTATAACCTAATTAGTGGAAAGAATGAAAACAAACTACAATAATTAGAATGGTTCTAAGTCAATCACCATAACTCTAATTAGCAAATTCATCATACCTAAGTGCATTGCAAAATGTGGGAATGTATATAAGCTATAAGATTATTTTCTCAAACATATCTTTTTTTACCCATTTCAAAACAATCATCCATCCTTGGGTAAAGGTAAACACCAAATATATACCAGCCAAATAGGGTGAAAATATGGTAAGTCTGAAATATTTACCGAGTAGCGAGAGTACCTATTGAAGGGTGGTAGTCATAATTCGATGGTAGAGGTTAATTATATGGCCCTTCCTTAGTACCAAATGTTGCAAAGCCAATTGTACTTACAATGGTAATTAAAAGCATAACAAAAATATATGTATATTCATATATTTATTATGGTGTTCTTACTTACCTAGGATACTTAATACTTCCCATTGACATAGGTGGTTAGAGATGTTGGTCAGTTCTTGGTTTTTTTGAAGAGTCATCATGTTGAAGTCTAGAGTGTGTTTTTTCAAGGAAGACCATCTAGTTTCAGGTTTAAGAAATATCCTCAAAAATTTTAAACCCATCAATTCTAATGTCAAATCCAAGTTTTTAGACCGCTTGTCCTAGGCTATATGAAACCCATCAAGTTACAACTACAAATGACAAGTTGCAAAAATAATCAAAAATGACGTTTTTGCTGCAAATGACAAATTGAAAAAAAAAAATTAATGAAATCTCAAAAACAGGTTCATTTGATAGTCTAAGTTTTTGGTTGATTCTTCAATCATGTTTGTTTATTATTGTGGGTTGAATCAGTTACCATCCAGTACCCTCTACCTCTAATCTTAGGTTTGTTTGATTAGTTAAATCACATGAAGGTGTGCATGAAGATCAATTTGCATGCAGCATACAACTTGGTGTACATCTAAGAAGGTGAGGAATGAACAACAACTTGAACATGTTACGGTCATTTTAAATATATCATGATGCCTTTCGGCCTTACAAATGCACTTGTCATCATTCAAATCCTAATGAATGATGTTTTCCATGAATACTCGGATGATTTTGTGGTCTATTACATCAATGACAATCCTATTTTCTCAAAAAATGTGGAATAACATGAATGACATGTGTGACTTGTTACGGACAAGCCCAAAGAAATCAAACTCTACAACAAATTGGAGAAATGTGAATTTCATCAAACCAAACTAGAATTCTTTGGGCACATCATATATAAAAATGACATTTGCATCAATCCTTGCCAGGTTCAAACCATTATGGATTTGGTTACCCCAACTTATGTCCATGATGTTCAATGTTTTCTTGGATATATTAAATTCTACCAACTTTTCATTGCACATTATTCCATGATAGTGACCCCCCTTATTCATCTATTTCAAAAGGATCAACCTTTTACATGGGGAGTAAAATATGAAACTATCTTTCAATCTTTGAAGGTTTCTTTCATGACTAACCCATCCTTGATTCATCTAGACCCCTTTTAGATTATTTATCTTTAAAACAAATGTTTCTAACTTTGCAATAAGCATCATGTTTTCACAAGTTGGAAAAAACAACCTTCATCCTGTCAATTTGCATCTTTGTAAGTTTTCTCCTATTGAAATTAATACAAAACTCATGACAAAAAAAAATTTGTGATTATGGATGCCTTTTAATAATGATGTCATGTGCTTGAAGGAGCTCAACATAAAGTCATCATGTATTCAAATCACCTCTAATATTTCATTACCATTTGTGTTTTGAATCAACACCAAGTTCAATGGGCATTATCCTTATCCCACTTATGGTTCATCATCACATACCATTTTAGGTGCCAATAAAGGAAACCAAATATGAACTATCCTATTACTTGTACCTTATGCTTAAAGAAGGAGATGCAACCTATGGCAAAGAATGTGATGTCATCTTTAAATTCAAACATTTTTTATTTTAAACATTATGAATAACTCTTGATAACAAAACCCTTCTTTGCTAGATTTGTGAAGATTTGTAAAAAGATCTCCTTGTTATTATTATGGGCTAGAAAAATTACCAAGACTATCATTCCAAAGGACATGAACCCCATGACAAAAATAGGTCGAGTTTTAAATTCAAACATGAAACACAAAAATCAAGGACAAGAACATGAAGTGTGTAAAATGTAAGTTTAAATGAAACATTATCATGAAAACATGAAAAAATAAACATGTTTATGGTGTAAAATCATATTTAAATTGGTGTTGAATATACTAAAGGTAATGTGAAAGAATTATTTCTACATATATATTATTGTGAACCTAGTTGCTTAAGGAAAAATATTTCAAAATATCTCAACAAGCCTTCTTGGGAACTTTCCTAACTCCATTATGGATGAATAGTGGATGAATTTCATCCATGTGGATGAAAAGTGGACATTCATGGATGATTTTGTTTATGATCACATTAGTAATGACACAAGTAATGACGTTGACAGTGATAGTAAAAATGATGTCAATGATTATGTTAAAGATATCATTTGTGGTTTCACCTCCCTTTCTAGCAATAAGTTTCACAAAGAACAACCTTTGGTTTGCTTGGGTATCATTAGTGGAATTCTTTAACCTTTCCATGGCATTTGATAGGTGTTCAACTAGCTTGCATGTGTGCTCATTCACATCATAGTCTTGCCAATGAATGAAATATTGCAACTAACCATTTGGTCTCCTCTAATTCTTTAACCTTTCCATAGCATTCGATAGGTGTTTAACTAGCTTGCATGTGTACTCATTCACATCATAGTCTTGCCAATGAATGAAATATTGTAACTAACCATTTGGTCTCCTCAAACAAAATAAAATTTACACCTCATACCCTTGTTCACCATTGATTTCAATTAACAAAGGTGGTTTGAGAACTTTTCTTATAATGGTGGATGCATAATAAGGTTCCAACAAACAAACATGAAACATGAGATGGATTTTCATGGAACTTGGAAATTTGAGTTATAATGCCCCATCATTTATTTTCTTCACGATGGTGAATGGACCAAGTCTTGGTAGTCCAATTTCTCAAAAGATTTGATCTTTTGTCATCAAAACCAAACTTGGTTTTTGACCTTGAAACTTGGTTGTTTTTTGTGATGTTCATTAACATTCTTCTTAGATTATTGTTTTGCACCTTTTTGAGTTAAATACAAGTTGAATTCAAATGTCCACTAACCACAACCCAATCTTGGGCTTCAAGATTTATGATTTTGTTCACCTTGGATATCAAATCTAGAATGAAAATCATGATTTGCACTAAGACAAAGTGTTTGTTGTGTTGACAAATGCACCATGTTGATGTAAGCAAATTTTGCCATGAAAAAAAGGTTAGACCAATTATCTTTATGATAATTAGTTGTGCATCATATATATTACTCCAAAATTTGATTGACCCATTCTATTTGCCCATATGTCTAGAGTGGAAGGCTAAAAATAACTTCACCTTCATACTTAAAAGCTCAAAAAACCTTTTCCACAACTTAGATGTGAATTAAGGTCCATAATTAGAAATAATATCTTCAAAGAGGGCATGATAATAAAAAAACATGATCAACAAATAACTTGGTTATTCTTTCACCAATTACTGTTTTGGTACAAAAGGTGAAATGACCTATTTTTGTCAAGAGGTCCACCATCACCAAAACATAATCATAAAAATTGAAAGGTGGAAGATTTTATATGAAATCCATGGTGATGAAGGGATTAAAAATGGCTAAAGGAAGCCATGAGCACAATGACAAGGATGTTTTATTTGTGCAAAAATATCACATGACCCAACAAATTCCATTCCATTCATAAATTATTATTTTCAATCATAAATGCCACATGTGATCACAAATTCCTTTAATTACCTTGGACAAATCACAAAAAAATTTAGTCACAAAAGACATGATCTAACCTAATCAAAATGGAAATTACATTGAGGTGTGACTAACACAAATTTTTCATTCAATTAACATCCAACCAATGTAACATGGTTATTTATGCTTAGTTTTTTTAATTAAAATTTGTAGTCACATATGCTTACATGGCACATTCATTTGTAATTAGTTTTACAATTAAAATGAGGGGGCTCTTAAGTTTTTTTACCATTAAAATGTTGACATGTGGCAAACCCCAAGTTCAATAAATGGCCCCACATACCTTACTTAGGGTAAATCACTTAACTTAACTAACCTCAAGTTTTTAAATTAAATGACTTAATAAAACATGGCAATTAATACGAAATTGGGGTGCAATTCATTGGCCTAAATCACTATGGGACCTTAATAGTGAAATATGTTCATTGCATTTTAATGATTTCACCCTAGTTAAAGTTATTTCATTGTAAGGTCACTATGTAAACATCATGTTTCACTACTAGTTGACATAATTCATTATTATAATCTATTATGGTAAATAGGTTTATTTTTATGTTATTTTAAATACCTTCAAGTAATTTAGGTTATACCCTATGTTATTTTAAGCTACCTTAGGTTTTTTATATTATACCTTAAGTTATTATAATTTATTATAGGTTGTTATAAGTTATTATACCCTAAGTTATACCTTAAACTTATTATAAATTAGATTACCTTAAAATATTTACAGGTTATATTTTAATGAGTTTTTTACTTTATGTTATTTTAAGTTAAATTATTTAACTAGACTTAAACTATACCTAAAGTTATTTTATTTTAAGTTATTATATGTTATTTCAAGTTATACCTTAAGTTATTCAAGGTCATTTTACTTTATGTTCTTATAGAAACTTAAAATAACTTGAAATATAATAAAATTACATATAATAAATTACATATAACAAATTAAGGTGGAATAGTTGAAAGTAAAATAATTTAAAATAACTTCCACTAAAATAGTTTAGAATATCTTACAACAACTTATAATAAAATAACCAATAATAATTTACAATAGAATAGCCAATAATAACCAAAATTAAAATAATGATAAATAGTATAGAATAAGCAACAATAACCATGATAAAATGACCAATAATAACCTATAATAAATAATATAGAATAGATAACAATAATTTATGATAGAATAATCAAAAGCACTTTAAGGTAAGAGAGCTTGGAATAGCTAACAATAACCTATGATGGAATAAATAATAATAACTTATGTTAAAATAACCTAAAATAGCTAACAATAACATATGATACAATAGTCAAATAACCTAAGATAAAAATAGCAAACATTAACCTATGATAGAATAGCCTATTATAAAATAACTAACATTAGTCTATGCATTACAACAAAATGTGTCCATGTATGCCAAATGATTTCATTAGATTTTGAGTGAATTCATTAGTCTTAGTAAATGGGGACTAATTGGAAAATAGTGAAATCACTAACTTAATGAATAGGGACTAGTGAACTACACCCACATTTTGTAGTATTGATGACAAATAATTTAAAATAGCTAAGAATAGTTTATGACAAAATCACCAACAATAACCAACAATAAAATAAAGAATGATAGAATAGCCAACAATAACATATGTTAAAATAACCTAAAATGCACAAAAATAACCTAAATAGAATAATCAACAATAATCTACAATAAAATAACCTAAAATAGCCTATGGTAAAATAACCTAAAATAGCCAACTAAAATTTATAATACAATAGTCAAGAATAATCAACAATAATTTACAATAAAATAGCCAAAAATAACCAACAATACTTTATAATAAAATAGCTATGAACAACCTATGCTAAAATAACGTAAAACGGTCAATAATAACTTACAATAGTATAACTTAAAATAACTTATGCTAGAATTGCAAAGAATGTCCAAAAATTATCTAGGGTAAAAAAAATGTGCATAATAATATGTGATGACAAAAAATGTCATTCATTTAAATAATGGTTCAATGGTTAAAGATTTGTTCTTTAAACATGAAGGTGAAAGGAGGTGAAAGGTTTAAAACCTTCACACTTGGTTCTAAATTGGTGGGCTAGGTTTTTAACTTAGGTTAAATAGCCTAGTGAAGGTTCCTAGGTGCCTAGCCTATGTTTGTAATTAACTATTAATGAATTTGTTATTGTGGTTTATTTATTAATGAATTTATTAATAATGATTTAATTATTAATGAATTTGATCAATTATTGATAAATTCAATTAGCTATATATTAATGAATTCACATGTCCATAGCAATTAGTCCTCATTTACTAAGGTGTTGGCCACTTTCACCATGATAAATTTTTTCATTCAAAATCTAGTGAACTCGGACACATATTGGTGTAATGATAGATTTCATCTAACTTCTTTGTTCTTGGATTCATCAAGCTTCTAGTGACACCTAAACCATGTGTACAATATGATAAAAAAATTTAGTTCATCTATTCAAGACTAGATTGTTGTAGGGAAAGAATCATGAAGTCTTTTCAAATCAACAATACATCACATTTGAAGGTCCATAAAAATCCAAGAAGAACAAACTCCTACTTGCACATAATTATGACAATGGGTTTGGGCACATAGTTGTGATAGTAAGTTATATGACATTACAAAATCAAATTCAATCAAAATTATTTCACACCAAAGTTGTTGTTGGATTCATTAAGGGCCATGTGGTACCTTCACCATGGACTCAATAACACACAATTTTGTTGATCAATAATCAAGGCAAATCTATATGGACAAAACCATGTGGTCTTTTCAAAACACAAAGTTAGATTTAAAGGTCCACAAAACACCCAACAAGGTATAGACTCCTTGTAAATAGGTATCTCCAAGCATATTGTACTTTGCCAACCACCCACATCAATCACTTGATGTTTACAGCATGACATCCTATTTCTATTTGTCTTTAAAAGCACTCATATGAATCAATTAAAACACTCTAGGATCACTTAAAAGGAAAAACTACTTTGATAAGTGGTTCATACAAGCTTTCAAATGAATCACATAAACATTCTGACCATTTAAAAGCAAGGAATGTTTTGATAAAGAGTTCATACAAGCTTCTGAATGAATCACTCAAGCACTTTAATGTTTTAGGAGTAAGAAGTGCTTTGATAAGTAATTATTGCAAGCACCCAAATGAGTCTCTTCGATCAAAAAGTGTTATGATAAAATATTTTACACAAGAATTCATATGGATCATTCAAGCATTCTAATGATCTAAAAACAAAAAGTCCTATGATAAATAGTCCTTACAAGTATTCAAAGGAACAACCCAAACACCTTAATCAATTAGAAGAAGGAAGAATTATCATGATAAGCAAGTCCTATGATCATTTTGCTCATTTTTAAGCATTCAAAAAAACAAAGTACACCACTTTCAACTGTCTATTGTTCAACATTTCACACCCAAATCCTTCATATCATTATGTAACCCAAATTCAAATTGATTCATGAATGTAGTTTTGTCCCATGAAATGTCATAAGCCAACTATTTAAATTTTGATACATACACCATGGCTAAAATACGTGATATTTTCCAAAGAGATTACAACTTGTTGATGGACATGCATTTTGTGTTTAAGTCTTCGTAAGTGGCATTGAATTTTAAAGGAATGTTTTAAAGTCATTAAATAAAGGTGACTATTTCATTCGAACAAAAGTGCAAACCAAATAAAGGTCATGTTTGAGAACAAAACATTGATGAGTTCAACTTGGGTTAACTTAGGCCATTTGGGTACCTACAAAGACAAAGTCAAATGATTAGGCACATTTGGTTGACAAACCTTGAAACTTTGAACATGTGCCATCAAACTTTGTCATCTAAACTAATTTGTGGGTCTTTTGTTTAGAGTTGTGTTGTGGAGACACACTTGAATGATGTTAAAGTTTGATTATTTTGAAAATGAACAATAAAATCATGAAATGCTTAATTTTCTTGTAGCAAATCCTAAAGACAACAAGGACTTCTTCCACAAACACACCCACCTCTTTTCTTAACATAGACATGGTTTCCAAAAAAGAACAATAATAATAACAACAATTATAAAAAATAAAACATGATGGGAATTTGTTAAATTATCATGAACACAAAAATGACCAGAACAACATGAATTTTGAAAGACACAAACCAACCATGACAAAGATTAGCTTAATTCTAAATCTAAACATGAAACATGTAAATCAAAGGACAAAAACATGAAGTGTGCAAGACATAGGTTTAAATGTAATTTTATTATGAAAACATGAAAATAACAAAATAGAAATATGGTGCAAAATCATACCCAAAATTAATGTTGAATATACTAAAAGGTTATGTGAATCTTCTAATTATACATTATTGAAGATTGAACTCAAAGAAAATATCTCAAAATATTTCAAGGAACCTTGTTAGGAATGTTCCCAACTCCAATATGGATGAAAAGTGAACATTCATGCATGAACTTCATCCATGATGATGTTGACAATGATGTTAAACGTGATGTTAAGGCTATCATGCATGACAATATTAACATGGAAAACCAATTGAAAAATTGACATCAAATTCAAAGTCTTTCAAATGATCATGATAACTTCAAATTTTGAAATGGTTCATTATATCATGCTGGGTTTTTATATGTATTTGATGGCCTGTGACCTAAAAACAGTGTCAAATGTTTTCTATGGATGAAACCAGAAAACCCTAATTTAGCTCTATGGCTAAACTACTAAAGGCATGGTGTTTCAAAGGTGTTAAAAAAATTATTTTCTTGTTTTTTTGTTTTTGGTTTGTTTTGTTATTTTGTAGGTTATTGTGGAGTGATCTTGGTGAGTTGGTTTCAATGATGGAGCGCGATCCTAGCTGCTCAATGGATACTCTTTATGAGCTACGTGAATCACGGCTATTTGAGTGGATTGGTGCGAAGCTTTCAAGGGAGCAAAGGGATAGGGAGAAAAAATTATATATATGATGCTAGCTGAAGTGAAGAAGGAAGACTTTTGGTGAGGGGATAAAGCTAAGTTTCTAGATTTTATGATAACCATCAAGTGTGAAGTTGAATTATAATTAGTTAGGGGCAGAAGTTGATCTGGACTTCTTCCTCTCATGAATTTTGACACTTGAGCTTCCGTTGTGCCAAGAGCATTAGGAAGAGATTAAGAGTTCTAGCATTTTCTTTTTAGGGACCAACACAAGGGAAATGATGAGTGTGTCAAGGATTTCAAGAGTGGATATTGTGGCAGCATCATCTTTGACAACTCGGGGGTCTTAATGTGAATGTGCAATGTGTTCATTTTAAGAAGAGAGTATTTGCTAAATAGTGGGAGCTCCAGGGATTTTAGAAAAAGGGGACACTATGAAGTGGAATAGATCACATTCACCTCTTCTATTTTGAATTTATGTCCATTTTTTGAGAGGAACCATGTGATGATGTCGGGATAGTACTTGTGGGATTTTGTTGTTAGAATATGAGCTACCATTTTCATTAAGCAACTAGTTGACTCCTTGAGAGGAAATCAAGAGAGAATCTAATCCCTTGAGGTCCATAAAAATAAGATAATAAGTTTTGGTGTCTGTAAGGATCTGGATGCAAAAATAATACTTGTAACAACCTTCTTTTTGTTTCAGGAAGATTTCAACAATTCATATTGAGTATGTATACCCTACATTAGGGGTTTACACACATAGAAAGCATCTCCCCTTTTTTTTGGTGATAAGCCTTATTCGACTTTGAGTTCTCCAAGCTAGGCATGAGGGTACATTCACATTAATATGAAGCAATGGTGCACCTTTAATGGCTATTTATTCTTAAATTGAAAAATCATTAAATTTTTCTTATGATCCAAAAAGATGTTGCATTGCAATATTATGTAAAAATTTGTTTAAAGAATCTCTTCAAAACAAAATTCATTGAACAACAAAAACCATTAGTCATAATTTTTTTAAATGCTTTTGAATATTTTATCTTCATTAGTTTCATTCCAAATTTTTCACATGTTTCCATAATATATATTAAAACATCTTTATGTGATTATATTTGAAGTTTACAACATTAATATTTTTTAAATTCTAAAACATGAAAAACCAAACATTGGATACTTGTTCATTGGCTCATATATAGCTTGAATATATCCATGATGTTTTTAAAAATCCATGGAATTAATATCACAGGATTATTGGTGGCTACATTTTTGGAAATATGTGAAAAAAATTGTTGGTTGATGTGATGTTTACACATGAGCAAATAACCCTTGTCATTACCCACATGGGTTCTTCTTGCGACCACTACCAATCCTTACATTATTGTGGTCTTCAATTTTCATACATTTCATCAAGAATTTTTTACCTTCTAATTCATATTAATCCATTTTCATGGTGATAAATCATTTGACAAAGATGGTTCATTTCATTCATTGTACCAAAACAATAATTGGCAAAGGAACAACCAAATTATTTTTTGATCATGTTTCCCAATACTGTGGCTTTCCTGAATATATCATTTTTTTATTGTGAACCTTAATTTGCCTCCAAGTTTTGTATGATTTTTTTTGAAATATTAGGTGTGAAGATGAAGTTATCATCAACATTTCATCCCTAGATGGATGGACAAATGAAATGAGTCAATCAAATGTTGGAGTAATATTTACAATGCACAATTAATTATCATCAAAATAATTAGTTAAAGATTTTATCTATGGTGGTGTTTGCTTACAACAACACAATGCATTCATCAACACAACAAACACATTTCTTTACAAATTGTGATTTACGCCTTAAATTTGATATCCAAAGTGTGAATAAAATTATGAATCCTACAAGTAAAGAGTGAGCCTTATGATTGGTGGACATTTGGATACAACTTGTGTGTAACCTTGAAAATGCATAAAAATGATACAATGAAAATGTTAACAAACATCACAAAAAAAAACCAAGCTTCAAGGTTGAAAACCAAGTTTAGTTTCAATAATAAAACATCAAAACAAGACTTCAGGGAAATTGGATTACCAAACACTCAATCCATTCACCATTGAAAAAAAATTCAATGTTGTGACTATCTAATTCAAACCTCCAAATTCCATGAAAATCCATATTATATTTCATGTTTCATTGTTGGAAACATTTATGCAATGCCATGGAAAATGTGAAAAAATTCCATCAATGATATCGAAATAAGCTTGATGCCATTCCATGTGGAACTCATCACTAAAAGAAGGTGATGTCATAAACACCAACATTGACCAACATCATTGCTAACATCATCATGAATGAATTCCCTCCACAAACATCCATTTTATATCCATAATGGATGAAATTCATCCATTACTAACTTGTAGTTTTAAAATGTAGTTTATTTATAATTGACTTGTAGTTGAAGTTTATAGCTCATTTATAGTTTACTTGTAATTCACTTATATTTTAAAAAGGTTTTCAAGAAAGTTGTTTGGATAATGGGCATATGAAGGTTTCCATGAAAACTTTTTTGAGTTAAGTCCCCAAAGGAATGTAAACAAAAGTAAAACCCCCCATTACCTTTAGTTTGTTTAACATTAGTTTGAAATATGATCTTGCACCATAACCTTGTTCATTTCATTTCATGTTCATAGTTTCATATGTTATCAAAATAAAACTTCATTTGCATTTTTGTTTCACATATTTAATGTTCTTTTTTTTGTTTTCATGTTATATGATTTAAATTAAATTTAAACATGTTTTTGCCATAATTCATATTGGTTGTCATGTACTTTGGGAATCCCTTTGTCTTCCTAGTTTTCATACTTGTGACACTTTCATCATTGTAAAGTGAGACCTCTTTTGACACACTCCCAAGCTCTTTGATCCACTCAAATGTGAATCTAATGTGAAAACAATGGAAGGATAAAAAATTGGAACATGTTCCCTGGCTCAGAGCACTTTTGGGGTAGAGGGGCGTGCTGGAGCTTTGGGATGGGGATTAGGAAGAATGACAAGCAATTCAATTACTCACATGAACCTACACAAACCAAACAACAAGTTGGTTAGTGCATAGTTGGAGCACTTTTGGTGCATAGACGAGCCATGGGTAAACACGGACTCACAAGACTCATCACGACCTAAACTTGGGGGAAGTCACCACCTTCCCCCTTATAGTATTCTTTGTGCATGGCCACGGGGCTAGCACCCAAATGTCATTTTGTCCTAGGACTCCCAAGTTGGAGTCTCGAAATTCTCAAAATTAGGACCCCCATGACTTTGGAGGCCTATAACTTCTTCTTCAGACCTTTGATCTAAATGAGGTCCAAAGAAAAGTTATAGCCCTCATCAAGATCTTTCCAAGGAAATTAGGGTAATTCTTGACTTTTTGTGGTTGGGAGTCAAACTATCAATTTGACTCCTAGCCCTTCTTTTGGCCATAACTTTATTTTTAAGAACTCAAATGGGTCATGTGAGTCCATTTTAGACATCTATGTTCTAAGAGGTTTCCAATGATATAAGGAAATTCTCAATCCATTGAGTTTTAACCCCTACAATTGCCCTCTGAAAATTCGAGAGTCCATTGGGATTCCAATTCCCAAAGTGGGAGCTCATCTGGGAATGTGGGGTTCATTCCCTCACACTCTCTTGCACTCCCAGGAACATGAAATGTGACTCTCGAGCTCACTTTTGGCCCACACCTTGGCAAGCCTTTGCCTTGGTCGTGAACCCATGGTTAAGGTTGTAACATCTTTTCATCAAGTAAGGCTTATGAATTGTATACACAAAACTAACCACTAGGTAATGTAAATTACATTTGCAAGGAAATAATATATAAGGTACACAAGCATATTTCATAATGAGGTCATGCTTGCAAATTCACCCTTCAATAGGTTTGCAACTAATGAAAACCTATTCAATACATTGATGTCATTATGTCATGCCCGTACATGGCCTCATACATGATGGCTGGTTACGGGCATGCCCATCATGCCTTTTAGGGTTAATGTACGCTTTTAAGGTTCATGTACGTTTTTAGGTGACTATATGCTATTAAGTGCTTAGGGTTTCAACTTGTTGGCAGTTGTATAAAAGGCCAAACCCTTCCCTTCTTTTTTTAGTTTTTTTGAATTTCCTTTGTTAGGGAGAGTTTCTCCATAGTCAAATTAGATTTCTAAATGTTCACGGCAACTATTACACAGCCATCGTCTACATACACTACATGTTCTTTCCTTCTTTTCAATTTAATTCTAGAATAATTATTTTCTATTGTTTAATGTTGAAAGTGGCAGATTTTTCCTAGTTGTGAATTTTTGGGTTTCTTTTTGCTGCTAGTGTTGCGGCTGCTAGAGAGAGCTTGTGCTATTACACCTCTGCCAACCAATAAAGCCGAGATTGGAAGAGTTAAGAAGAGCAAAACCAAATGAGGGAGTGACATATCCTGGAGCAGATGAGCTTTTTTTTTTTTTTTTTTTTTTTTCTTCCCCCCACACACAAAAAAAACAGGGGGGGGGGGTTTTATGTTTCTTAAATTTTTAGAAAAAAAAAAAAAAAAAAAAAAAAAAAAATTTTGTGTTTTTTTTCCAAAATAA
>Ga0116231_10010376_pt1 | contig 15046 bp, 15 predicted proteins | sample S1TSphgellanicum_2_FD_89695 | JGI IMG/M metagenome (GOLD analysis project Ga0116231, IMG submission 89695) | Host-associated microbial communities from peat moss isolated from Minnesota, USA - S1T2_Fd - Sphagnum magellanicum MG | ecosystem: Host-associated > Plants > Peat moss > Unclassified...
ACCTTGTAGGCGGCGCCGTTGGCGCAATCCACCACCACCCGCAGGCCCGCAAGGCTCAGACCCCTTGGGAAGCTCGCCTTGGCGATCTCCACATATCGGGCCTGGGCGTCGTCGATCCGCACCACCCGGCCGAGGTCGCGCGCTGCGGCGAGGTCGTCCTGGAGCGGACGGTCCATGAGGGCTTCGATTTCCGCCTCCCGCTCGTCGGACAGCTTGTAGCCGTCAGGTCCGAACAACTTGATCCCGTTGTCGGTGAAAGCGTTGTGGGAGGCCGAGATCATCACCCCAAGGTCCGCCCGCATGGACCGGGTCATCATGGCCACGCCCGGCGTGGGCAGGGGCCCGAACAGACGCACATCCATGCCCACGCTGGTGAACCCGGCCACGAGAGCCGGCTCAACCATGTAGCCTGACAGACGGGTGTCCTTGCCGATGACCACGAGATGGCGACGGTCGTTGTCCGAACAGTGGAGCTTGCCGGCCGCCAGCCCCACGCGCAGGGCGACCTCCGCGGTCATGGGGAAGGAGTTTGCAGCGCCGCGGATGCCGTCGGTGCCGAAGTAGCCGCGCTTGCTCATGAACGGGGTCCAGATTGTCGAAATGACCGGAAACCTAGTTTTATACCCGATCCGGTTCGCGAATGATAAAGCACGGCCGCGTCAGGTTCATCCCCTGCGCGGGCCCTACAAATAGGTGAGGCGGAAAAGACCATGTGCGGCATTATCGGCATCGTCGGATTGAGCCCTGCAGCCCCGCGCCTGATCGAGAGCTTGCGCCGCCTGGAATACCGCGGCTACGATTCAGCGGGGATTGCGACCCTGACCGCCGCCGGCCTTGAGCGGCGCCGCGCGCCCGGAAAGATCCGCGCCCTGGAGGAGGTGCTCCTCGCCCATCCCCTGCCCGGCGCCGTCGGCGTCGGCCATACCCGCTGGGCCACCCATGGTCCGCCCACGGAGCGCAACGCCCACCCCCAGAGGGCGGGCCGGGTGGCGGTGGTGCATAACGGCATCATCGAAAACTTCGCGGTCCTCAAGACCGAGCTGCGCGCCGCGGGCCGAAGCTTCGAAAGCGACACCGACACCGAGGTGGTCGCGCACCTCATCGACCAGGCCCTGGAGAGCGGCCAGGCGCCCCTCGCCGCCTTCAAAACCGCCCTGGACCGCCTTGAGGGCGCCTACGCCCTGGGCGTGCTCATCGAGGGAGAGGAGAACCTCGTTCTCGGCGCCCGCCGAGGCTCGCCCCTCGTGGTCGGCTATGGCGAAGGCGAGATGTTCATCGGGTCCGACGCCCTCGCCGTCGGCCCGTTCACCACAACCATCTCCTACCTGGAAGAAGGCGACTACGTCGCCATCGACCACGACCGCGCCCTGATCTTCGACGCGTCCGGCGTTCCGGTCAGCCGCGCCCGACATCAGGTCGCCGCCTCCGCGGCCCAAGTGGAAAAGGGGGCCTTCCGCCACTTTATGGCCAAAGAGATCCATGAGCAGCCCGACGCGTGCCAGCACACCCTCTCCGCCTATCTGGATCCGGTCGCGGGACGCGCCCGCTCCCGCGGGCTGGATTTCGCCAACATCGAGCGCATCCAGATCATCGCCTGCGGGACCGCGTATCTCGCCGGCCTCACCGCCAAATATCTCTTTGAGACCACGGCCCGTCTTCCCGTGGACGTGGAGATCGCCTCGGAGTTCCGCTACCGCAACCCAGCGGTCGCGCCGGGAACTTTGGCCTTGGCCATCTCCCAGTCGGGAGAGACCGCCGACACCCTGGCGGCCCTGCGCTGGTGCAAGGAGGCGGGACTTTCCACGGCGGCCCTGGTGAACGCGCATCAGTCCTCCATGGCTCGGGCGGCGGACTGCATGCTGCCGACCCACGCCGGCCCTGAGATCGGGGTGGCCTCCACCAAAGCCTTCACCGCCCAGGTCTGCGCCCTGTCGTCCCTCGTCATCGCGGCCGCCGCGCAACGGGGGGCCCTGCCGTCCGGAGAGGAGGCTCGTCTGGTCGCCGTCCTCATGGAGGCGCCGCGCCTCATCAGCGCAGCCCTCGGGGTGGAGCATAAGGTTCGGGAGATCGCGTACGGCCTCTCTAAGGCGCGTGACGTGCTCTACCTCGGACGCGGCCTCACCTACGCCCTGGCTCTGGAAGGCGCCCTTAAGCTGAAGGAGATCAGCTATATTCACGCCGAAGGCTACGCCGCGGGCGAGCTCAAGCACGGTCCCATCGCCCTCATCGACGAGGCGACGCCTGTGGTGGTCATCGCCCCATCGGACGGTCTGTTCGACAAGACTCAATCCAACATGCAGGAGGTGGCCGCCCGGGGCGCGCCCATTATCATGATCACGGATGAAGCGGGTCTGGGCCATGCGCCCCTCCTGGCGGACGTGATCCTCGCCCCGGCCTGCGATCCCTTCATCGCCCCCCTCGTCTATGCGCCGGCGATCCAGCTCTTGGCCTATCATGTGGCGGTTCATAAGGGGACCGATGTGGATCAGCCGCGAAACCTCGCGAAATCGGTCACTGTTGAATAGTTCGGTCACCCTTGGCGTGTAGAGTGCGCCTACGAAAAAAGGGGTGTTGAATGAAGAAGGTCCGCAAGGCGGTGTTTCCCGTAGCTGGTCTGGGAACGCGCATGCTCCCCGCCGCCAAGACTGTCGCCAAGGAAATGCTGACCGTGGTGGACAGGCCGCTCATCGATTACGTGGTCAAGGAGGCCCGCGCCGCGGGCATTGAACAGTTCATCTTCGTCACAGGACGCGGAAAGTCGGCCCTCGAGGACTATTTCGACCACCACGTCGAGCTCGAAACCACCCTGGCCGCCAAGGGCAAAACCGCGCTTTTGGACCGGATCGTCGGCGATCTGCCGGTGGAAGGGGACATAGCCTACGTCCGCCAGATGGCGCCCCACGGCCTCGGTCACGCCGTCTGGTGCGCCAGGCACCTCATTGGCGACGAACCCTTTGCGGTCATTCTCCCCGACATGATCATGGACGCAGAGCCCGGCGCTACAGCCCAGGCCGTCGCGGCCTACGAGAAAACCGGCGGCGCCAACGTCATCGTCGTAGAGCCCTGCCCGCCGGGGATGACCCATCTCTATGGCGTCGTGGCCCTGGAGGGGTCCGAGGGGCGATTGAACCGAATGACCGGCATGGTGGAGAAGCCTGCGCCAGGCACCGAGCCCTCCAATCTCTTCATTTCGGGGCGATACGTCCTCAACCCGGAGATTTTCCCCATTCTGTCGGAACGCAAAAGGGGCGCGGGCGGGGAAATCCAGCTGACCGACGCCATGGCTAAGCTCATGGCTGACCAACCCTTCTACGCCCTGGAGTACGAGGGCTCCACCTACGACTGCGGCGACCGGCTCGGCTGGCTGCGCGCCAATCTCGCCCTCGCCCTGAAGGCGCCCGGCTTTGGCGAAGACGTGGCCGCCATGGCGCGCGCCTTGCTCGGCTCGTCCTGAGTTCAAGGTCAGGCGAGGTCCCGTCCCAGCTCCTCCACCGCCCCGATCATCCGTTGGAGGTCCTGGGGACGAGACAGGCGATGGTCGCCGTCCTTAATCAGCGTGAACACGACGTCGGGCGACCGAATGGCCTCGGCCGCCTTCAGGGCGTGACGCCAGGGCACGTCCGGGTCGCTGGCGCCCTGCAAGATCCGGGTCGGCCCGTCTATGGCGATGGGTCCGGGAAGAAGCCGCCAGGATCGCCCCTCCTCCAGGAACGCGCGGGTGATGGGGTAATCCGCCCCATAGGCCGACGGGCGGCGGAAAACCCCGTCCCGCGCAAGGGCCAGACGATCCGCGGCCGTCAGCGCCGGCTCGAGCAGGGCTGAGGTGAAATCCAACGCCGGGGCCATGAGGACAAGGCCCGCCACGCGGCCCGGGCGCGCAAGGGCGGCCAGGCAGGCCAGCCACCCGCCCATGGAAGACCCCGCCAGAATGACAGGGCCCTCGCTCAAGGCGTCCACGACCCTCAGAACGTCCGAGCGCCACCGGCCTATGGAGCCGTCCTGGAAAAGGCCCGACGACGCGCCGTGGCCGAAATAGTCGAAGCGGATGAAGCTTCGCCCGGCCGATTGGGCCCAGGCGTGGAGGGCGAGGGCCTTGGAGCCCTCCATGTCCGATCCGAACCCGCCTAAAAAGATCACGCTGGGCCCTGCGCCCCTCAGGCGGTGAAACGCCAGGGCGTGCCCGTCGGGCTGGTGCAACCGCTCGGCCGCCGATGGGTTCACGACCGCTTCGCTCCAGCGACGGGGCCGAAACCCTAGTGCTCGGTCGTCTTACGGTCCCGCAGGGCGAACACCCCCGCCACGACCATCACCACCGCGACCACGAACCCGGTTCCCGGCCCCGCCGGCGTGCAGAACCAGAAGATGAGAAGCGCCACAAGGGCGGCCACGCCCAGGGCCACCCATTTGAACAGGCCCATGACCCTATGATACGTGGACGCATGGTCTTTGATCGGCATGTCGCCGTGGTGATCGGCGCCTGCGCCGCCGTGCTCGGCCATCAGTCAAAATCCCCGCTGTCTTGGACGCCCGGACTATAGCCGCGCCCACGTCGGGCTCAAGCCGGGGGACGCGGGAAATGGTGAATTCCCCGGGGCCTGGGGCGTGTGAATGGAGCGTTTAGCCTTGGTTCTACTGCAACGCGGCCCCCTGCGCGCCGCGGCGGCGCGCCTTGCCGCCTTCATCTGCGTCGCCGCAGCGGCGCAGGCGTCGGCGCAGAACGCCTCTGACGGCGCCGCCCCACCCCTCGCCCCTCTTGGCGAAGCGACGGCCTGGGTCGAGCTGACGGGTGCCGGGCCAGTGGTGCGGGCGGTCACGGACAAGGCCGAGTGCCCGGTCCTGCGCGTCGATGGACGTCCGGCGCCCATGACGGTTCGCGCGCGGCCTGATCCCGCCTTCCCCGAGACCCTCTGTCAGGCGAAGCTCCCCCCTCGGGCCAAACGTCTCGAGCTCTTCGGCCGTCCCTTGCCCATGCCCAAGGCGCGCGTGGACCGCATCGTGATCATGGGCGATTCGGGATGTCGGCTGAGGGGTCTGTCGGTGCAAGACTGCAACGATCCCCACGCCTGGCCCTTCGCCGAAGTCTCCCGACGGGCCGCCGCGGAAAAGCCGGACCTCGTGATCCATGTGGGGGACTACTATTACCGTGAGACCGCGTGCCCCCTGAACTGGAGCGGATGCGCCGGCAGTCCACACGGCGACGCCTGGCCCACCTGGGCGGCGGAGTTTTTCGAACCCGCCCGCCCCCTCCTTGCCGCAGCGCCCTGGGTGTTCGCCCGCGGCAACCATGAGCTCTGCACCCGCGGCGGCGAGGGCTGGTTTCGGCTTTTGGACGCCGGGTGGACGCCCCTCGCCTGCCCCGCGCGGTCGGCGCCGTTCAGCGTGCCCCTCGGCGGGGTGAGCCTGCGGGTGATCGACGGCTCCGACGCCGAGGATCGCTCAGCCCCGCCCGCGGCCGTAGCCGCGTTTCGCGCCGACCTTCAAGCCTTTGCCCCCAACCCCGCCGAACCGGCCTGGATCTTGACGCACAGACCCATCTGGGGTCGCGTACCCGTCGCGCGCATCGGTCCCGTCGGTCCCCTCAACATCACCATCAACGCAACCGAGCAGGCCGCCGCCAGAGGCGCGGCCCTGGACGGGGTGGACCTGATACTCTCCGGGCATATCCATCATTTCGCCAGCTTCTCCTTCGGCCCGACGCGTCCGGCGCAACTCATCGTCGGCACGGGCGGCGATCTCGGCGAGGCGGCGGATCTGGAAAAGGCCCGCGCAGAACTCCCGCAGATCGACGGCCTCCAGGCCAAGAGCCTGGAATTTGAGGAATTCGGCTATTTCGTGCTCGACCGCGACGGGGAGGCCTGGCGGGGGATCTTCAAGAGCGTAGACGGCCGGGTGCGGGCGGTCTGCCGGCTCAAGGGCCGTGATCTGGCGTGCGAAAGGGGCGCTTCGGGACCTTAGTCCTCCGCCTCCGGCGGCGCCTGAGGGCTTCGGGCGCCCGCCCCCCATCGCGGCGAGGCGCGGCGGCCTTTACTCACCGCCCGGCCCGGCTTCTCCTCGCCCTTGGCCTTGGCGGTTATCTCCTTCAGCTTGCGTCCCTGCTGCTGGGACAAGGCGGCCCCTTGCGCCCCCTTTTCCGGATCCGCAAAGGCGCGGCCATAGGTCTTCACCCGGGTTTCAACCGACCCGAGGAACTCGCCTTCCCAGTCAGAGAGGGCCACGCCGGACACCGCCGCAGCCTGCTGCGCCCGGCGCAGGGCCCTCAGCGCCTGGCGCTGGGCGCGGACGCGCGCCTGGGCGGCCTGAGCCGCCCGATCCATCGGCCGGCGGTTCAAAGCCCCCCGATGGCGGATAGATAGAGGTCGATGAGCGCTTCCTCCTCCTGACGCTTGGCCTTGTCCTGTTTTCTAAGGCGGACGACCTTGCGCAGAACCTTAACGTCAAACCCGTCGCCCTTGGCTTCGGCGTAGACCTCCTTCAGGTCGTTCATGACCCCGGCCTTGTCTTCCTCAAGGCGCTCGATGCGCTCAATGAGGGTCTTGAGCCGCCCTTGGGCGGCGGTGTTGAGAACGTCGTGCGCGACGGAGGCGTCGTCAGCCATGGGAAAGCGACCTTGGGGGAATCGAAGTGGAAGCCCGGGACCCTAGCGGGCCGCTGCGGCGCTCACAACAGGCCGAAGGCGCGCAAGGCCGGGCGAAGCGCCGCCGGATCGGAGAAATGGTGGGTGTGAAAGCCCATGGCCTCAGCGGCTCGGATGTTGGCCTCGCTATCGTCCACGAACAGAAGGGCGGACGGCTCCAGCCCGATGCGCTGGACGGCGATCTTGAAGATCTCAGGGTCGGGTTTAACGACCCCCTCCTCGGCGGAGACCACCGTATCTTTAAAGAGCGCAAAAACCCCGCTCATGGCCCGCACCCCCGGCCAGGCCTCCCGGGACATGTTGGTGAGCCCGTAAAGGGGAACCCCGGCGGCGTGAAGCGCCTCGATGGCCGCTTCAGTCTCAGGAATGGTCCCCGAGAACATTTCCGGCCACCGGTCCCACCACGCGGCGATTTCAGGCGCATGGTCAGGATGAAGGGCCGTCAGGCGGGCGATATTGTCCCTAAAGGATAGGCCGCGGTCGACCTCCACATGCCACTCCATGGTGCAGACAGTGGAGAGGAAGCGGTCCCGCGCAGCCGGATCGGGAAAAATCTTGTCATAGAGGGTGGCCGGGCTCCAGCGCACCACAACGTTGCCGATATCGAAGAGAACGGCGCGAGGCCTCATGGCGCAAGCCGCCCCTGGGGCGCGCAGCCTTGAGGGACTTTTGTCAGCCCTGCTTGGCCTTGAACCGTGGGTCGGTCTTGTTGATCACATAGACCACGCCCTTACGACGCACGACCTTGCAGTCGCGGTGGCGGCCCTTCAGGGACTTCAGAGAGCTTCTGACCTTCATGGGACGTCTCGACTGGGCTCGCAGGGAGGGACGCCAGGGCCCTCCCCAGCGGAGGGAGGCTTCTATAAGCGGGGCCCTGAGAAGTCAACTCCGCCGCAGCCTCCGCCTCAGTCCCCAAAGCGCTGGAGCCCTAGGCGTTGCGCAGCGCATCTTTTCCGCGACTTAGGCGTTTGTGCACCGTTCGATCCCCGACCCGACGCTCACCACCCCCTCGCCGGGGCTCGCGGGGCGTCGCGCCGGCGGTCGTCTGCGACCACGCGCCGGTCTCTTAGAGTCGCCGCGGGCTTAAGCCGTTCAACCGTCCACTTCAACGGAGCGTCCCATGCGCCTTCCCATTTTGCCCCCGAGCCAGCTCAACGCCGAACAGACCCGGCTCTACGAGGCGTTCCGCACGCAGATCGATGGGGGCTTTACGGGGTTCAAGACGGTGCGGGAGGACGGCGCCCTGCTTGGGCCCTGGAGCGTCTGGATCCAAGAGCCCGTCGTGGGCGAGGCGACCCGGGGCCTTTTGGACGCCATCAGCGGCATGAACCGGCTGCCGGACGCGGTTAAACAGGTGGCCATCCTCGCTGTCGGCGCCCGATCCAAGGCGGCCTATGAGATGTACGCCCACGCGGCCGTGGGCGGGCGCGACGGGCTCAGTCCCTCCAAGATTGGGGCGATCTGCGCCGGTCAACGCCATGCTGACCTCACCCCGGAAGAGGCCGTCGCTTTTGACGTGGCCATGGCGCTCATGGACGGCGGCGTCCTGCCGGGCCCCACCTACGCCGAGGCGCGGGAGACCCTGGGTCAGCCCGGCCTCAACGAGCTCATCCAGATCGTCGCCCTTTATGGTTTCGTCTCCACTATCCTGAACGCCTATAACGTGCCCACGGAAGGACCGGACGACGTCTAAGGCGTCGGGGCGAAAGGGCCGCGCCTCGCTGAGGCGGCGGCGCGATCCTCGCCGCCCTTGCATTGGGCGCCTTGCTGAGGCCGCCGATAGCCTCCACGGTTCCGCCCTGGCTGATGAAGGATGAGGGCGGCGTCATGCGAGGTTTAAGAGGGGCTTTAGCGGCCCTGGCGGTCCTCGGCGGCCTGGTCGAGGCACGGACGTCTGTAGCGCAAGCCACGGCGCCGCAGCGCACGCCCCTCGCCGTCATTCCCCTGAAAGACGTCAAGCGCGTCTCTCGGGTCGTGACGACCCGTGTAGACTTCGCCCCCGGGCAGATCATGCCGACGCACACCCATACCGTCCCCGTCGTCTGCTTTGTCACCCAGGGCGCCTTTCTGACGCGCATTGGCGCGGAGCCGGAAACCCTCGCCCCGGCCGGATCTGTGACCTTTGAACCGCCTGAGGTCGTCGTGCACTATTTCAAAAACGCCTCTGGGACAGCCCCCGCTCAGCTTGAGTGCGCCTCCCTGGCGGGTGCGGATGATCACATCCTCAACGTCATGACGCCGCAGTGAGGGTCGGCGACAGGGATCAACGGCCGGCGGCCAAGAGCGCGCCGTCGCCGTTGAAAAGGCCGGCCTGATAGTCCCGGACGGCCTGATCTATTTCTGCCCTGGTGTTCATCACGAACGGGCCGTAAGCCGCCACCGGCTCGCCGATGGGCTCGGCGTGCCCGTAAAGCAGGATCACCGGATCAACGGCCCTCACATGGACCGCCGCGCCGTCGTCGCCAAGCCGGACGAGGGTGAAGGGCTCAACCGTCTCGCCGCCCACCTGCGCCCGTCCGGCCACGAGATAGAGAAGGACGCTGCGGCCCTGGGGCGCCGGCAAGGCGACCTCAGCGCCCGCCTTGAGGCGCACCGTGGACATAAAGACGTCCGTCAGGGACCGGATCGGTCCCTCCTTTCCCGCAAAGCGCCCCGAAACCAGTTCGAGCCTACCGCCACCATGGGCCAGCGGCGCCTTGGGGATCTCGGCGGCCTGAACGCCCGTGTAGCCGGGCTCGGTCATCTTCAACCGGGCTGGCAGATTGATCCAGAGCTGCAGGATCTCCAGCCGCCCTCCGGCCTCTTTGAACGCCTGAGGCGAGATCTCGGCATGGATCAGGCCCCGGCCGGCTGTCATCCACTGGACCCCGCCGGCTTGGATGACGCTCTCGTGGCCGCCGCTGTCCTTGTGGGACAGGACGCCGTCGAGGATGAAGGTGACGGTCTCAAAGCCGCGATGGGGATGAGGTCCAAAGGGCAAGCCAGCGTTGTTCGGCCCATAGACCTGCGGACCATGGTGATTAAGAAAGAGGAATGGATCCACCTGAGCAAGACCTGGGCCCGGAACCGGTCGTCGCGTGATCAGATCTGCGATGTCGTCCCGAAAGGCGGGATGGGCGGCGGCGACGGTGCGGTAGGTCATAACGGCGTTCCTTTTCCGGGCCGGCGGGCCTCTTGGCTGAGGTAGGCGCCGCCCTTGCGGCCGGCAACGCGGCCATTCGGCCAGGCCGCGGGCGCCCGGCAGGCGGGCTATCCCGAGCGTTGGCGCCCTGGGGCGCGGTTTTGTCCGCGACGGCGCAGCCCGGACCGTGGTTCCCTCTTAGAGGCGCTAAAGGGGACGCGGGATCGTGAAACGCAGGATAGCCGGTGCGCAGGTGTTGGCGGTCGCCGTCCTGTGTGCGTTTCCAGGAGGAGCGAACGGCGCAGGGGCGCCGGCCGCCTCCCTCGGCCACGTGCGACGGGTCTCCGGCGATGAGGTTCTAGACGTGGACTTTTTCACAACGTCCGCGGCCAACCCCGGCGGCTCCAGACCTGAAACCGACTGGATCTCTCAGAAAACCGAGCGGCTCTGGCTGGCGCGGGAGCGGATCCTGAAGGGCGGGGCGCGCCCAAAGACCCAATGGGCCCAAAGCGACGCCTGCTATCAACTGGTGGAGATCCTGGCGAAATTGACCGACCTCGACGCCCCCGCCCCACCGCATGCGGACCCAACCCTGCATCCGATTGTCGCGGTGGGTGAAGGCGGGCGGCGCTACACCGCCGAGGGCGCCGCGTTCCACAGGGCAGCCGGCGCGCCGACGCAGATCAAAATGGAAAGCGGAGCCTCACTCCCCGTTCCGCAGGTCGTGGAGGACGCCCTATCGGCCCTGGCGCCCTGCTGGTCCGATGAGGCTCCCTCAGCCCTCAGCGTCCCCTGAACGACGCCTCCCCCGAAGCCGCGCCGCGTCTTCCCCCGCCAGAGCCCCTGGGCGGTCCGCTTCACCCTGGACGCAGCCCCGTCTCGGCCGCTATCAAACGCCATGACCGAATCCCGCAAACTGCGACGCCTCATCGACTTGCCCGGCGTCGGCGACCTTGAGCTGAAGGCGCTGCTGAAACCGGCGGCGCAGGAGCCTGAAAACCGTGGGGACTTTCCCGAGATCGATGCCTGCTGCCTCAGCCTTTTCGGCATGACCGGGGCTGAAGCGGCGGCGACGCCCCGGCCGGAGACGTGGGACGATATTGAAGCGGCGCCCATTTCCGCGCAGGTCGCGGCGTTTGAGCGCGAGGGATGGGACGTCACCGACACGAAGCGGCGCCCCCTTCGCATGCTGCGACAGCTGAACCAACCCTTATGGCTCGCGCTTCGCGGCGTCGCAGGCCGTCTTCCGTTTCAAGCCGACGACGACGACCTACACCCCTTGGCGTCAAGCCTGGCCCGCGAGGCGGCCCGCTTCAAGCGGCGATAAATCCCCACGGCGTACCAACGGGGCGCGGGAAGAGCCTGCCGCACCCCTCGCCGTCCCGCCGTCGGGTCGTCCAGGTCCAAGGTTGCGGCCGCGCCTGAGAAACGCGCGTCGCCCCTCAGGGGACGGTCGCTCAAAGGTCCGGGGTGGGCGCTGGCCGCCGCGAGGGTGCGAAGGCGGCTCTCGCCGAAGTTCCCGCGGATCTGCGCGTCCAGACCCTGCAGCGCAGCAAAAACGGCTGGGCGGCTGAGCGCCAGCGCTCAACCGCCCGTCGTCCTAGTCAACGCATCGTCTCAAAGAGACGGGCGTGCGATGCTAGCGCCGGAATTTGACGCCCGCGAAGATGTAGCGGCCCAGATCGTAGCCCGCGTCGGCGTTGGAGCCCTGAACCAGCCCGAGAGGGGGCAGCTCTCCAAAGAGGTCGTTGACCCCCGCATAGAGTTCCGTGCCCTTCAGGTCGCCGCCGAGGTCGTAACGGACCACGACGTTGTGAATGAACCGGGAGTTGGCGTACGGCGGATCGATGGATTCGGAGTAGTCCGCCTGGCCCGGGTTGAGGCTGAACCGCGCGGTATGGCTGAGGTAGCGGACCGTCCAGTCAACGGTCACGGGGCCTTGTTTGTAGCCGAGATTAAGCAGGGCGCGCATTTGCGGAACCGAGCCTTCCGTCGCCGAAATAGCGCCCTCCCAGATGTTCACGTCCGAGAGGTTGTTGGCGAACGGATAGTCCCGAAGCTTCAGCACATAGTTGATGTCGAGGCCGGCGGAGAACCGGCCCGTCATCCAACGGCTGTACTGCCAAAGGCTCGTCAGAGGCGACACGCCCACCGTGTAGTTGGTCTGCAGCTCAATGCCGGAGGTGTAGAGTTCTGCAGAGTTCACGTAAGTCGTTTCGACGAAGTTGATGTTCCCTGTGGTCGGGCTGCGCGTGAAGAGCTTGCAGTAGGTCTCATCAAGTCCAGCAGCGGCGTTGTAGCAGTTGTCGATGATGTCCTGCGCGGCCACCTGCGTGATCGCGTCGCGGATCAGGATGGAATAGTAATCCACCGTGATGTCGAGGTGCGGGATCATCGGCGGCTGAACCAGGAAGCCCCCGGTGTAGCTCAAAGACTTTTCTGGCTTGAGGCTCGGGTTGCCCGAGGTTTGCCCCACGATGGAGGCGTTGGTGTCGGCCTGGAAGCCTACGGGAACGCCCGCAGCGGCGCAGTTCTTGGCATAGTTGACGTTGGAGGTGATGTTGTTCGCGCTGCAGGGGTCGGTGATGTTGAAATAGGTCTGCTGTTGCGGTGAGAACGCCTCGGTAATGTTCGGCGCGCGCACGGCGCTGGAATAGGTGCCGCGGAACTTCAACCAATTGATCGGTCCATAAACCACGCTGATCTTGTTGGCGTCCACGCTGTGGACGGTGCTGTAGTAGCCGTAACGCAGGGCCCCGTCGAAGGAGAGTTCGTCCAGGCCAAGGCCGGCGTGCTTGAACACGGGAACGTTGACCTCGCCATAGCCCTCGCTGACGTTAAACCCGCCGGCGGAGTTGGATGCGAGGTTGTCGGTGGAGCCGTCTAGAAGCGCCTGATCATTGAGTTCATAGGTCCGCTCCATCCGGTATTCGGCGCCGAAGGCGAAGCCCACGGGACCGCCGGGCAGCTTGTAAATCCGGCTCGAGTCGAAGTTGAAGTTGAAGTTGTAGTCCTGCTGGGTGAGGTAGTCGCGCGTGAGGAACCGTCCGAAGGAATAGGCTTCGGAGGCGGCGGATTGTTGAGAGCCGAAGGGATCGAAGGGAACGCAGGCCGCCGGGTTGGCCAGGGCGGGGGGAACATATCCCGCCGGCTGGGCGGAGGGTACGTTGACGCGGCACGCCGGCAGGCCCGTCGCGGGGTTGATGACCGAATCGAGCGCCGCCTGGAAGTTATTGACGATTTGAATGTTGTTGATGTCGAAATGGCTGGCGGTCTGGCCGTAGTTCACGGCCGTGTCCCACTTGATGTCGGCCAACTTAATGTCGACGTCCCCGCTCAATCCGGCGACGATGCGATAGGTGCGGCGCTCGAACTGGTCGAGGCGATTATCATTCAAGAACGCCGAATAGAGGGGATAGTAGTTGCTGGCCGTTCCCCCGTAGGTCGCCGCAAGGCCGGGCGCGGCGGCGTAGACTGGCGCGAGCACGGAGGCGATGGCCGGCGTGATGAAGGCATTGTCGGGCGCGATGCCATAGTTGCCGAAGCTGAAGTCAGGCTGGATGGTGTCGGTGCCCGAGGTGTCGACGAACTTGGCGTCAAGGGTTCCGCGAAGGTGCGGAGTGAAGTCCAGATGGCCCGTCAGTTCGAAGCCGCGGGTCTGGAGGGGACTTTCGATCTGGGTGTAGCTCTCACCGAAATAGCAGTCGACGCAGGACGCCGGCAGCTGGCCGAAGGCGTAGCTGTTGTAGCCCGTCCGTGCGGGCTGCTGCACCGGCTGACCCGTGGCGGTGAAGCCAGTGATGGGAAGGCCCGTGGCTGGATTGAGAAGCACGCCGTTGCGCGCGATGAATTCCGAACCGACGTTGGGCACGAGGAGGGTGTCCGGGATGCCGTCGTTCACCTTCGGCGCGGGGCTTGAGTAGAAGGTCGGATCAAGGGGTCCGGACAGGTCGTTAGGATTGGTGATCGTGCCGTAGTTATGGTCGTTAGGAATGTTGGCGGCGTTGATCCCCTGCTCGTAATTATAGAAGCCGGAGAAGGTCAAGTTGGCTCGGCCGTCCAGGAAGTTGTGTCCAAGGGTGGCGTTGACGTGCCACTTGTTCCCGTAACCGCTGTAGCCGCCATCCTGGACTTCGGCCTGAACGCCTTCAAAATCCTTCTTTAGAATGATGTTCACCACCCCCGAAACGGCGTCCGAGCCGTAGACCGCCGAGGCGCCGCCCGTGATCACTTCGACGTGGTCCACGAGGGCGGCGGGGATGGAGTTCACATCCACCGCGTCATTGGAGATGTCGCCGCCCACGTGCCGCTGGCCGTCCACAAGAACCAGCGTGCGGCTCGTTCCAAGGTTGTGCAGGTCGATTTCACTCAGACCCGCGCCGTTGCCGTAGTTGTTCGAGTTCGCCCGAACCGTAGCGCCGGTGCCCACCTCGGGCAGGGTGGCGATGATGTCGCCGAGGTTGGCTGTGCCGGCGTTCTCGATCTGGATGCTCGACAAGGTGGAAATCGGCGTGGGCTGGTCGAGGTTCGGCCGAGCGATGCGCGAGCCGGTCACCACGACCTCCTGAGGCGCAGGCACGTCGCTAGACGCCGTCTGCGCTTGGGCCGACCCCGTAGACATCGCAGCGGCTAGGGCGAACGCGCCGCTCGCGAACAGCACTTGTTTATTACGCACGAACGATCCTTCCAAATTGCGTAGGTTGGGTTTGCTCACGTGGGCCGATTTTTTGTCGCACCTCAACTACTAATCGCCACAATCAGGACATGAATTAACCAGAGCGGGCCAAATGTGGCGACGGCGCCACAGTCTCGCCTCGGCGCAGTGAAATGGCGCAACACATGACGCTGTAATGTCTTGCGGCAGACGTCTATGACGTTTTTATCAAGTTTTATGGCCCATTTCGGCCAAAAATTCTGAAGCTCAGCAGGACGCTCAAATCACGCCGCCTCCAGCGTGCTTCCATTAACAAAAATTAATGATCAAAAAGCGCAGTACCAAAATTTATTCTACTACAAGTATATAATAATATTTAACGGAAATTCATATTTGCGCCAAAGTATTGAATCAGTACATTTCTGTACTATCGGGAGGCTGCCGCGGCGCGTCGCATTTCAGCCATGATTGGCGGGTGACGGCCGCCGCCGCAGAACAGCGCCCTTGGATGAAAGGGATGCGCCTTGGGCGTCCGGACGCAGGGCTAAAGGACGAAGGCGTCCTGCGGTTGAAGCCTCTTAGGGCGGCGCCGGATCGCCCTGTGCGCCCCTGTCGTCCCCCAAGCCGTCTTTTGGCG
>Ga0116231_10010378_pt1 | contig 15042 bp, 10 predicted proteins | sample S1TSphgellanicum_2_FD_89695 | JGI IMG/M metagenome (GOLD analysis project Ga0116231, IMG submission 89695) | Host-associated microbial communities from peat moss isolated from Minnesota, USA - S1T2_Fd - Sphagnum magellanicum MG | ecosystem: Host-associated > Plants > Peat moss > Unclassified...
AACGTTGAGCTCAACTTAACAAGAGCTGAGCTCACTGCGCAGAGAGCTTTATTGAATCCTGCTCTAATGACAAGAACCAATGTATATTGACTTGTATGTTCGATTCGACATGTGGGATCAATATTTCAACCTTTGCATGAGGGAGCAGCTGGACCCTGTCTGGAAATGCTGAGTTATTATGGCCTGCTTCAATGTAGGGCCCACGAACTAACCCCACTAGAAATGGAACATTCCAATTTCCTAATGGTAACGGCTTTCCAATGTGTGATGCACTGGTGGATGTTGTGTCAAATAATCAGAGTTTGCCTGCGGGGAAACTTGGGTAATTGAAAGCATCTAATAAACATACATCTGAGCTTCACATATTCAACACTATGAAATTCAGGCTTGATTCCACTGCTATTCACTTTTTTATTTATTTTATAGCCAGATTTGGCTAAATTGTCTTATGGATGATTTCCACTTCACCAACATCACAAAAATTGAAAGAAAAAAGAAAAAGCTCTGATACAAATTGTTGCTCCTAGCATTGTGCTGATTGTTGAATTACTGCTAGAAAATGTTTGAGGTTAAAATTTGTTTCTCGGGAGTCAAAGCTTTATTTCTTGCAGTCTTAATCTGTGTGAGTGAACTAATAGTCCTCATAGCTTGGGGTAGTGAAACTGCGGACAAAATGTAAGCCCAAGAGACCCGAGGAGAATCAAAGCACAAACAATTGTTGTACTAGTATGCCTTACCCTAAGGTCAGTTTTTGTCATTAAGTAATCCTCAAAATATTGAAATGAACTTTTGTGAAAATATGAAGTTGGTGTGTTGAAAATCATCATAATTATTGCAGGTTGTAGCTCTGAATAATTGTAGCTCTGAATAATTTCATGACTCATATGATAATATCATAATAGATCATGGAAAAATAATATTTAAAAAATAAAGAAGAATTGAAAAAAAATATTGATTTTGTTAGTGTGGAAATTGATCCTAGGCTATGATATAGGGAGTAACTTGGGTATATAATATAAACATGTATGGTGGTTTGGAAGAACATACTAGCCTTGCACTAATACCAAACTGATAAGACCCAAGATAATACCAACCTCATATTGCACTGCAAGAGAATGTGGTTTTTCTGACACAAAAATTGCAACTCATGAAACATGCCTGAGGTGATCTTTGTGGTTTCATCCATTACAATGTACAATAAGAGATGTTTATTGTGGCATATATTACAATAAAATGACAATTTGACACTAGGTAATACATGCCACAATAAACACTACATATTGTACATTGTCATGGGTGAAACCACAAAGTTTACCTCATGCATGTGTCATGAGCCTAGACTTTTTGTACCCAAAAAAAAAAAAAAACACACACATTCTCATGCACCAGGTTTATACCTACGCCATTGCCAGGCAAAATCAGCCTTGGGCCCAACAGTACCAGTCCAATACCAGTACCAGGCTCGTGTGAAAGTGATCAATATATAGCAGTACCCGAATTGTACCCATGTGAAAAGGGATATACCAGTGATGGGTCTTGGGCCTACTTTACACTATGAGTCCTGGCTGAAAAAACTTGGGGCCAACTTTGAGCATTTTTGGCTTGTTGTTTGGCCTCAAGTTATTATTAAGTGCTGGAACATTGGCCCCAAGGTTTGCAAATTGGCTCCTCAAACTTAATGATATCCTTTTCCAAGCCTTGGAGCCAATACAAAGCCATAAAGTTCAGCATTTATTAGTAACTTGAGACAGATTGAAAATATTTTGGTCTATTTCAGCCCTTGACTCCTAGTGTAAAGCCCTTGGGGCTGATTTCAACTTTTGCACCAATAGGAATCCTTGATTTTGAGTTGGACATTGGCCTTGACTCCTAGTGTAAAGCAGGCCTCAGACTCAAAAGATCTCATGTCGCCAAAGTTTACTAGAATCACTTATTAGGGGGATCCTTTTGCGTTACATGTTTTATTGTCCAATGACTAGCTACTATTTCTCAATTTGGTACTTAGTACCTACTGTTACGTTACTGAAGGTGCTGCTTATGAGGAGAAAGACATGAATCATGTGGCATTGTTTTGAGGCTGCCAAAACTGCGATGCATGGACACTGTAACGGTGTAACCTCTAAAAGCCTGCCACATTTTTTGATGCTTTTATACCGTACCATTGGTCAGACTAATGTCCTCATTGATGGATCAGGATTCAGACGTATATCAGCCAATCAAAAGTGGATGAGTCACAATAAGTGTTACCCTGGCTGGCTGGCCGGTAGGTCTTTCCAAATTCCAATCGTTACCTATTCACCTGATTGGGTTCCTGTTGTTTCTGGGCAATTTTACCTCCCTTCCATCTTTCACCTGTCGTTGCATGCCTTATTTTCATTCAAACCCCCCCCCCCACCAAATTAATGTGGACTTCTCCAGTTAGTATGCCACTTGGAACTTACGACCAAGTCCAAAATGCACATGGTTTCCAAAATAATTAATTAATTAATTAAGTAAATTTCCTCTTCTTAGGCTACTGAATTTTGTGAAAAACTAATTTTGGCTTATCAACCTTTTAGGGGTTAACCCACTTGTAAAAACACTTTGATAGAACTTGGGGTGGAGAATGTTTAAACTGGTGTTCGTTGGGCTGTCAGCTGTTGAGATATACACATTGTGTGCATGTAGTGAAGTTGTGCCCTTTGAATCTTGAGATGAACTGCCAATAAATGTTTAGAAGCTTCCTGCATGCCTAGGTTAGGGATGTACCCACAGTAACCCATTTAAGATACCCTAACTTTGTCTCATTGTCCTCATTGTCCTAGGCAGCCTTTCCTTGTGATCCCCAACGATGCTTATTTTTCTTCCAGAAGGTTGGCTTCTAAGACAATTCACAGGGATGTAGTGCAAGGGATAACCCTTCTTTTTTTCTTTGTTTTTTTCCAGCAAGGTGATTGCTTTGGATTGAGCTAAGTCTTTCTGAAGTGGATGTCATAATGAGTTCAGGAGAACAAGCAGCTCATCCCATAATGTCTTCACCAGTTAAGTAACATTCACAAGGATGATCAATTTTCAACATACTCAATTGGAAACACATGGTGTTTAGCATGGTGATGCCCAAGTGGATCCTTCAGCTATGCTTCCATTTTTCTGTAGTGAAATCCACATGACCCTAAAATGTAGAGACACAAAACTTTAGCCCTTTACTGAATGCATCCCAATGTCTCTACCCTGAAGGGTGGAGGTAACAAACTGTGAACTCCAGCCACTGTGCTATTTGCTTGTGTTGAAAACATGGGTGCGGTGAGTGGCAAAGTTACTCAACAAAGAGCATTCACAATCTGATTTTGCATGTAACAAGAATGTGAATTCGTTTGTTATGGGGACCATGTATGAATCCTATAGAGTCACAGATTTCAGGCATGAATGGCACCACCCATAAACAGGACTAGAATGAAAGCCAGAAAAAACTTATGCACATAAAACATACACCATACACAAGTAGCCCAGGGTAATTGAATGGTAGCCCTAGAGGGACTTTGGCGATTGCAATGGAGTGAGTTTTACAACCCAAAGCCATCCCAACACATTACCAATACAATGCAAATTCAAACAAAAGAAGACCCTCCCATATGCAGCAACCAGCCTTTTTCTTTCAGTTTTCTGATGTAGAATTTTTAGCGATCATCACAAACAAGATTGTGTGTCAATTGACAAAAGAGTTTATAGAAAACTGTAAAAGCTGTCGAAATCTTGTGAAAAACTGCCCCATAGCTAAAAGTGTGTCCAAATGTGGCAAAAATTTCCCCCAAAATTTGTTTCTCTCAAAAAACATTCAAGTCTTTTAAAACAGGAAATTTGTTATGGTTGATCACTTTTTAGATTGTTGAGGTCACAATTTGAAAACTTTTGCCTATAAAAAAACATTGGTGCTAACTCCTAAAACTCCTCACATCCAACCCATAAGAGCATTTCCACAATGCCCTACACAATACTCTTCAAATGAAGTCGAGTCAAGTTTATGTCAATTTGGATAATAAATTGACTCTGGGCCAATATAAATGCACAAGAGGATGTAGTGCCTTTTGCAAGCAATGTGAAACATGATAGCTACTCTTGGCTCACCAAAGAAAATGATTGGTCCAGGTGATGTTTTGAAAATAATGTTTCATTTTTTATTATCCTAATTTTCATGTTTATGTGTCTTCAATGTTAGTAACCCATTTTGGATGTGAGAAATGTTGTTGAAGGGTCAAATATTGACTATGGGTGGAGTTGTTCTATGAGTATTTGTGTTTACAATGAACTTGAGCATACACCCACTAGTGCATCAGCCATTGGAAACCCATTATGAGTGAGTCAAGGATGAACCACAACTAAGTTACCAAAGTTCCATTGGATAGTCTATCATATAAACCTCCTACTTCCCTCTTCACCTACCTACACAAGAGGATAAAATCATGTAAGTATGAAGGTCATTATTCGGTAGGTAGATGTATTTGAATGGTTAATACATAGTACCTAACTTATGGGACTTGAATAGGATGAAAAGTTATCTCCTGTCCACATACCATCCATCCTGCATCATGCACTGGTAGGTGCATGTCCACTCTTTCTGGCCTGCATAATTAGGCATGAGAGTAGACACTGAAAAACGGTTTTTTGGCCCATGCAACAATTACCAAACAATCATCATCTGGCAAACTTTTCATTATGAACCCTAGTTCATAGAACCATGTGTGTGCTAAGGTGATTTCAATACTTGTTGTAAACAAACCACTTTAAGAACAATTCATGATTTGGAAAAACAGTTTGAGTAAGCTAGTGAGTGATAAGCGTAGAGAAGCTTGAATTCATTTGCAATAAGCAAAAAAGCAAATGAACCTGCCAAAGAGTCATGCTTGGTGATAATAAATCCCGATTCACTACCAAATACCATTCTCTTCGTCATTTCTTCACATGTCCTTGCAATAGTATTATTGTCATGAAGCTCATAGTGTTGAAAGAACTGTCATTTTCCAATGAACAAAGATCTACAATGCAAGTCACTTCACTATTGTTCTAAAGTCTTATGCTTGAAAATGTTGGAGGTGGACACTTTGTACCATAGCTTGGTAACTTAGTTTGAGTCATCATCATGTAAAGATAAGCTCTTACTTGTGAACCGTGGCGATCTAGAAAAAAAGGGCGTGTAAATCCTAAATATAGTATGGAGAACACTAGTGGTGGGCAATTATGGCATTATCAACATACCCAAGTCTACAACTAAACATGGGTATGGTTTTAGGTGGGTTTCTTTTTCTTAAATTCAAAATTGAATCCGGTTCAAGTATGTGTTCTCAAATGCCAAGCAACTTTGGATCTAGAATTTTTTTTACTTTTAAAGTTTGGTCAATTCCAGGTTAACAAGTAGGTTTGGGTAGGTTTCAATTAGTCCTAACCAGTTTCTAATTGTTTTGAAGCCCAAACGAGAAGAGCCACTTGAGCACCACCAACAACAAAAAAGAAAAAAACATGAAAAGCCCAAAGGAGAGGAACCACTTAAGCGCTAACCAAAAGAAAAAAATAAAAATAAAAATTCAAACAACTTAGAGAAAAGTGAACTTTGGGCAATACTCTTTTTGAATTGAAAAGTTACATGAATAAAAATATAGAGTCCTATATATCGATGGTTGGGTAAATTTTATAATTCAATTGATTTTATAATAAAATTAGCAAAAATTTGACGAATTTTTGAAAAAATAGTTTGTCACAAATTTCCTGTTTAAAGGAAAAAAATTCATAAATACATGAATTTTTTTTGCCAAAATTAGCTAAAAATTTGTCACAACTACCTACAACATGAAAATGTGTTTAACATCTTTTTACTTTCATATCTTGAATGTCACCAAACTTGGGTAAATATTATTATGGATGATTATCACTTGAGCATCAAAATTGAAAGAAAAAAAAATGTGCACACACACACACACACAAAAGGGTATGCTCATTCTCAAAACCAATATATAATTAATATATGGCATTAATCCAAAGTAATAGAATAAATTAGGGAAAATATAACACATGTACAAAGGACCTAGCATTGACTTACATATTATATACATGTTTGTTATTCTTTGATTAGGGTTGTGCTCAATGATTTTTTATTTGATATATATGAGCTTGTGGACAAATTGTGAATCTTTCATCACTCCTCATGATTTCAACTAAATTTCAAATTTCAAAAAATATATATAATATCAAAATTCAATGCAAATATAATTTTTAAAGTAAGTCTAGAATGGTTTGTTAAATTATGAATACTAAAAATTTAGATAATAATAAGATGAGAAACTTTAAAAGTCCTTCACATAATAGCCTCAAACAATATTTTCTTTAACTCAAGTAGTGTCAATTTCAACATAGAACATCCCCTTAGAACTTAAACATGAAAAAGAGAAAAGAGATGGAGAATGAAGAGATAATTAAAGACATGATTGAAAAGCAATGTGCAAAAATGAAAAGGGAGGATGACAAGAAAGAGGACATTGGAAAGAGGTGGCCATTGACGACACAACCTAAACCTTAAAAAGAAGAACTGGAAATTTAAATTCAAAAATGGCATGGTTCAATTTTAAATGAAAACTTGAATTATAACCAATTGTCCAATTCTAGATTTTTCAATTGTCAAAATGGAAAACCTTGTGCATGGTAGAACAGTAGAACTTAATGTTAACTAGTGTGGCTTGTGTGGTTGGCCCCCAAGAGTGAACTCATCACCCAACTATTTCTCCTTCTAAAACTTCTAAAACCCAGTTTAAAAAGTTTAGTTGAATTTCTAATGACAAAAATTATTCAAAATTCAATATCTCCCACATTTTAGGTCTAAAAATTACAAAACCACCTCCATGAAATCCTACTCACCAAGCACTTCTCATTGAATGTGCCCCCTATATTTTGTAGTTTCAATTCTATTGAATTTCAATGACAGATTTGTTCAATATTCAATAACTCTTGTACGGTGAGTGCAAGCATCATGAAACTAAAAAATGATGTACACCTACTCATTGAGGGCTTTCTAATAAGAGTACCAAGGGGATGATGAGGGCACTGTGGCTTGGGAGAGATCTCAACTTGACAAACAAACAAGAGCAAACCAACTACCTTTCTTAAGAGATAGATGTGAAGGTGGGACTAGCTAGGTATCTAATTGAGAGCTAAAACAAAACAAAAAAAAACGAGTTAGTGTTGGGTGTTGATTACAAGGTGACAATGAGGTCGATTATTCAATTGGACGTTCAACCCACAATGGTGTCTTTATCATCCCTCTTGCTTTTTCATGATCTATTCAAATGGCCAACCATAAAATTTATGCATTTGGGAATCATAGGGCAAACAAGGTGAGCTTACCAAACTCACTTCTCAAGAAATTCAAGGGCAAGAATGGGATTTATGCTATAAAATGCACTGTACTTTGAAGATGATAATAGTAGCATGGTCGATTGCCAAATGTTTTGGTTTCCTTCTAATCCATGTCCTAGGCTACAGTTCAAAAGGTCGATTGTGAATGAACTATTGCAGTTGGAATTTACTCTTGTACACGTACAATCTCATATACACATTTTAGGCATTGATGAACAAGATAGGTTTGCTACATATATGTGTTAATTCAGTAGTCATAAATGGTGTGTGCAGTAATGATTTCCTTGTAGTCAAACTTATGGATTTGTAATAACATATTAGCAAATGGCATCTAAACATACCACCCCTTGTCCTGCTTAATGTTCAACTTGACCAACCTGTCAATTAGGTGTTGAGAATCAGGTTCACAAACAACTGATATATACTTCAGAATTATTCCAGAAAATGGATGGTGACATCAAGTTTACTAACAAATAAAATATATTGTGTAGGTTTTGGAAGTTCACAAATGCCATGAACCAGAATGCATCTGGTCATTAAGGTCCACTTGCTAATTTAAGTTGTGCAAAAAGCACACTTTTTACAATTGCGAACAGCATGCAAAGGAACAACCTTTGAGTGCATTCGAACTTTGCTTTGAAGCTCCACAAAAAAAAATGACATCTACTGTATTGTGAAATGGCCCATTTCTAAAGGTGTCAATGTGGATAGGATCACAGTTCACTTGGTTAGAAATTGACCTATCAGATTTGATCAATTCATGGAATGCCATTTTCCACTTGGACAATGGCACTTTGCACCAGGATCCCAACAGTGACAAAATGCCTTTTGCAAATAGCACACATGGAATGAACTTGCCCAACATCATAGTTGCAAAGGCCTCTCCAAGAAGGCAAATTTGATTGCAAAAGTATTCTCCAGCAAATGATACTTTGATGAAGGCACAGTTGATGATGTATCCTTTAACTGTCAAGAACTCTGTATCAACTTTACTGACATTTGAAATATGTGTAAACTGTTGTCCTTGGAAGTGACTTGTAGTCTTTTTCATTCTTCATTCCTCCGCTGGATTTGTGAAAGTGGCACCAGAGTTATTTTTGTCAAGGAAGACAATATCACTTCAAAAAAGCTTGGCTTAGCTCTTGTGGAACAATGGTGTCTATTCCAGATACTATGGCAGCAGCAACCAGCTCACCAAGCCAGGCATGATATATGAGCCCCCGAGAGCCAAGGCCTCCTATTAACCAGCAGTCAGTGTCCAGTTTAGGCTGCACCAAAGTGTTGATGCAACCTGCCAAAGGCAATGCACCTAGTGAGGTGCGTGGTGGCATAGCACGCACTCCAGCTTGCAAGCCTGTGACTTCCCACTGCTTGATGGATGGATAAAACATCTCAGCATTTGGAATAAGCTGCTCCCAGACAGCTCGTTCCTCATCAGCCAATACTTGTGTACTTGTGTTGCCACAACCCCATTGTTTTGTGGCACCCAACACCATTTTTCGTTGTCCCTGTAATGCTAACCATGTGCTGGAAAGAAGATTGGGCACCTCTTCTCTATATTCTCTGACATTTACAGGTCATGCAGTTACAAAACAGGTGTTACAGAACAAATTTGAAATTCCCAAGTAAAAATAACTTTGAGCATTGCTACCTATGTCATGACCGGTAATGGGTGTTCATCAATAACTGCCCTAATTTTGAAGACTTATTGACAGCTGTCTGAGGACATGAGAGGGCCACAGTCATAGAAGAAAGACAAATCAATGTAGCAGGACTCAAACCACTTCATGATGAGTCATATCCAGGTCATGCCTTGTATGGTAAGGTGCAAATTTCTTCTTAAACTGCAAGCAAATCAGAAGACCATAGGGTTTAGGGTTTAGGGTTTAGGGTTCCTGAAAGCTAGTACATTGCACAATGAGTTCTGCCACCAAACAGTGAAATACAGCCCCCTGTTTTGGACATACTATTTTTGGTTCCAGTTGCTCTTATGCCCTTAGAAGTTAATAATTGCATTGTCAAAAGGAAAGTGGGAATAAAGAATAGAGATAATTACAGAAAAGATGGAGGCAAATCAAGCTGCGCCACAACTCCACGACACATTGATAGGGTAAGTTTACCTGCCAACTCAGGAAGCATTACCACATTCGCTCCCATACACACCACTACTGCATCATAGCCTTCATAACCAAACCAACAAGTTTTCAGCACAAGTTCTTGTAGAATATGAGAACAGTCCCGAGCAGAGTGCAAAGAGTCTATGACAAATTAATTTGGTTTCTGAGTTCATGAAGAATACTCTTTGCTGTTGAAATTTATTGCAACTAAAAAGAGAGAGCAACGAGACCAGGGTGTCCAGATTTCTCTATTTTGACTCATTTTATTTCTGGAAATATGTACCAGAAAGCTCAGAAAGAGTGCTTATATGCTGTTTCAACAACACTGCCTGGGTCCCAGGACTCCCTACACTTGAGGCTTTCCTTGCAAATGTCTGGCAAGCCATCCACAAAGCCTGCTAACCCCATCCAATGGAATGTCAAGTCATCATTGCTTTGCATCAGCAGTTTAACAGCATAATGACCTTTTTCAGTTGCCAAATCCAAACAAATCTGCATACGTATCCAAAATATTATGGTGTCTCTTCTACAACATTGGCAGTAATATCTCTCATAAGAATCCAAGAAATCTCAATTCTCACGATTAAGAGAAGGCAAAGCAAGGTTAACACTTCTATAGCATCTGCAGTAACCCTTCGATAGCAACCCAACATTGAAAATCAAAGCAAGGAGGAAAAAAAACCAATAACAAGATTGTGGGTGGTGGTCTACCTCAAGATACCGTCTTGGATGCAGATTGAGGCCATGTGGCATGAACAAGGCTACACTGTTATCTGGTAACACAAGACCTGGCACCAGAGCTCTTGCTTCTCCTTCCTCCAAGCACAATACACCTGCTTCATTTGAATCCTCCTCAACATTCTGCACCTGCTTTTTAACCCGTAGGAGAGATGAGCATCAGAGAAGGATGGAAAAAACATGATGCAGCTACATCATCAGTGGATAATATGGCAAGCACAGCATCTCCAGATTGTGTCACTGTGAGGGACACAACCAGTGTTGGTAGGTTCTTGACTTTTATGAAGAACTTCCAGTTATGGTTCTTTAAATAAAATTAAAATGGTTCCAGTTCCACCCAAAAAACTGACTGAACACTGGGTCCAGTTCTGGTTGTTTCGTGAAAAAAATTCAGGTTCCTGTTCTGAAAATCAGACCCAGTTCCAGTTCTGGGTAACCTGGTATGAAACCAGTGGTTAACCCCCCGTTCCAGACTTTTTGGGGAAAAAGTCTAGAACCAAAAAGTTCAGAATTATTTTCCAAAATTCTGGTTCCAGTTCCAGAACCAGGTCCAAGTTGAGTTCTGGTTCCAGAACTGGATTTGGTTTTAAACCTAGTTCCAGTTCCAGAAATCAGACCTGGTTTTGGTTCAGTTTTTACTAACCTGTGGTTCTAACTGACCAAACTGGGTAACTGCCCAACACTGGACACAACCTCATGAAGATCCACTACAAAATCAGTAAACATAAAAATGACAATATGCTGATGAAATGTTCCAACAAGCATTCTCTCCCCAACTAGCACTGTTACAAAAAAACAAAAAAAAAGTGAAAAGTCCACCTAGGGAACACCAAGAATTTGAGAGATTTCTTCTTCTTCACCTTAATTTTTCTGAAATCAGCTGCATGCTTTTCCAACAGTGCAGGTCTCAAAATGCCCCTGCAAGCAACAAGCCCTTTAGAAAAAACCAGAAACTTTGAAGAGAAAAATCAGATCCAAAGGTGAATAATTCATTGGGAAGCAGAAAGCAAGGCAAAGAATCCTCATGCAGATTTTGGGAAACAAATGAGCAGTTATAGAGAGAGTAGCTTGCTGAACAATTTTGAGTTTAGGACGGAAAGATCACAGGCAGCAAAAGAACTAGTGAGAAGAAGTGGTATGATTGCTGAAAACCTTGACTGAAGGCAGATAAAACAAACCGTCTCCAAGCAATAGGACCAGTTGTATTCAAGTCTTGGACATTTGCTGCTTCTGCAATTGCCAGAAGCTTCAAAGCAGCCACCCAGCCTTTAGCTCCATTCCATAGAAGCTTCCCTGCAACCAATTTACCTATGTTCAGTGATTTTTGCAATCTACACAAAAATCTCCAAAAGGTAACTACAGTTGTACAGAGGCAACAACAAAACAATTCTACAGCAAAACCCACCACAGGTAAAGCAAACCTTTGGGAGAATATGGGTGCAGCAAGCCCCCTGAAACACCAGAAGCGCCTCCTCCAATACCACTCTCATCATATAGATCCACACTCACAGGTTCACAACTGCGTGTATGCTGCAAGCCACCAGTGTAATCCTTTACTGTCAAGCAAGCGCCTCATGAGTCGGAGCAACTGACTAAATAGAACAGAATAGAATAGTATAGAAATGAGGTAGGGAGAAGCACCTGAAGTAGATGCCAGGCCACTGACACCCCAGCAAAACCTGCACCCAGAACGGCAAACCTGCAGCACGGCACAAATGAGCTTGAGATGCATACAACGGATATAAAAAATTACAGAAACAACCCCCGAGCAATGGAAGAAGCTCCAAACTCCAAATCTTCAACAAAACCCTGAACCCTGAACAGACAAGCCCCACCCAAGGTCCTGACTTGTTGGAAAGCCCCTTTTTGTGCATGAATTCTTCAAGGATATCAAACAGAAGACCAAGGACAACAACAATTGACTACTGCATAGACAGAAATGGGTCACAAGTTCATTCATTCATTCATTCATGACTCACTGAAACAGCACAGCACCTGCGAATGCTTGATGGGGGAGAGCTTGTACACCCAGCAACAAATGTGGCCAAAGAGTGCGCAGGAGCTGCCATACATGGTGCACAGGCCACTACTACCACCATCCCTGCTGGATCCAATTAGGGTTCAAGCCAGGAGAGGAAATTTGGGAGGGAATTTGCGAGAGAGGGAGAGAGCGATGGCATGATATGTGTGAATTCCTGGTTTAGAGTTTAGGGTTTTAGGAAACAGGTCGTCTCCTTGGATGTCGATCAGCGGGCCACGAAGAAACAAATTTGGTATGTCGCATTGACAAGCTCAAAACGGTGAAACTGAGCATCAGCAGTTCTTAGGGTTTAGGGTTGTAGATTTCAAGGTTTAGGGGTTTTGAATTTTTGAGGAGATGGCGGAATTATTCTTTAATTGGAATTTATTGTTCTTTTAGTGCAAATTCGACAAATTTTTCTCAAAAATTAAAAATTCTCCAAATTTTCCAAACCACAAAATTGGAATAATAATAATAATCATAAATAAATAAACAAATAAATAAATAAGACTAGATTGGTTGTTGTCTCCCTGGATGTCAATTTGCAGCAGTGTTTATTTTTTCAAATTCTTGAGGTAGGTGGGTTGGTGACCATCTAAAAGAGGGCTTAGCCAAATTTGGCTACAGGTTAGACAGGAAACTAGAAAAGATTAAGAATGCTACTATATGTTTGTTGGTGACATACTAGACCTATTATCTAAATACGGCGACATGGACCATTTTTTTTTAAAAGTGCTTTGTACCATTAGCAACCCCTCTCGCCAAAAAACAAATCACTGATTCAGCAGGCCACTAAGAAAGATGTTATAGTGCCAAGCTCAAAACTGTGAAACCAAGCTTCAGTGGTTTAGGGTTTTAGGATCTTTTAGGATCAACCTCTGTCGAGGCAACTTCAATGTACAGAAATCTGATGATTTTTCTTAAATTTTGGTCTAATTATGGCTACTGAAAATCTCAAAAAGTACATGATTTTAGCACTTTTAATTTTTTTAATACATATTTTTGGCTATATGTAGCCAGCAAAAAAAAGGCTGGTCAATAGCTGGATATAGTTGTAATTCAATTCTTCTTCTGGTCCCAGTTAGAGGGAGGGATACAACCGCCTTTCTTTAAGGGTCTCCTCTAGTTGGGGTCAGTTCAGAAGGAGAGGAGCTACTTATTAGCACAAAATTTCTTTCTGGCTCTTTTCTGAACAAATGTCAAAGTATTGCTGTTGCTCAAGAGTTTGTCCAGATTCTGGGTGGATTGGGGATGAAACACTGAAATTGGGGATCAAAAAGGGGATTAGAGGGCCAAACGAGGACCCAAGCACAGGGTGAGAACTCTACTACGGATATCTCTGCTATATAAATATATGTGCAGCTGAGCTTTTGGAGCTGATGAAGTCAGTGGGTGGTGTGATTCATATTAATTAGATCATGGGCGCGTTCACAACTTTTTACCTTTTTTTTAAAGGAGACATATTGATTGGCCTATCAGCAAAAAATTTGGAACAATGCCCTCAATGGAAGCACCTCTTTGGACCCCAGTTGCAGAAAAGAAACAAATGTACCCCATTAATTTCACCTTTTCAGTTTACCTTCATGGGAGTTGAAATTTGGGCAAACCATATGATATAAAACCCAGGTGCTATTGGGAACATTTTGAAGAATGCATTTGGGAACACTTTGAGAACTTAGGAACCATTTGGGAATTTGATGAGAACACATTGAGAACACATTGGAAACAAGGAAAAAATCCCTTTCCCCCTCACCCTTAAAAAAGAAAAAACTGGACCCTTCATTAGGGCATGCTGAGCCTTCCCATTGGCTGCATAAAATTTCTGTTTCCAAAACTCTTCATCACCATTTTTTGCTTTGGCTAATGGCAAGGGGCAAAATTTTGGGGACATATTAAGTAGTCGTGGGAGCTCATTAGAGTTATCCGTAAAGTCATGGCCTGTTGGGCCTGAGTTGCACCCCTCATTTGATGCTTCATCCCCTCTTGGCCGTTGTCCGCAAAGTCATGAAATTTGGTGCCGTCTTTTCCTGACTTTACGGATAACTTTATTGTCACATGATTTTTGTGATGGAAATGATGGTTGGACATTTTGTGCGTGGGTCACTCTGTATCTCAGAGCATGCCCCAGCAACAACTCCTCAGGCTTTCAATTCCCAGGCCTACTTACTCAAAAATTTCATCCTAGCCTCACAATTTACAATGCACTTGGAGAGTGAGGTTTCTCACATTCTACCTTCCCCAATAGTCTCCATGTTGAAAAAATCTTCTTTTACAGCCTATTTATAGTGTGAAAATTTATATGGTAGTAGACAGTCAAAGAATGGGCCCACAAGATTAATGTATGCATGGTGCGTGTGGCTCTATGATTCTGGGGAGATTTTCACCCATATCACACAAGCTAGAGCATTGGTTTAATGAGGCGCCACTGGTCATGGGCCAGGGCGAAATGACAACACATTGGGAAGTTAACTTGGACTGAAGTTATGTAGATGAGATTGATTACTTTGTTTGGTGCATTCTAATTTTTGGGTGAATTTTTTTGCAATACTTCTGTTTGTGGTGTTGCACCTTGCCACATATGTTCTTGGTGAATCATGCAACATAATGTAGCAACGTGGGCATACCCAGGTTTGTTGATCCCGAGACCTCTTGATTAGAGGCAAGTTTTTTATCTTGACCTACTACCTTCCATAGTTTCCCCCCTTGGGTGACAAGGCTGTTTTTTTAAAAACTTTATCCTTAATTGTAGCCTTTTTGGTTCACTGTGTTCCCAATGGTTGTTCTCTG
>Ga0116231_10010380_pt1 | contig 15041 bp, 14 predicted proteins | sample S1TSphgellanicum_2_FD_89695 | JGI IMG/M metagenome (GOLD analysis project Ga0116231, IMG submission 89695) | Host-associated microbial communities from peat moss isolated from Minnesota, USA - S1T2_Fd - Sphagnum magellanicum MG | ecosystem: Host-associated > Plants > Peat moss > Unclassified...
AACCCCCCACCAAAAAAAAAAAAAAAATTTTTTTTTTCTTATGGAAGATAAAACAATTAGAAAAAGGGTGGGGGGGGGGGGGGGGGGGGGGGGGGGTTCTATTACCTAATTAGGAACAAGTGATTTCTTTTAAGCACAATATATTTTTGTAATCGTTGTTTTGGACCCACAAAATAAAGTTTAAAATAACAATTGGGAAACTTTTTTTTTGGGAGAATTTGTGTTTAAAAACTTTCTTTTGGGTGTAATAAATTCAACTAATTCTTGTTACCAAAAAAGAAAGCTTTGGGAAAATCTTGCTAGAATTTTTTTTTTTGGGGGTATAAAAAAATTATTGAAAAAGGAAAAAAAAAAGAAACCATGATCTCAATGTAAATAAATATTCATAAAAAGAAAAAAATTGGAAAAAATTGGAGAAATGAATTTTAAAAATGTTGGTTTAAATTTGACTAATTTTGCTAATTTGTTTTGCAGTGTAAAAAATTGAGTTAGTTAGAGCACACTGCTGATGCTGCAGGAAGAGAGAGAGAGAGAAACAGAATTGAGACCGAGTTTGGAAAGGCCCGGTCTTAATGGCGTCGTGTGTGGACCAAGGACGCGGCACTCTGCGAGAGAGAGAGAGAGAGACAGAGTACAAGACGGCGCCGGAAGGAAGTAGCCTAAGAAGTGGGTGGGAAGAAGAGGACGAAGGACTCCAGTAAGCTTCGTGTGGAGGTAACGAGGGGAAAGGAAGGACAAAAGCAAAGCAAAGCAAATTAAAGCAAAACCAAAAATACCAAAACAAAAGCTGGTGTACTACTACTACATCGTCGCCTTACAATTTATCTCTCGTCGTGTGTAGGAAACGGTGTATCACAAGAAACACCCCCCTCAGTGCGGGCGGAAAAAAACACACTCGGGATTTTTATTTTATTTTTTTCCGCCAGATTGTCTTTCTAGATTGTGCGTATATTTCACGACTTAGTCCTCATTTCCTACTCCATTCCTTCCGGGATAACTCTTGTTACCAACTTTTGTTTGTTTGTTTGTTTGTTTTTTTTTTGGGGTGGGTTTTTGTCCGTGGGATCCTTCGCCTGGTCGTTCGTGATGTCTCTATCCACGCATTTGTTGTAGTGAGAGAGAAGAGGCATTTAAACAGCAAAGGGACAGACAGACAGAAGAAGAAGAAGAAGAAGAAGAAGAAGGGGAAAGGGGAGAGACGAGTTCTAAGATGGCAACGATGAGTACTGAGCTTTACACTGATATAGAAACCAACAGTACACTGAGTACTGGGATATGGAAATCAGCAGCAGCAGCAGCACCAGCAGCACCATGGGAAAGGATAAGCTGGGGAATGGCGTTGGGGTTCTTGTTGGTATCCTATGTGGTGTATGAGCAACTGACATTCATGTGGAAGAAGAAACACTTGCCAGGTCCTATGTTTGTGTGGCCTTTTCTCGGTGGCGTAATTCCCATGATTTTCAATCCCACTCGGTTCTGGGATGATCAGGCCGTGGCAGCTAAGAAGGTGAAGATGAGAAATATTGGAGCTAGACTTTCTACTATTCTATTCTGCTTCTTCTTTGTTTTGTTTTGTTTTGTTTTCTGACATGAGACATTTCTCAATTCTAATGAGAGCTATATCTCTTTCCGACATGGAGTATTTTCTCAATTCTCATGAGAGTTTTATATCTTTTTGACATGGGGATTTCTAGATTCTCATGAGAGTTTATATATCTTTTTGACATGATCACTTAAGCCTATTCATGTCGCTATTCATGTGGTCTGAAAGATGATGTGCCTGGGTGGTTCCTTATGCAATGGAAGTGTTTGTGCCGCATGCAGGTGGGGTTGTGTTCGCACTTTTTGCTTGGAAACTTTATTCTTTTTGTGCGGGACTCAGAGATTTCACACAAGATATTTACCAATGTGCGGCCTGGTGGGTTTCAGCTTGTGGGTCATCCGCTTGGCAGTAAATTGTTTGGCAAGGAAAATCTCATCTTCATGTTTGGCCAGGAACACAAGGACTTAAGGGGACGTGTGGCACCCCTCTTCACACTCAAAGCACTGGGCATCTACATCTCCATTCAGGAGAAGACAGTCCGAAAACATATTGCAACATGGTTGGCTTCTGCTGAGAAATCCAATGACCCTGTTCAGCTTCGCTTCCTCATCCGGGACATGAATCTGGAGACATCACAGAATGCATTTGTGGGTCCATACCTCACTCCTGAAGCGCGGCAGCAGTTCAATTATGACTACAAATTGTTCAACCAGGGCTTCCTGAGCTTGCCCATTTCATTACCTGGCTTTGCTTTCCATGCAGCACAAAAGGCTGCCCCTCGCCTATTTGCAACTCTTGCAGCTTGTGCAAAGGCCAGTAAGGTGCGGATGATGGCAGAGGAAGAGCCTGCTTGCCTGATTGACTTCTGGATTGTGGAAGTTCTCAAGCAGATAAGGGAGGCAGAAGAGGCAGGAGCCCCGATGCCACGCCACACCTCAGATTCAGAGATTGGGTATCATGTATTTGACTTCTTGTTTGCTGCTCAAGATGCATCAACATCATCAATCACATGGGCAGCAACCCTTCTGGAATCACATCCAGACATGCTGGAAAAAGTACGACAGGAGCAGAAATTCCTGCGACATGATAGCCCAAATGGTCTCACACCTGAGCTTCTGAGGAAAATGAAGTACACAGAGATGGTGGTGAAGGAGGTGCTCAGGTACTGCAACCTTTTTTCTTGTTCCTTCAATTGCACTCACAACTATATTCTCTCATAACTTTCCCTTGCCATTCTTGTGATCCTTTTCATACTGCTGTCCTTGTAGACCTTAATTTTTTTCTTCTGTTGATATCCCACCATCCCACACTTTGTCTGGGGGAGTCACCCTCACACAATCCATTGTTCAATCGTTCTGAGAATATCAAGAAATAACATACCAAGAATCTACTTCTGAAGGTTTTTGGATCAGTCATCGACACTCTGTTGTCTGGTAGTCTCTTTCCTGTGTTAAATGATATTCACAACAAAGTGTCAAGCCACTAGCCTAGTGCTACCATTTGCCAACACATTGCCTCCAGGTTCAATTCTTCAATGTGTATGCATTGTAGCCAACCGAGCTCAAATAGGTTTGCAGTATTAAGCTGTTGACATCCTAATTGAGCCAGAATCTGAAGTGTTCAGCAGTCTTGTGAAGAAAATTTCTGTTCAACTAAAGAGGCCTGGTTATGGCTGCACAACTATGTCACCTCCTATGAAGGCAGGAGGTCAACAAGAAAGGAGGCTCATTGATGCTTTAGTCATGTGCATCATTACATTTTCTGTGCACTAATTGTGGGTGGGTTGCAGGTACCGACCTCCTGCACCACTGGTGCCACACCTAGCGACTGATGACTTTCCACTCACTGATACATACACTGTGCCAAAGGGCACCCTTGTGTTTCCGTCTCTGCTGGAGTCATCATTTCAAGGATTCACAAACCCGTACGAGTTTGATCCTGACAGATTCTCACCTGAGCGTCTGGAGGATCAAGTGTACAAGCGCAACTGGCTTCTGTTTGGTGCAGGTCCTCACCAGTGTATAGGACAGCGGTATGCCATGAACCAGCTCCTGGTCTTCACTGCGCTCTATTCCACTCTTGTGGATGCTAAGCGGGTTCGCACTCCTGACTGTGATGACATCAGCTACACCCCCACCATAGCACCCAAAGATGATGGTTTGGTGTACCTTTCTCCTTATGCTGACTCCAATGCTTGAAATGGCAGTGGGTAGCAATTTGTGGCTCACCCATTTTTTTCATCGAATATACTGACGTCCAGTTGAAGCTTCAAAACAACAGGCCCCTTTTCAAAGGGGCCAAGTCAGTGGTTCTTGGGCAGGTGAATAAGTTCACAAAGCTTGATTACTTGTCAAGGGACCACAAGCTGCAGAAATCCATATTGGGTTCTGCATGTGTTTGTCCTTGTGCACCAGCAATAAGCTTGCCATGAGTAAAACAGATGCAAAAAAGATGCACCCAGTGGGGAGCCCATATTGACTTCTAGATGCACCCCACCCTAGGGAAATTGTTGAATCTTGCTCAGTTTACTCATCTGAGCCTTTGTACATTGTTCTTCTTTGTGAATTGTGAGATTGGAGACCTTCAATGTACAGTGCATGGTGTACCTTGTAAATTATGTTGTGGTGTCCCATATTAGTAGTTACCAACCAACAGAGTGAATCCCCTTGGAGTGGGAAGGACATAAGAAGGCCTTAAACTGAGTTGTGGAAGACTTGGTTTCCCATTCCAGAGGACATACCCATATCTGTTGCTGCCTTTCCAATCCCTGATTGTGAGCTATCATCTTGTAGCTGATTTTGTGTGCATGAATTTCCATTCGACTCATTTTCACAAAGTTTGTAATGAGAGAGAGATTTAAGATGCTGAGGAAGTTTTTACAGTTTTTTGTGACAACACAAGCTTCAAGATTTTTGAACACACAGGAAGCCTGTTTTTGTTAGAGCTTTGAAAGTTTTGGAATACACATGAAGAATGTTCTTTCGAGAACTTTTCAAGGTCTCAGAGAACACATGCAGCTTGTTCTTCTGAGAGGTTTCAAAGTCCCAAAATGCACATGAAGCTTGTTCTTCTGAGAGTGTTTCAAGGTTTCAAACACATCAATGTCACTCTTCTGGAAGCTTTCAGTTTCAGAACACACACGAAGCTTCCATCTGCTTAAATCCTAGACCAAAACTCTGGCTGCATCCTTGCCCATCAAAATTTCATAAACCATCTTCCAAAGCTCAATCTATGACAGACATAACATTTAAGGTGCAAATGTAACTCAAGAACCTCAGATTTAGGATTCTGTTCATGGCTGGCAATAAATCAATCAATCTAAACCTCACATCCTTTTGTATAGCTAGTTGGATTTGAATGACCTGTGCCCTTCTATGCACCACAGAAACATAGTCATGTCAACAAGCACCAGCATCATAATCTTTGGAAAATTGCATATCATTCTTTTGAGTCCTCATGTATCTCTATGAGAAGGTAGCTAGCTAGGCAATGGATTGTTTTTGAACAAAGTGCTGGGTATGCATTTTTCAGCCTGGAGATGTGCCGCTGGTCTTACCTTCAGGTTCCTGATACAGCATTCTGCAGATGTGTGGAAGATGCAAGCCCTTCTAGAAGAGGTTACAAAATACCCAAGTTCAATCTGTCGTAACATTGAGTACAACATTGGGTGCAGATGGACTGGGCTTTGCAAACCCATTGAGCAGCTCACAAACCTACAACAAGATCCCAAGTACTCCATGACTCCCACTTTGCAACAGGATAACTGAGCCTGGCCAGTGTGTTTCAATCTAAATTCTTTTTACTACAGTTGTCACAAACTAATCATGCTCCAATCTTGTTCTCCCTCCTCATATTGCTCTCTCTTGGATGATGGAGTGTGGCATGTCAGATGAGCAAAAGAAGTGAGAAAAACTAGAATAGATGCTGTCATACTCAATATGCTCAATATGCTACTAACATGTGAGGATTTGGGCCACACTTTTCTTCAGGCACCACATCTCAATCTGAGAGAACCCACCACATATGCTTTGTATAAGAGAGGGGTTGAACTTGGTGGACATCAAGACAAGGAACTCTTACAATAGTAACTTCTTCCTACCAGTCACACATGCCCAGCCGTTATCATAGGATACAGAAATATCCTCCAAGAATGGTGAATACACTTCTTGTACTCTGTCAACCTGCCACCCTTCCCCATGCACAGGTATCAGAACAAAATTGGTTTGAAAAAATAAAATGAGAAGAAACAGAAGGGTTCAAAAACTATTGACATTTGCTCCTGGAACTGCCTGGAACTGACACCTTGTGTGAGTGTGTGTGCAGGACATAAGTAACTGAGTCAAAATGTACAACATAGTGAAAACCCTCATGCTGGAATTATTGGTAGAACCCATATTTGGCCATCCCCTTGTTTCAGAAATGCCAAGCACAAAATTAATCCAATCCAAGGAGCTACACTTTCTTGTCCAGTTGCAGCACAATTCTGATTGTAAAGAAAAAGACTCTGCAGACAGCAATAAAATCACACCTGATCAACTAGAATACCAGAGAGGCCCACAAGGCCTCGTGGTTTGGTGTAAGCAGTGATGCAAGTGGCTAACTGCACCAAAGAGTTCAGCAAAATGTTGGCCACAACAATGTCAAACTTGCCCTTGCCAAGGGTCAAGGGGTTGTCATCTCCACTAGCTTCAAGAACTTGAAACATGTGAGGTTCAATATTGTTCAAGGATGCATTATATTTTGCAGAAGTGATGGCCATGGGATCGATATCAACTCCTACAGCACCATCAGCACCCATCTGTACAATCACAAAAACCTGCTCTTATCAATCTGTAACATGATTGTAGATTTTACAGATAGTTCTAGATTTGATTGGTCCATTATGGGTGTACAAACAAACATGCTCTCTAACACCAGAGAAGTTCATACATTTTAAGACAGTAGAGATAAGAGGTTACCATAGCCAATAGCAATGGTCTTAAGGCCTTTGGGTCACAAATGCAAGAGCAAGCAGCAGCTTATGAGTGAGTACCATTGTGGTAGAGATGTTGTTGAAATGCTACTTGTGTATGGAAACTTCAAATTATATAGTGAAAAGAAGGGATTCAAAGTTCAGGGCATCACCTTGAGTGCAGCTATTGAAAGAATGCCAGAGCCAGTGCCATAGTCTAAGATCTGGTCACCAGATCTCACAGCATGTTGCAGCCATTGTAGGCAAAGGCGAGTGCTGGGGTGCTCGCCTGTGCCAAATGCAAGCCCTGGATCCAGCATCACATTCAGTGCCTCTGGATCCTGCAGTTCAGGGGAAAACTTGCAGATCAGTAGCAAGCTCAAATAATTTAATTTCCAATAAAGGATACCTTATGGCAGACTAGATCCTACTGTTGGAGTACATAAAAGGATTCTAGCTTCTGGACAAATATTATTATTTCCACCAGAAAACTTCTAGCAAAAAGACCGTACAGTGGTATTATTTCCACCAGAAAACAATTATAAATGGTTCAGTGTTTTGAAACAAAGCTAATGGTCACAGTGGGTCATGGTGAAGTTCAATTCCTGATTCCATTTTCCTGTTTGAGACCTTACACACATCCACAAGGCTTTTTGAGAGCTCTTGGAGATGATTCATCTGCCAATGTTGATCATCTGGTTCTACATCTTTCCACATCAACAGATCTGCCATTTCTTGTCTAGTGGTCTAGCAGTGGTCTGATGAGCTATCAGTGAGTTTGACTGCTCTTTCAGGTCCATTAATGCCAATGTCTTGGCACATGCACAAATAAGGGGGTTCACCAAAAGAATAGGACTAACCTACAGGAAGGCACATGACATACAGGAGGTGTGCTCCACTTGGGGATTATCCACAGGCCCTTTGCCACCTCGATTGGCTTGAACTGACACTGCATTCCAACATAAAACTAAATCGTGAGAAGGAAATGTCCATGTGATCAAGCAAAATTGAAGCTGGAAATACAGATGGCAATAAGTTTCAAAACCAGCCAGAAATAAGAGTCTGAACACCTGCACTTGCTGAACCCAGTCGATTTCTTCAGTATTTACAACTTCATACTGTGGCATTTCTGTCAGCCCTACCGAGTCAGCAGCCATAGCCAGTGCCTCAGCCACATCCTCACCTGCCGGAAACAGTGCAGTTATGCGACTCTGCAATTGGCAACATGGACTTTTGAATTACTTATTTAAATTGCATCAAACAAAGGATAGATGTGAATATTGTCCCGGGTTCATAGGGCAAATACCCCTGGATGTGAATCTTTACCTCATTCCATAATTGTCGCTTATCACCTGTCCATGGCACAGGGCCATCAGAAAAAATCTGCAGTTCCAAAAGGGCAAGAAAATTAGTCAGAGTTAAAAAAACCTGCATCACATTCAGTGACATGATGAAGCTCCAGTTGTGATCTATCAACTCAAGTCCAGGTACTTTGAGTTCAGCAACAACAAAAACTGTGTAGGATTTTGCACTCCTATAACCAAAACATTGCTTCAACCTGTCTGCAAATGAAGATCTGAACAGATGCCTGACAGCTATTAACATCATGTAAAACCAACAAAATGGGAGGTACATCAGACATGCACCTCCTGTTCTTGGGGTGCTCCCAAATGTGCATCCTCAATACTGCAAGAGCCCGCACCAAAACACATCAATGCTTCCATAAATGCATCCTGCAGTCCCCCAATGAGGTTTAAGCTCATCATTGGTAACATGAATCAAATCTCATTCAAGACCCTAAACCCTAAACCCTTGGAAGTCTGCACTCAGCTGTACCATTATGAAGTCAACCCTAAGCAGGCACTGTGGCCAGAAAAGCCAGCAAACCAGGCCGACATAAAACTCAAGAGATCATTCACAAGGGAAACCCCACAGAAAACCATGAGTCAAGGATGTTTTTAAGATCATGATTGCTAACACCTGACACATTCTCATTATCATGTCTTCAAGAGATCAATGTCTCCACATTTTATGAAAATTTTCAAGACCATGAAGATGCATTGTTTACATAGTTTGCCATATACTGAAGGAGGCAAGAAACAAACATACGGAAACAGCACCACAACAGGTAATTCGAACAGACTGCATTGGGTATGATGATGTGACTGAGTCACTCTCTGCACAAATTCCTCTCCGGAACATTTGAGGTAGCGCAGTTGAAAACTTTAACCAATAGTCATCATCTCCCCTTTTCCCATGATTGGGAACGTGGTCCCTTCTTCCCCATTCCACCCTTTGCAGTGGTGTACGCTGATTGTTCTCACTGAGACTGCTTCTTATCCACCTACAACCTGTAATGGTTAATCATCAAATGCACATATCAAAGCCACTAAGATTCAAATCCCCACAATCACCGAAGGCTCAATTCTTGAATGGATTGAAACCCTGCTTGAGATGGATGGTGAGATGATTTCCAACTAATTCCATACAAAAGAAAATTCAGATAGTCACAACTGAAACCCACCACCTAAGCAGCTTTCAAAGAGGAACACAAATCTCAAAAAGAGGGGGTAAAGAACCCCTTCAGAAACCCATCAAACAAACTCACTCTTGAATCGTGTAGAGCAACAAGTGCCCAGCTCAAATGGCATTGCAAACTCTGGAAGACACAAAAACAGTTGCGTACTTTTAAAAGGATGACATAACCGTCTTCTGATGAAGCAGATCTCAAATGGTTCACAATTTTAAAAAGTTTCAAGACGGACCAACTTACCGGCAAATGACACAGCAAGAGAGGGTTTGAATGAAGAAGAGTGAGCAGACAACACGGACAGAAGTCGCAATGGAGGTCGCATCTTTGTCTGTCTGTCTTGTCTTCTTCTCTCGCTCCTTCCTCCCTGCGCATATGTTTTGCATGTGTGAACCCCGGGGGTCAGAGGAACCCTAAAATCCCAAACCCTAAAACTGGAAACCCTAAACCTGGAACTTTCAGTCAAATTTTCATTTACAAAACCTTATCACTTGAAACTGGAAGCTGAGGCTGGAACCCAACCCCCAAAACCCTAACCCTAAACCCTAATTTTAAGCCCAAATTCATTTGCAGAGAGCCCCCTGCCCCCTGAAGCTCCCTTAAACCCTGAACCCACCCTATATACACTTCAGTCCAAAAAATTTTAATTCCCAGAACCCATAAACCCTGAAACTAGAAACCCTTAACCTATAAAAACTTCCAAAAACCCCCAAACCTGGAAACCTTGGATTGAGTCCCATATCACCCGAAACAAGCCAACCCTAAACTCTAAACCCTAAATTTCTGTCCACCATTCCTTTTCCTTCTCTCACTCATGTTAAATGCAGCACTAAAAAATTGTACATTTTTTTTCAAATTGCCTCTTTATGCTAAATTATCAAATATTTTACATTCTATTCATAATCTTCAAGAATGAATGCTTTGAAGTTTGGATGCTTATAATTTGAAGGGAAAATCCACCTTAGAATAGACAGAACATATTATATCATCCTATGGAATGGTTTCTCACCCCCACAAGTTGGACACTTTCCGAAGTGGAAGACACCATTCCATAGAATTAGACTTCCCCAAGGTTGGATCCATATGTTGGAAAGCCTTCAATGAGTAAGGGGTTTCATTGAGGTGGTTTGGTAGTGTTTAAAGTTTAGACCTATGGTGCAAGAGTTACCAAATACTGAATAATTTAACAAGAAAAATCAAATAAAATAAAAAATAAATATTTGAAAAAATAAAATTGGGTGAGTTTATATTGTTGGAAAGCCTTTGATTAGTGAGATTTCTTGAAGGCAATTTTGTGATTTTTAGACATAAGGTGAAAGAGATATTGAATTTTCACTTCTTTTTTTTTTAATCATTGAGAATTGATTTAAAATTAAAAATAACTTTTTGCACAATTGAGTTTTATTGTCAAGGTCGTATTCACACTTAGGTGAATGGCACATGTCGCATTAGTAACTATAATGAGAGGACCGCAAATTAGGCCTCATTATCATTGGATAATTAGTTGCATAGGTAAAATTAAAGATCTAAATCCTTTTTTTTCCCATATTGACTAGCTACCCAATAGCTACTTTGCATTACTTTTTTTGTCAAAATAAATTTATTTATTTTGGACGGTTTGTATAAACATTTGAGAATTCCAAAGTAAGTGTACACCCAACCAAGGTAGAGAGCCCAAGGGCACTTAAAGGTGCATTCACACTTGGTGTTAGGGACTCTAGTGTTGAGTCCCTTATCACCTTCATACTAGTCATTTAAGACTTAAACTTACTTATCATCATGAAGATTTTATTTTAAACTAACATTCCCTTAACATTAAGCTATCACCCATTTAACAATTGGGTGCCACCTAGGATGCCACCTAGATTTACATTAAACATTGATTTAACATCAAGTGTGAATGCACCTTTACATACATCAAAAGGGCCATCCATGCTGGGGAGGGTGTTATGCTTGACATAAAGACTTATAAGAATTTCTTGAAAAAATTTTAATTTTTTTTCTGATGACACCTTGATTCTTCAAACTATATAACAAGATTAGCTTTCTGGATCATATTGATGCAATTTTTTTTTTCAGATGAGCAACAAATTAGAAGCCAAGAATTCAACACAATTTGCAAGCTTTTCGGCATGCACCAGGGAACTCTGATGTGCCCAGCATGTATGTAGGATTGTTTTCGCACTCACCATAACTTGCCCATTCCTCACAATTGTCATCCTCATTCACGCACTCAACATCAGTGTTCTTCTTCTTCTTATTGTGTTTGTGTTCTTCTTCTTCTTCCCCTGTTTCAAAGGCTTCAACGTGGATCCACTTTGTAGCTGACCATTTCTCGCCTTCCAAGACAGGACAACCCGCATGCAAGCTTGAGCGATCTGGTTTAGCTGAAGGATGCAAGTTGAAGAAGAGCAAAGCATCGCCTCTTTTGGGTTTCACACCCAATCCTCTCTTGCCACATTCAGACCATGAATCATCCTTCACAAGACTTCCTTCAGTATTATCATCATCATCATCATCATCTTGATCTGCAGACGGGAAAACTGTTTCGCCTCCTTTGATGACATCAGAGAGGTACATCAATACTGTGGCTATTCTGTGACCTCCAGCAAGAGCTTTGTTCTTGTTGTCAAGGAAGTAGTCGAAATGTGGTTCATACTTTTGCCCATGTTGATACCTGAGGATTTGTAGACATTCTCCATTTTCTTTTGGCAACAAAGTCCAGGCAGCAATCCGATCCTCAATTCTTGACACCACTTCGTCGTGTCCCCTCCTTACAAACATGCCCAAGCTTGTTCGGATCTCACTTACCACACTCTTCCCAGATTTCACATCTGCAACCATGGATGCTTGTAGCTTGTCTGTTGCTAGCTGAATCAAATGATTGCACTCAAATTCTGTAAGAAATTGCTTTGCCAGAAATGCTCGTGGCTTCCACGAGAGTTGGGTCACTGAAGTTGGGTCAAATTTGATCACTTCTTGCTCTCCATCACTTCTCAAGATCGATTGCACTTCCCCCATCCATCCTGACAAGTCTTCCACATCTGCTGCTCTTCCATATTGCAGCAAACATAGTACAAGCAACAAGACCTCCAAAATCCACATGGCTGAATTCTTCTACTGCAAAAACTGGAGGGAAAAATATGTATGAATATCACAAATCAAAGAAGAAAAAGAGGGTTTTTTTTTCAATACAAATTGAGGGTTTTGCTTCTTCTTCCCGAGATCTTGACAACAATCACTCAATCTAAGAGGCCATCATGCATGTGCACTGAAAGCTTCAAATCTTCAACAAAAGCACATGAGTACTACCAACAATATAAGAGGCCCTTTTGTTGAAGCATTTTATCAGAAAATTTGCAATAAATTTCTACATAGCCAAAAAAAAAAAAGAAAGAATTTTTTTCATAATTTTCAGTCACCTAAAAAAACATGTTTCATTCGTGCAACATGTTCAATATTTTCAGATTTTAATAATTCAGTGTTTTAAATATATAAATATAAATATAAATAAATAAATAAATAAATATCTGTGGGGAAATATCCCATAATTTTATATCTTGAACTGAATGTGGCATGTCTTGCAATTGCTTGTAGAATTGAAATTTCCAAATATCTTGATGGTTTCAAATATAAATAATTAAACCCAACACATTCATAAATGGAATTATATGTAGATATTGTATATTAATTATATATATTCCTCAATTATTCATCAACTGGATGCTAAGTTTGGAATTGAAAATGAGACTTTGAAATCTTTTTTGCAATTTTTTTTTTTTTCCGTCCGCAATGAAAATTGGAATCTAAATATTCTATTTAATATAGTCCTTGAAATAACTACACGTGACATATTAAATGTATTGTGATCATGCATGATCAACTGAAAATATCAAAGTATTTATGATTTAGTTTTGGAATTAAAAAAAAAAAATCCCACATAAAGGGATTGTTGGTTTAATGCAGCCATGTTGTTGTCTATGAATAATCTACCCAAATCTGAAATATTTGTTAATATGAAAGTTTGCAAAATATTATTAAATTATTGAAATTATTGCAACCTCTTATTTTATTATTATTATTATTATTATTATTATTATTTTGTTTGCCATTATTTACATGTTAACCTTTGTACAACCATATCTGGCAACTTTGCTAACTTTGTTATGTTTTGTGTCATTTGATTTTGCATCCAATTTCATAATTTATTCCTAGTCCTTTTCTTTTTAAATTTCTGAAAATTTGAAACTTATAACAATGTCTAAATGACTCTACCCAATCTTATGGCACATTTCCAACCTTTGATTGCAAAATTATGGCACATTGCAAAATTTTGGAACTCTCGAAACAAATTTTCATTCCAATCATTCAAACAAACATACTTGAATACCTTAACCTACCTAAACCCTAAAACCCTAAACATACAAACTTGAACCCCCTAAAGGTGAAATTGACCTAATTTGAGTTGATGGATGATTTCACATGAACCTTGTAAACAACTATATATGGAGTTCAATAACATTCATCCAATTCCTAAACATACAAATTTGAACCCCTAAAGGTGAAATTGACCTAATTTGAGTTGATGGATGATTTCACATGAACCTGATAAGCAATTATATATGGAGTTTGTTGACATTCATCCAATTCTTAAACATACAAATTTGAACCCCTAAAGGTCAAATCAACCTAATTTGAGTTGATGGATGTTTCACATGAACCTGATAAGCAACTGTATATGGAGTTTGATGACATTCATCCAATTCCTAAACATACAAATTTGAACCCCTAAAGGTCAAACCAATGTAATTTGAGTTGATGGATGATTGCACATGAACTTGATAAGCAACTATATATGGAGTTTGATGACATTCATCCAATTTGTAAACATACAAATTTGAACCTTTAAAGGTCAAATTGACCTAATTTGAGTTGTTGGATGATTTCACGTGAACTTGATAAGCAACTATATACGGAGGTCAATGACATTCATCCAATTCCTAAACATACAAATTTGAACCTCTAAAGGTCAAATCGACGTAATTTGAGTTGTTGGATGATTTCACGTGAACTTGATAAGCAACTATATATGGAGGTCAATGACATTCATCCAATTCCTAAACATACAAATTTGAACCTCTAAAGGTGAAATCGATGTAATTTGAGTTGTTGGATGATTTCACATGAACTTGATAAGTAACTATATATGGAGTTCAATGACATTCATCCAGTTCAAGTTCAGCTCCCGGGGGAATTCTCTTCAAAGTTGGTAATGTGAACAGAGGTTTAAGCCAACTTATATTTTTGAACAAAAATAAAAAAGTTATATGTGAAGATGGGAAGCTGTTTTTGGCCTTGCCTAGTTTTGGGTGAGGGTTTAGGGTTTAGGGCAGTTTATTTTCTTAAATTGTCTACTATGATAAATTAAAATTTATTTAATGAATAATCAAAGCAATAATAAATAGACTATCTCTAGAAGAAAAAAAATTCAAGACAAACTGTGAGAAAACAAAAAATTACTCACAGAAAATGCACCAAAAATTTAAAAATTGACCACAAATTGAATAGGCCCCAGTAACAAAAAAAATTAAAATAATTAGATTCTTTGTGGCCTCCTGGATGAAACAGTACATCCATGAAACAAAGTAGGGATTATTACATCCATGAAGGTATTGTTGTAGAGTTGATAATGGAATGCTCCTTCATCCTCCTTCCTTGTCTGATGGGCTCCTCACGAGTCGTGCCTCTTGACGCTGCAGCCCAAAGAGTCGCGGGGTGCAAGAGTCGCGTCTCGTAAGGATTTGTGGTGGGATCACAAGGACAACAACAAGAATCAGCAGCAGCAGCAGCTTGACAATCTCTTGCGAAATGTTTTTTACAATTTCGAGCTCAGCTGCATTTTTATCATAAATCTTTTGGTTTTTGGGGGGGGGGGGGGCCCCTCCAAACGCCCCCGTGCAGGGGGGGAGGGAAAAAACTTTAAATTTTTAATTGTTGGGGGAATTTTTTTGGGGGCT
>Ga0116231_10010383_pt1 | contig 15037 bp, 14 predicted proteins | sample S1TSphgellanicum_2_FD_89695 | JGI IMG/M metagenome (GOLD analysis project Ga0116231, IMG submission 89695) | Host-associated microbial communities from peat moss isolated from Minnesota, USA - S1T2_Fd - Sphagnum magellanicum MG | ecosystem: Host-associated > Plants > Peat moss > Unclassified...
ACGCACTTATAGAAAGCCAATACAAGACTTTCCTTGCTTTTTCATGCCAAGTTTTATTGGCTTGAATTTGTTGTTGTGTGGGGTTTTCTAGGAAAGGAGGTTTTTTCTCATCACCAGTTATGAATTCCCAGTAGCCTTTCCCCATCAAGAAATTCATAATCCTAAATTTCCACACTTGAAATTGTTCTTGTCTAGTTTCTCGATTGCAATTTGAGAAAAACTGTTTGCCATCTTTCAAGGCACCACTCAATGTCTTCTTGGGGTTTCACAATGATTTTAATTCCTTCCTTGGATTTCTAGGATTAGGATTAGGGTTTTCCTTCCTTAGGTTTCTAGGATTAGGGTTAGGGTTAGGGTTGAACAAGATGGACCTTGCATATGTATGTATGTCTTGAATATTATACGAAATTCTATACTATACATAGGTTTTATGTATATGTACGTATCTCGTATAATATTTCATATGGTATTAAGTACATGATTACATACCACACTTTTGTACGAAGGTCTTGATAATGTATTTACGCTTCCCAATCTTCAAACTCCTTCCTTCAAGTTCTCCCAAGTTGTATTTGCTCCACTTCAAAACTTTGTTTTGATATCTTCTCAAAATAAACTTATGTCATAGCAATTTTGCAAAGCTACTCCACACACATATGACCTTGGATCGATATGAAATTCTGGTGAAACATGAAAAACTATGTTTACTACCTTCTCTCAAAATTTCAGCTCATTTAACTTCATAAAATGAGAGATCTTACTACTTCTTTGAAGTCACTTCAAACTGGGACCTGAATTCAAAATGGCTTACAACTCGCTCTCAGCAACTCCAAAATCCTTGAGATTTTGGGAGACATATTAAATATATGTCTTCTATACCTGCTCAAAATTTCAGCTCTATTGATGTTGATCACAAGGAGATATCACTTTCAAAAGAAACTGACTTCAAAACTGAAATTGAAACTTTAGATGCTTGCATCTCTCTTAATATAGATCCAAATGACATGAAATTTCTCTCACACATATATTTTTATATGATCTATAAGATCCTAAAGCTGCAGATCCAAAAAATGTTCAAACAAAGGAGATATGACCAAAAAACCAAATCTGGCACAAAATCTTCAAAAGCTCATAACTCTCACAAAACATATCCTTTTCTTTTGAAAATTTGAGAATAAAAGCATCTTATAGTCTTTTATAATCCCTCTAAGTTTCACTCCAAGATCTTTTCACAATAGGTCTAGATCTAGATTTAAATATCTGACTTCCACAACTTTGATATGTTGATCTCCTTTCACTTCTTTTCTTTTCTTTTCTTTCTCTTCATAATCTTTCCTTTCCTCGTTTCTCTTTTACACTTGACAAACTCCTATGATATTACTAGAGACTCTCAAACTCTAGTTCTAGAAACTTTCTAGCTTTAGATCTCTTTTTACTTTCTCATTCAACAACCTAAGCTCTGATACCATGTTAACAAATAGGAAATCTACTCAAGTGCAAACTTAAGCCTTTATTGAAAGGAGACTACAACATAATGCTCACAACACAAAACATAACATCAAGAACTCCTCAAGGTTCTTGTCATATGAAATACACAAACTTGTGTAATGAAGAAAAGAGAAACAAACCATCAACACCAAGGTATTTAACTACAAGACCAAACCACAAATAATCAAACTAAAATAAGTAACGAAAGTAATTCAACCTTGTGAAAGTAACCTAGTTACTTTCGTACTCTAATAACTAATGAAAGCTAACTAGTTGAGCTTGAATTCTCAACAATGCCTAAAAATGATTCAATAATGGTGACCCCTTCTTTATGTTGCCCATGCTAGTAGTAAAGAAAATAATGAATGCCATAAAACAACTTGGTAAAAGGGACAATGAGGTCCTTCGACATCTCGTAGTTCTCTAAAAATAACAACTCAAGAAACATTATCAAAAGCATTTTTTACGTCTACTTACATCACGATCCAATTAGGGTTTAGGTCAAGGAGGGCTTTGATGCCAAAAGGGATGGTCTCACAACCTTTAGGGGTTGAAACTCTAAACTAATGGGGGGATAGGTGTTCTTGAAATTACCCCTAAAGCTATAGGACAATGGAATGACTAATAAGTTGAAAGAACAACTTGTTTATGGCAATAAGATAAAGACCTCTAACATCCCTTTCCATTTTTAGCAATTTGTTAACCCCCAGCACTAGGGCCATTGACCTAAGGATATCACCATGGGTAACAACAATATTAATTTGGAATATTTCTGAAAACCCTAAGATGGGTCCTCTAATATGAAACACCTCGATAAATGTTCATAAACCATATTAAATAACCCACTCGAAGATAAATGGGGGGCAATGGTTAAGGCATGTGTAAATAAAAACCTATTTAGTACAAAAATGTGTTTAGGCTAATAATAAAAAATAAGTGGAAGGATGTGGTTTAATGGATGGGGGTGCAATTAATACAAAGTTGCAATGGTGTTTTTTGAAGGAATAGTTGCTGTCATGGGCAATTGTATTTTACATATTTATTTAAAGTTAAACATTAACAAAGAAGAAAAGTTGAAAATTGTCTAATGAGTGGTGGAAATGGGGAGCACGAGAAGCATGAGAAGACTCCTCCTAAAGAAAAGATTAATCATTCACCATAAACCTCTTAAGGTAGGCAGAAACTTCTCGCTGATTTGAACGACCTCTTCAAGTATAACACAAACACCAATGTGGCAACATGAGAAGAAGGAACCATGTTGATTCGTCCATCTAATCTCGAACAATTTGGTTAAGGGGTAAGCAAAAAACCTACTTGAATTCATCCTAAATGGTTTGAATGATCCTATGAAACAAATGAGGGCACACAAAACGATCTTCAAACAACCCCATAATGAAGTTAAACTGAGCCTGAAACTAACCCCAAGAAACAACGGGGATAGAACCAAGGTGTAACATAAGAAAGGAAGACATTTACAAAGACAAAACAACCTAGCTAGCTTGGGATATGAGGCTAGCATGAGGGTGAACATTCTTGACATGCCTCGAAATGTTGCCTGAAATAAAAAGGTTAGAACAATGAGGACAAGGGACATTTCAAATTGATAGAAGATGTAAAAAGGGAGTTATACAAAACAAAGGGCTACACCCAAGGCAATAGGACGCAAAGGCCTAAGCGAGCCCTAAATTTTTAAAAATTAAAACAAGTAAAAAACCTATTGTTGCAAGAATGTGTCAATAATGGCGGGCTCAACTATTGTAAGAATGCAATACTGATGATGGGTTCAACGCACTACCTAGACTAGCTAATCTTTTTTTTTTTCTCCTAGTTTTGTTGTCTTGCATTCGTTTAGAATCAGGTGAATGAATGTAAGGTGGGGGCTATTATTTCTCCTCCTACTATGTAGCACGGTTTAATGTCTTGTGTCATTGGTCATCTTCTTCACCGCACAAATCCCAAATTTCTTGCCAAGTTTTCTTGCACATTGATTAACTTGAAGACCATTTTAAATGCGTAACAGTCCAAGTAAGTTTTCTCCTCTTGCTCATTCCCAAAAATCGCTTGATGGGTCTATGTTTTGCATTTGGCAAACAACAAAGATAGCAATCCTTGGCCTTTTTTCTTTTGTACCCACTTTTCTTTGCTATCTTTGACATCCATGCTCATGATCCATGCATTGCGTTCCATTTTGCTTTGGACATCACCACCATTCTAAATTAATTAGTGCCAACGTTCTTAATGTTAAGCTCCATCGTGGAGATAGTACATGAATGGTAGTTTAAACAATCACATTACAGTCAAACCAAACATCCCTCTAAAATAACAATTGATGCAAGAAGAAAAAGGGTTAAATGAGGAATCTCCTCATCTTCCCTTACTAAAATTAAAAGCCCATAGACATTCACCATTTCAACTTTTTTTTAGACTTGCACATTTTTGTACCATGGTGCACATGGCAAAACCCATATTTTTTTATGCAACATTTTTTTTTGTTTTGTGTAGCATTTTGTGTGAATATATGCAAGATTATCTGCCAATAATTTTTAAAAGATGAATTTCAATTTTGTTTGCATAATACATAGGGCGTGCATGAAGGGTTATAAAAGAAATTTCAAACTCATGTTTTATGGGATATTTAATGAATGGTGGGGGTATTATCATTGCAAAATTTTGTTCAAGGTTTTTTACTTGTTTCGAACTGTAATTGTTTATTGAAGGGATATGCATTGTTAGTTACAATTTCACATTCCAAATAATAAGTTGAAATCTTGAACCATTAAGACTTTGTGTTTGTGCAAAACCATCATTACATATATACAGTCACCATTTTACATGCATCACAAACTTATGGCTTCATAGGTTCATTTGAAATTCACACAAAATTTGTTATGTCATGGATTTGTGTTTTTTGCAAATGGATGTTGTGTGTTTAAAACATGTACGATGCATGACATCCGTGTGCAAAAAACACAAACTTGTGAAAGAACAAATTTTGTAAAAAGTTTACTATCAAATTGTGTGATAGGAAATTTGTGATGTGGTGGCCATCAATTCAATACTCAAATAAATATAATGTATATTCATTGTATAATTCCATGGTTTATATAATACCTTCACGACATTGGACAATAAAAAACATCCCCTCTTAACCCAAGGCTTAGATAAAATACCTAAGTGAAGGTATTGCATATGCTTTGGATTTCTTTAGGTTAATTATGCAATATCCTTAGGGAAATTTAACCACAATGTTTCAACCCAAGGCACATGAAATACCCACAATAAAGTATTGCATACATTTTGGGTTTTTAAACAGTTTGTGTAATACCTTTAGGATAATGTAAACATAATTTTCCAATCCAAAGAATATATATCATTGAAAAGATTTGAGAACATAAATATTTAAAGTGAGCTTGCATTTTCTATTTGGATTTGTGAAATAAGAGTTATGGCAAAAAAAAAAAAGTCCAAAGTCAATGTGATAGTTTTATTTTTTATCACTCAAAACCAAGAAATAAGGATAAAATGATTTCCAAATTGAACATGTCATTTGTGTTAACAAATATGAAATCTAATCAAGTGCAAACATAAATATTTATTGAAAGAAAACTAAACATGATGTTCACAACATGGAACATAACATCAAAAACTCCTCAAGGTTCTTGTCATATGAAATACACAAACTTGTGTAATGAAGAAAAGAGAGCCAAACCGTCAACACCAAGGTATTTAACTAAAAAACCAAACCAAAAATAACCAAACTCATATAAGTAAAGAAAATAATTGAACCTTGTGAAAATAACCTAAATACTTTTCTACTCCAATAACTAATGAAACCTAACTAGTTAAGCTTGAATTTTCAACAATTTGGCATTGGGAAGGTCTTTTCAAAAGTTGCAATGTCATAAAACTCCTCGATCAAAATTAACATGTGGGAATTATATGAATCCACAAAGTTGTAAGACTCATAATTTGACAATTTTTAAGATTCCCACTTGGGGAGCATTGGGATTTTTTCCCATTTGGATGTAACTTCTATTATAAATCACAAAATATATTATTAAAAAAATGTTTTTTTAATAAACACTAATATTCTAACATTTATTTATTTTGGAAATTTTTTTTAACATGCTATTTTTAAACATAGAGAGTTTACTTAATAATAACTATAAAAATCAGAGATAAAAATCAACCAAAAATGCATTATGCAGATTATGACTTCTAGAAATGATTTAAAAACAAAATCAAACCTCACATTCAATGGAAACAGAAATATGAAACAAAATCGTATTATAATATCCCTATTCTTCCTCATCAAAATTGTTTTCTAAATCTAACATGAATTTTTCCATATCTCAAAACTATGTCCTCTTCTCTAAATCATAATTCTTGATCATCTTTTAATGTAAAAAATTGATTCTTAATCATCAACAATGTTTTTTTTAAAATTATTTTCAAATTTTTGCCATAAACTTCAATTTGAATTACTTTTCATAAAGTTTGATTTGTCATAACTTTAGCCTTAGGTTCGTGTCCAAGGCAAGGGCATGGAAAAGTGCGGGCTAAAAATGTAACCCGTGAGTCACATTTACACTCATGGAGTGCAAAAGAATGTGAGGGAATGAACCCACACACTCCCAAGTGGACTCCCACTTTGGGAGTTCAAATCCTTATGGAATTTTGAATCTTCATAAAGCGATTTTAGGAATTAAAATTCATTGAATTGAAAAATTCCTTATTCCATTGGAAATTTCTTGAGACCTAGATGTTTAAAATGGGCCCGCATGACCCATTTGAGTACTTTTAACACAAGTTATGGTTGAAAGAAAGGCTAGGAGTCAAAGTGCCAATTTGATTCCTGACCATAAAAAGTTAGAATCTCCCTGAATTACGTGTGTCTAGGTGGCATGGCACATATTGGTGGAAAGCTTTCGACAGGGAATACAATTTTGCTTCAAACCTCACCTCAATCAGAGGTTTGCACAAGAAATTATGGGCCTCCAAAGTGACAAGAGTTCTAATTTCGGGAATTTGAGGATTCCTAACTTGGGAGTTGCAAAACTAAATGACATTTGGGTGCAACCCCTATGGCCAGGCATAGATAATACTATAAAGGGGAAGGTGGTGGCTTTTCCCAAGTCCGGGTCATGGTGAATTTTGTGAGTTCGTGTATGTTCATGGCGAGTCCGTGCACCAAAAGTGCTCCAACTACGCACTACCCAACTTCTTATTTGGTTTGTGTAGGTTCGTGTGAATAATTGACCCACTTGTCATTTGTCCTAGTCCTCATCCTAGAACTCCAACACACCCCCCTTTACCCGTGAAATGTTTTGAGCTAAGGAGCATACCTTAATTTTTTTTTTCACCATTTTCATTTTCGAACTCGCATTTGAATCTTTTAAAGACTGTGGGGGTGCATCATAATCTTACATAGTCTTGTTATACCTATGTCCACCTCATTAGATCTCAATACTACTTTTGTTTAGTTTATCCAATAAGGACATCATAGTTATGCCCTTAACATTCTTCCTTCCAATGGTTTGAATTACGTGGATCAAATTAATTTGTGTTGCCCATAACAAAGTCCTAACACCATTTGGTTTCAAGTTGTTTAACCAACATGTTGTTTGGTTTGTGCAAGTTTAAATTTTTCATGAACTTGCATTAACACTCTCATCATAATCACATCTAGGAATTCTTGCAATATGCCCAAGTCTTATCTTCAAATGTGTGACTAAAGAACATTAAGTTATATTTCGTTGCAATTTCAAGAATTGTCAACGTACTTACCTCAATACCATTTGACAAGCCCAATGGTGCATCAAGAGGACACAAATTGTGCATTGTGCATAACTATGTTGATGTTAAATACCTCTTAATGAGCTTTGTCTAGGTGTCAAAAACATAAAAAAATATGTGTGACACCTTGTGCAAAACCTCATGGTTATGTTGTAAGGTTTGACTGCCATAGGCCTAGTTAGATGTTAAATGAAATAGAGCACACCTTGCTCTTAGTGCACAAAACTATGTTATTGGTATAATTTTTGGCTTTCTTTTAGGAGGTCATTGGTTCAAATTTGTTGTGAAACTACAAAACATGTGGGACATGAAAACATCAAATTTTTTACATAACCACACAATTCTATGCAACATGCAAAAAGACAAGCTCGTGCAGAATTGTGTACAAAAGATAGTGGACAAAAAAAAAACAAGCTTGGATAAAGATCATTTGAGGATGTTTAACATCTTGTAGTATTTAGTATCCTTCCTATTATGTTGGGTAAGGAACTAACAAGCCCATTAAGGTTGACACTAAAGTATAAGTTGGTAGAATCAAAGTTTTAGAAACAAATTAATGTTTAGTAAAAACATTTGGTCACTACTACATGTGTTTAATCATCATAGGTAGATTATGTCATACGGTCAAGAAATTGACATAATTTGCCACATTAGACTTTAGTGTTGGATAAACATGAAAGTCACACAAGGATGGCCATGGTATTCTATTAAGAATTCTTAACTGAACAATACGTTAGGTTTTGATGTGTACAATGACTTTTAATTTAGAACCCAACCCATGTTAAATGATCCTAAACCTAGCCTATGTTTTAATACTAGGATTATTAAGACATGAAATAGATTAATTCATTGGATAAAGCTAGATGGGCAAGTGTGTTCATAATGATATAACAAGTCAAAGCCAGATATGGGGATTTTAATGAACCAATTATTGATTGAACAACTTTAATTGGTCACCTTTAAAACTTATTTGAATTTCATTTTATTAATACATAAACCTATGTATGAATAAAAATAGCCTAAATTTTATAAAATTTCACATATGAAGTACGTATAATACATTAAATTTCTTTAAACACTCATGAAATCTTTTTAAATCTCTTAATATGAATCATATTATGAAATATAATCTGGATGCCAATTCTTTTCATGCCATATGTTCATGAAGAAGGAAAATGGGTCAAAATGAACTCTTGAATAATTTAAACAAGTAGTGTAAGTGTTAAAATCTTGCAAGATTCGAATTTAATCCATTTTCCAAGTGTTACAATATCAACAACAAAATGTTTTGAAAAACAACCCAAGAAATCTTTGTGATGTGATTAAATGGATATATAATTTATTTTGGATTTTCCTAAGTAATAATTGCACACTTTTAAAATGGACCAAAAGATGTCAATATCATAACACTAAAATGTGTATTTTATTGTTAATAACATGGACAACCTATATATTTACATACTAATAAGGTGTAGGATACAAGTAGAATGTTTTTACTTTGTTATGCATGATACACCAAATACACATTTTTAGAATGAAATAATTTTAGTCACCATTCAAATCAATCTAGGTGGTCAACCTTACTTTTAATGAACTAAGAAAAACCTTAGGTTGGGACCTCTTCTCAACTAATTGTGTCACAAGTAATCCCATCATTATCTATCAAGAAAAAATGTAATTACAATCATTATCATGCATCATTTTATCAATAAATAAAGTTGTCATGTGAAGTATGCACAACTCATGAACATATTAAGATCTTCAAACATTGTATATGGTAGTTCTCAAACATCATCTAAAAATTTTCATGTAGATGGTGAGCCAAATGATTCAAAAAAGAGTGTGGATGAAGAATCAAAAGTCCCTTCAATTATTATTCCCAAAGCTTGGATGGCCAAGAAAGCTTTGAAAACACTTGACAACAACAATAGAGTACGAAGATTCACATGTGTCAAGTACCTTGTATAAAAACTCACATATGATGGCTTTGTAACTCATCATTACACATACATGGTGAGAGTTATATAGGAGGTTGAACCCATTCGTTTTGAACAAGCAATTGGAAACCTTAGGTGGGACAATTCCATGGATGAGGAGATGGTGACATTGGATGTTAATGCTACTTGGGAATTGGTAGTTTTGCCAAAGGACAAGAAAACAATTGGGTGTAAATGGGTGTACAAGGTTAAGCACAATGTAGATGGATCTATGAACAAATACAAAGCAAGATTGGTTGCCAAAGGCTATGCCCAAACTTATGGCATAGACTATGAAGAGACTTATAGTCCAATTACAAAAATGATAATCGTAAGAGCAATCATTATTATGGTAGCAACAAAAGGATGGTCTTTACATTAAATGGATGTAAAAAATGTTTTTCTTCATGGAGATTTCACTACTACAAAAATGGGGTGCAGTTCATTAGCCTAAATCATTATGAAACTTTAAAAGTGAAATAAGTTCATTGCATTTTACTAATTTCACCCTGGTAAAAATTATTTCACCATAATATCATTATGTAAACATCATGTTTCATTATTAGTTAACATAATTCATTATTATAATTTATTGTAGTAAATAGGTTTAGTTTTATGTTTTTAAAAATATTTTATATATGCTACTTTATGATATACCCTATATTATTTTAAGTTATTTTAGTTACTCTAACTTATACCTTATGTTATTATAAGTTATTATACATTATTATAAATTATTGTACCTTAAACTATTACACGTTATTTTACCTTAAGGTATTTTAACTAATTTATTATACATTTTAAAGTTATTCAAGGTCATTTTACTTTATGTTATTATAAATTATTTTATCTTAAATATAATAACTTAAAATAATCTAAAATAAAATATAATGACCTAAGGTAAAATAACTTATAATATAAAATAATAACCTATGAAAAATAATTTAAAATACCCTATAATATAATAACTACCAATAGCTTATGATATTATAACATAAAATACCAACAATAATTTATAATAAAATAATCACCAATAGTCAAAATATAACATATAATAACCAACAATAACTTATAATACAATAACCACAAATAGTCACCAATAACCATTAATAAAATAGCCATTAATAACCACTAATAGCCACCGATAAAATAGCCATTAATAGCCAGCAATAAAATAACCACCAATAGCCATTAATATAATAGCCACCAATAGCCATTAATATAATAGCCACCAATAGCCATTAATATAATAGCCACCAATAGCCACTAATATAATAACATTAATAACCAACGATATCCACTAATAAAATATCCACCAATAGCCACTAATATAATAGCCATTAATAACCACTAATATCCACCAATAGGCATTAATAAAATAATGACCAATAGCCACTAATATAATAACTATTAGTAACCACCAATATTCACTAACAAAATATCTACCAATAGCCAATAATATAATAGCCACCAATAACCATTAATACAATAACCATTAGTAACCACCAATATCCATTAACAAAATATCCACCAATAGCCATTAATTCAATAACCACCAATAACCATTAATATAATAACCACCAATAGCCATTAATATAATAACCACCAATAGCCATTAATACAATAACCACCAATATCCATTAATACAATAACCACCAATAGCCATTAATACAATAACCACCAATAGCCATTAATACAATAACCACCAATAACCATTAATACAATAACCATTAATAACCACCAATATCCAACAATATAATAGCTATTAATAGCCATTAATATAATAGCCATTATCAGCACCAATATTGTCATAACCCTAGCCTTGGGCTCGCAACCAAGGCAAAAAGGCTTGCAAGGGTGCAAGCCAAGTCTAAGTTCAGGAGTCGCATTCCTGTGCCCCTGGGAGTGCAAAAGAATGTGAGGAAAGAACCCTCACACTCCCAAGTGAACTCCCACTTTAGGAGTTGGAGTCCCAGTGGACTCCCGAATGTTTAGAATGTTCAAAGAATGATTGCAAGGGTCAAAACCAGGGTTCTTCAGGTTCTGAGATTTGGTTCAGGGATTTTCGAAGCTTGTCAAGAAAAGGTTCTGGAATCCCTCTGGACAGAGTGGGCCTTCTTGGGGTTTTTCTGTCCGGGTCCCCCGGAAACGGGCCAGATTTTGTCCGGGTGCATGCAAAAAAAAATTTGTGTGCGCCGCACTTTGCTATAACACGTGGAGCACAATGATTCATATAGAATGGGGATCTAAGCCTTCATTGTTGCAGTACTGTCGACTTGACATTGCCAGATCACACTCACCACATCCAGAACACAAAGCTGCATTGCATCAAGAAGTCATTTATTCAACAGCACATTGCTTGAAGACATTTGGAAATGCATGTGTGCATACCAAGGATGGTCAATCACAGCCCAACTTTCATCACACTCAAAGTCAATGTCCAATGGTCAATGTCACAAGGTGTTGTGCATCACCAAGACACCTACTTGGCATGCAAATTTCTCAGCAACTGAAACACATTTGACAGCTGCTCCATTGGCTTCTCTACCTCCTTGGCCAAAAAATCCAGCTCCTTCCTCTGCACACCTACCATCTCAGCATCTCCCCAACACTCAGACTCATCCGATGATGAGCACACACTGCCCTCCTCATCAAACCCATCATCTTCCAGCCCATCATCAAAGCTAGGCACCTGATTGGCGAACTCCTTGCTCATTGCTACAAACAGCTTGCTAACCAGAAGCTCGCCAATAGGCCTGTTGTGAAACTCCTTGGCTGCAGCATAATCAAAGGACTCGACATTACCAGCCAGAATGTTCACACGCATCAATGAATCGACCGTGACCACACACAGCCGATTAGTGAGCCGATGCTTGATCATTCGGTGCTCACTGAAACCACACTCAACACACGTCGTTTCAACCGGCACACAGAACATGGCCTCCGCAAAGGGCAACATGTGAGGTAGCTCCAAACAATGCTCCTTCTTTATGCAGGCCCACACATTCTAATTGCTCAGCCTTGGCGCAACTGCATAATCTGCCAACCATCGTTTCATCTTCTTGAACTCATGTTGAAGCGCAATGAAACGTTGCTCACAGCCCACAGACTCGGTATTAAACCACCTATGCTTATCCGCAGGCTGGCTGAAATGCTTGAGGATCATCATGAACTCATCCTCACCATACTCTGCAATCTCCTTTGCTGACTTGCCCCTGTACGATGCAACATCAAAAATTGCACTGCTGTCCAGCAGATCCCCCTCAGGAAAGCGATCCTCCAGCCCCAACACAATTGACTACACCATTGAGGCCGCAAAGTCGGCCAGATCTTGCTCGTTCAGCTCCCCCGTCAGCACCACCTTCTCAGTGAACTTGCCATCTCCATCGCGGTAGTGGATGGCATTGCTAACTTTGCCCAGGTTCACCTATAGCACACAAGAAATAGGCAAGCAGAATTAGTACAGGGCAAGCCTTGGTGTTCTGCAATACACAGCAAAAACAGGAGCATGCATAGCATTGGAGATGACAGGATTTGGTGTCATATGTACTACAACACAGCAAAACATGCGCAAGTCATAGGTATGGTCAAGAAGTCAAACTATGTTGGGTAACTGACAGGCTGCACAATGACTGCTTGCATCAAGTTTCATGACACCACACAAACCCTCATGTGCCGTTTGCTTACCTTGAAGTTGTCATAGTGCTGCCTTGACAACAGCTTCGCCTCAATGAAGTCGGTCTGCAGCTCCACCGCCACCTGCTGTGTCACCTTGCGCACATGCTGCGGCAGCAGGTATGACGTGTGCTGAAACTTCTTGCTCAAGACATTAAGCGGTAACATGTCTCGCAGCAAGTTCAGTTTCACTACTGCTTGCACGTCGCGCAGCTCCTCAAGTGTTGCCGCCCCAGCCGGCCAAGGCTGTTTAGAGTTGCGCTTGTGGGTGGCACGTCCCAAGAAGATGATGAGCTCCGCCATGTTGTTGGTCAGCACCACCACGCACTGCAGCCGGCTGAACCAGCGTGTGGTGTTGAAGATGGGGAATCTAAGCTGGGTGATGTTGTAACCCTTTGCAAAAGCCTCCCACTTTGATTGTCGCTTGTTGCTGTGGTTGAAGAGATTGTGCACCTGTCGTAGCTCGGAGTCCACTGCCTGCAGCTCCGGGCTGTTCTTTGTAATATCGTTCATGACGAGCGCGGTGCGGTGTGCTACACAGCATACCGCAACAATGCGCAGGTTGACTGGCTTCAGCCGTGTAGCTACTCCCGACTTCACGCCCACCATTGTTGCTGCCCCATCGCTGCAGAACCCTGCCATGCGTTGCACATCCCACCCCAATGCTGTCATGACCCCTAACAGAACGGCTGTGTTGGCATCAGTTGTAGTGGCCAGCAGCTTCACGCAGGTCAGGTACTTAGTTGTAGCGACAAGCGTGTCGGGATGCAGGTATCTGACGTAGATGAGCAGGTGATCCTCTGTGGACACGTTTGTGCTACTGTCAATGAGCAGTGCAAAGCTGGAGCTGGCCTTGATCCGCTCGACCTGCTTCTGTAACAGCACCTCGCTGCAGCTGAAGAGCACTGACCAAAAGTACCTGCAGATAGTACATAGGTCAAGGGAGAGGACATCATACACAGACTGAAGTGGACAGGAGATGGGCATGTGTTAGCAACAATGCATTGATTGTTGATGACTACAAGTGCAATGCTCAGGCAGGACAACTGCTTTATTATTCATGATCTTTGCAGCATGCATTACGCGGTCGCAAAGATGAGTTTTCAAAGCAAGGGATACCTGCCAACCTCGGATGCCCTGTGCAAGCATTGCATCATGAACATACCTGCTATGGTTGTACTTGTGCGTGATCGGATCCACGCCCAGAAACTTCTCCAATGCTAGCAGTGGTGCAAACTTGTTGATTGGAAGCTGCTCCTTGATGCATGTTAGAGCTGTGGCCATCAGGCACTGTGTAGCTGTCTTGGCTATAACGATGCCTGTGGTGTGAACGACGTCAAACGCCCGCTTGAGAGGGTTGGCCTTGGCTGTGACTGCTGCTTTGTGCGTGAGAAAGGTTGTGAGTGAGAAGATCATTGCCATCCCACACAACGGCCCCGCACGACCTGTTAAATTGACATTTGTCGAGCTGATACTTGAGACAAAGGGTGCAGCAGCCAGTCACACTACCGTTCTCGAGCTGCTTCTTGAACTGCCACCATGAGTAATCAATGGGGAACTTGTTGAGTTGCTTAGTAGTCATTGGGGGCCTACCCTACCTCTTGGGCTTAGGAGGGTTATTAACAATAGGCAGGTTGCTGGCGCTTGCAAAAGCTGCTGCAGTTGAGGTGCTAGCCTCCCCATTTAGACTGGCAACAGCATTAGATGCTGGCCTATGGCTGACAGCAGCTCGTGAAGTTGAAGCAGGAACGGACGCAGGGGCTGACACAGGGGCTGACGCAGGGGTTGAGCCTGAGGTTGGTGCTGAAGTTGATGCAGTTGTTGCAGGAGCAATGGCGGTGGCAGATGTGTTGCGAAAGCTTGCAACAGCTGTAGTCAAAACTGGTGCTGCATGCTGCTTGGGCTGATCTGCTGAGGGTTTAGACTTTCGCCAGGCTGTACGTGCTACTTTGGTTGGGTGACGCGCTCCCAAGTCACGAGGTGAAACCCACTTGAGGGTTTCACAAAGTCAAGTTGCGGAAAGTTGAACTTGGTAGCATGCTCCCGGCTTCCAACTCTAGAAAGGGGTAGAGGGTCGAGTTGGGAGCCCCGGGATTAGACTA
>Ga0116231_10010384_pt1 | contig 15036 bp, 17 predicted proteins | sample S1TSphgellanicum_2_FD_89695 | JGI IMG/M metagenome (GOLD analysis project Ga0116231, IMG submission 89695) | Host-associated microbial communities from peat moss isolated from Minnesota, USA - S1T2_Fd - Sphagnum magellanicum MG | ecosystem: Host-associated > Plants > Peat moss > Unclassified...
AGAGAGAGAGAGAGAGAGAGAGAGAGAGAGAGAGCGAGCGAGCGAGCTGCCGATCTGACAAGCTCTTTGCGAAAGACCTGCGATCCCCAAACCCTAGTAGGAGTAGTTTTCTTCCTCTTCTCTCTCTCTCTCTATCGACAAACAAAAGCAATATCGCTGTGAGAGATTGCTTGCTGCTGCACGTCAGCTAAGAAGACGAAGACAAAGAAAGACAAACGGATGAAAAGCTGAGCGCACACAAACAAACAGTCTACACACACATACACACACACACAAACACACGCAATGATTTCACGTGTTGGATATGACTGAAGGTGATGATGATTGTATGGGACAGGTGTTGTCGTTTGTTGGCTGTATCCATCCTTTTTCTTTGCTTGCTGCAAGCAAGCAATCCACAAACCAAGTGTTGCAGATAGGTAGCTGAAGGAAGGATTCATGGATTTTTTGGGTTCCTGAAGAAAGGGATTCACAGTTTTGAGTGCTGAGGGAAAGAATTTGCAGTTTTGGGTCCTGAAGAAAGGAAGGGATTCGCAGTGTTGGGTCCTGAAGGAAGGAAGGATTTTGGTAGTTTTGGGTGCCGAAGGAAGGAAGGGATTTGCAGTTTTGGGTGCTGAAAGATTGGCGGTGGAGCTCGGACAAAATGAGGCAGAAGTCGATCCATTTGATCATGCGTAGGTTGTGGACTCGAGCTACAGCACCGGCAGCAGCAGCAACAACCAAGGTGGGGGTGCTGGTGGCAGAAGAACCACGACCATCTACCAAACTTCTAGCTTCACGATTTTGTGTAAGTCCCTGTTTTCTTTGAAGCAAAATTCATTCATGGCAGCAGCAGCAAATCATGTCACAGAGAGAGACACACAGAGAGAGAGAGAGAGAGAGAGAGAGAGAGAGAGAGATTGATTTCTTTCACACTCTAGACACAAAGTTTTTCTCTGCTAGATCAATCCTTCAGTGGGAAGAAGAAGCAGCAGAAGAAGAGGAAGCAGATCAATTTGCTGTGACGAAATTGATCCTGTAGTGGGTTTTGCTGCAACTTCTTCTTCTTCTACTTCTACTATGTTGATTCTTTTTTGCTTCAGCTGAGAGATGATGGTTTTGGAAGTTCTTTTGTGGGGAAGACCAAAATTGCACCAAATTCTTGCTTGCAACTTTTGCTTGATGGATGGAAGAAGCTGTTGTACTAGATGGTGTTGTGTTTTTTATTCAGCTTGGGAGACACTGTAGAAAGCTAAGTAGTAGATCTATGCTTGTCAGCAAAGATCCATGGGAGCAAGCTTTTCTTTCAGCAGTGAATGAAGAATTCTCAACTATGATTCAAGGGAAAGGATGCTCCATTTGTTTGAAATGCTTAACATATTCTTCCAAGGAAAATTCAATGATGCTCAACAAGAAGATGATTAGATCAATCCCTGCTTTTTCTTTTTTCCTGGAACAACTTTTTTGTTGAGCAAGAGTTTTTGGTTGCTGATGCAAATCTCTTCTCTTCCAAATATCCAGAATGTTGTTGGTAGGGGTCAAGCATTTTTCTCAACAAATTCTCTCACTGAGGAAGCTTCTGCCAATGGGCATATGTGTAGCCTACTACTTGATGAAACGGCCGAACAGGTTAGTTGTGTGTTGCTGTCTTCCTTCCTTCACACCCTCTTCTAGTTTGCAGCTTGAGATTATCACAACCACAGCATATCTTCTTCATTGCAGCAACTAGCTAATCTGATCAAATAAAACAATCTAGCATAGAAGAGGCAGCAGTTGTGTATTCGTGTGTGATGATCATGTTGGAAGTTGTGGGGTTTTGGGTTTCGCTGACTTAGAGAAATCTATCCTATTCTCTTCGATGCCACAAACCTGTTTGTTTTGCTCAGACAAATGTCTGTACTTTTGTGTCTGTCTGCACTTCACTTTGAAGCCTGCATTTTGTGTGTGTGTATGTTGTTTAGTTCAAAGAAAGTGTCCGGCAGTTTGCACAAGAGAATATCGCTCCACATGCTGCCAAGGTGGATGCCAGCAACTCCTTTCCAAAGGCAGGTTCTTGTACATTCTCATTTTCCCCAAGTGTCTGTTGTCACAATCTTTTTCCTCCAGTCACAAGTTGATGTTTTGTGTAAAAGCAAACACAAATATAAAAATGCAGAGATTGTCTAACATTGCAAAATGACACACACAGAAGTCCCATAATTGCACAAGAAAACATTGAATTGTTGTTCTTTTTATGGTTCCCTCTCATTTTGCAGCAGGCCCTGTGTGTCTGATCAATACAGGATTTTTCTTATGGGAACAGGATGTAAACTTGTGGAAGCTTATGGGTGACTTCAACCTGCATGGCATCACTGTTCCTGGTGAGAAAAAACAGTAGTCTTTATGGCATGCTTGGTTGTTTTTCTTATCACATGGCAATAGACTGACGTTAATTTTTTGCAATGATTGCCTACTGGAAGGAAGGAGAGGTTTGGAATGAATCAAATGTAACAACATTATGAAAACATTTTTATTTTTATTTTTTGTTTGGGCGTTGCAGAGGAGTTTGGGGGTCTTGGGTTGGGCTACTTATATCATTGCATAGCAATGGAGGAAATCAGTCGAGCATCAGGCTCTGTTGCACTCTCATATGGGGCTCACTCAAATCTGTGCATCAACCAACTGGTAAAGCTCAGCCATCTCTCTTCTTTCACGTCCTTTCTTTGCATCAAGTTTCACCTGAAACTGTCTTTTTCCAGAAAGACATAGATGTGAAGTGCTTGATGTGGATGCTTGGGGCTTGGTTTCTGTAAGGTGCGCAATGGGAATTTGGAGCAAAAGAGAAAGTTCCTGCCAAAGGTGGGCTCCTTCTAATCCTAACAAAACTATTGTTTTGTGCGTGAATCAAACCCCCATTTAGGGTTTAGGGCTTTTCTTCCTTGTTTTCTTCTTGTTCTGGGTTTGTGTCGTTGACTTGACTGAAAGGTGAATGTGAAGTGCCTCATGCTAGTCTTATCCTGCCGAGAGATTTGACACATGGTACCTGGGACATTGGGGTTGGGTGAGAGTCCTATTGTGTAATGCCCATAACAGTAACCATCAACCACCAATCCTTGATGTAGTGACACTTCTCTCACCTGTCACAGGGAGGTCTCATTGGGTGGTGGTTGGGGTGGGATGGAAATTTTGATTTATTGCAGTTGATCAGTGGAGAGCACGTTGGAGCTCTGGCAATGAGTGAGCCAAACTGTATGTACTCAATTTGTCCAAGGGAATGAAAATTGAATGCATATGCCCAAAATTCTGATTTTCATAATCATATTGCATTGCATAGAGTATCCTGTGCAACACTCTAGATTCCAATTGAGGTCTGTTTTTGTTTCGGTGGATGGGTGTGCGGTGGGACAGCGGGATCTGATGTGGTAAGCATGAAATGTCGAGCTGATAAAACTGAAGGTGGATACATTCTGAATGGAAATAAAATGTGGTGCACAAATGGCCCTGTGGCTAACACTCTGGTAATCATTAACCCAAGCTTTTAAACAATGTGTTTTATTATTTTCTTAAGTTCGGTAGCACCTCTTCTACTATTGTAATATTATTTTCTAAACATTATAGATGCAAATACATTCACAGCTCTGCTTTTTTCTTACATTTCATGAATTTTATTATTTTGTTTGGTATCTCATCAGGTTTCTTTGTAGGGCTTCAACAAACTTTTTCTGCAGATACATGAACACAAACTTTGTGATTTTTTTGCTTTTTCTTTTGCACAGATTGTGTATGCCAAGACAGATCTGAAGGCTGGGCCTCATGGAATCACTGCTTTTATTATTGAGAAGGGCATGGAAGGGTACATCCAGACTCCAGAAAACTGAGAACTTTGGGTGTTAATGTTCTAATCTACTTCACTTACATGTTTGTTGGGGTTTTTTTTTGTCATATGTTGAATTCCAAATTGTGAAGTTTAGTATTGATAGTTGTTATTTGGACAAAAAATTTGCAAACAGATTTTGAGGCATGTTTTGTCTTTCCCATGGGAGTTGCAGATTCACCACAGCTCAGAAGCTTGACAAGCTTGGCATGCGGGGGAGTGATACGTAAGTCTCCTCCCACCTATATACATACATAATTTCCCACTCTTTTATACTACAGGCAGCACTCTTGTGGAAGGATATATGGGAAGGTTTTTTTTGCTTGAAAAGTCAAGGAAAAATGAGAAAGCACAAATTTTGTTCTAGCTCATGTTTTGCAGGAGAGTTTGGTTGATTTTTTTTTCCGCTTGGACCTCTGACTTTTGAACGACTGCACACTTTTGATCTTTTTCAGCTCTGATTGAAAAACAAAGATTGATGCTCAAACAAGATTGAGGGGAGGGATTGCTGTTTTTGGGGTTCTCCTACAGGTGTGAGTTGGTGTTTCAGAATTGCTTTGTCGCCAATGACCATGTTCTGGGAGAGGAGGGCAAAGGTTTGAATCATTCAAATGCTATTTAGGGTTTAGGGTTTAGGGTTGAAATTTTCACCATGAAAACAAGAGCATAGGAAGAGAAGAAAAAGTGGGAGACTGATCTGGGGCATGACTGGGGTTTTGCAGGGGTTTATGTGATGATGTCAGGTTTAGACTTGGAGAGACTGGTCTTGGCTGCTGGTCCTTTAGGCTTAATGCAAGCATGCCTTGACACCGTTCTTCCTTATGTGCAAGAACGCCAACAGTTTGGACGCCCAATTGGCGACTTCCAGTTAATGCAGGTAAAATACAGTAGTCTGTCATCAGCAGCAGCAAGGAACATATTTCTTGGGGCAAAGTTCTGAATTGGAGTTTGCTTTTGACATTGTTGAGTCTGAAGTCAGTTTGTGGGTGGGTGGGTTGTGTCGCAGGGAAAGCTAGCTGACATGTATACAAGCATGCAAGCCTCCAGGTGAGAGACAGTCATTGCTGCTGCCCAAGTCTTGGTAGCTATATCTCCTAGGCTGACTGGAGGAGGTGACAGAAAGTTTACATGGTGCAAAATTGTGGGTGTGTTCTCCTTCACAGGTCCTTTGTGTATTCAGTTGCCCGTATGTGTGACTCTGGACATTCTGACAGAAAGGTATTATTATTATCATAATTTCTTGAAGTTTTAGCTTCTTTGTTTCTTGGGGAATTGATTGATTGAAGAAGTGAGATCAGAATGAGCATCCTTTGAGCGAGTTCAAAACCGAGATTGCTGCTTCTGTTAACTGTGTAGACAGTTGATGACTTTCAATTTCCATTTACAATTTTTTTTGGTCTCCTCCAGGATTGTGCAGCTGTGATTCTCTTCGCTGCTGAAAATGCAACTCAAATGGCTCTGCAGGTATGTATATATATATATACCATATGCCTCATCAAGTCTTGTTTGAAGTCTAATCCTCTTGAACAAGACTATTAGAGCTGATACAAAACTTGTGATGTTTTGATGGGGTTCAGGCAATCCAGTGTTTAGGAGGCAATGGGTATGTGAATGAATATCCTACAGGGCGATTGCTGCGGGATGCAAAGCTATATGAGATTGGAGCGGGTACAAGTGAAATTCGGCGCATGTTGATAGGACGACAGCTTTTCAAGGAAGGTAGTAGTTCTTGAAGCACTTGCTCACAACTATCGGTGAATTAGATTTTTGTAGAGGATTTTCTATGAACACTAAGGGAACAATGCTACCACTACTTGACAAGGGCATCATGGCTTTAAAGGTGCAAAATCTAGACGCATTCATCTTGGACGATTTGAAGAGAAAAGACTTTCACCAAGTTGTGCTTTGATATTTGTGTTGTGCTCAAACTCCTTTTACAAAGCAATATGTACTTACTTGTGTGATCAAGTTTCACTTGTATTCATCATTTTTGGCCATCACTTTGTGTGTTGCTCAAGGCCTTTTATTTCCCCCATAATTAATACTTGAACCAACCTTTTCCTCACATAGTCCATAGTTTTTTATTTGCAAGTTATTGTTGGGAAAAAGGGGAAACATTAGGCTCACGTAAATAGCAATAGAGCCATTGAAAGTTGGTGTTGTTTTGGAATGTAGAGCTTCAATTTCTCATAGTAAAACAAGAAGCTTGAGAACTAAGGTTGCCGGCAACATTATAGCTAAAGGTTATGTATGCAAGCTCGTAGAATTGCAACACAACATTGGGAGCAACCATTACTAAAATACCAACTTGGTAGTATAAACTATATGGATGCGATTGGCACTAAATTGTGTGCAAAAGTAGCAAGGTGGGTAAGAGCCATTAGGAACACATATGTAATAGAGAAAATTATGTACAAAATTAAGTCATTTAAGAGTATGACAATTCATTATTTGACATAGTTTATGCATCGACATAGTTTATGCACATTGACATAGAATTGGAATACAAGTACAACATTAAAAAGGTGTGGTTAAAAGTTGATTGCATAAATCAACTACGCAAAGAGTTATGGCAATTAATATGTAGTGATTCAAATGTGTGTAGTCTATTAAGGACTAGGACAACATTTTTGTTTTGTGAGAAAGAAAAATATAACACAAAAATTGAGGTGTGATTATATTGTTTTTGTGTGTGTAGTGTTTTAGGGACATGACAATATTTTTGTTTTGTGAGAAAGAAAAATATAACACAAAAAATGAGTTGTAAATATATTGTTTTTTTTGTGTGTGAAGTGTTTTAGGGTTGAGGACAATATTTCTGTTTGTGAGAAAGAAAAACATAACACAAAATGAGTTGTAATTGTATTGTTTTTGTGTCTATGTTTGTAAGGGTTTTTTGCTTTTGAGCATGACTAGCTTTCACAAGTCACATCTAGGCAGTGAACTTTGCTTGTCATTTTTGATACATACAGCAATGTAATTTCATTGTTCAAAACTTGATGTCACAAAACCTTGTTTTTACAACTTTTGGATGTGGGTTGTTAAATGTTTTTAAAGAATTGTCATCTTTGAATTTTGTCCCATCCCAAGACTAATTTTAACTTAAAATATTTGATTAATTTTGTTACTAAAAAATACAATCCAAGGTATAATATTTTAAAAGTTCAAGTTCAACTAATTAAATATTCATTAATTATTGGAGTAAGAGAAAGTAACTAGGTTATTTTTCATGGTGGCTTTTTTTCACCTAGTTTACTTGGTTTATTTCTGTCTTTGTCTTTTTGGTTGAATTTTTTAATGTTTATGTTTTGGTTTTCTTTTATCATTATAAGTTTGTATGTTTTGTGTGTAATAAGAACCTCGATGGTCCATGTTTGTCAGCATATTGTTTTGATGTTTTTAACTTTCTTGCAATAAATGTATTTGTTAACATGATATTAGAATGTAAGTTGTTTGGTGAAAAGGTTGAAATAGACTAGAGTTCAAAATTTTCTAAAGCTAAAATTTGAAAGTATTTAGTTATTTCATAATACTTTATCAAGTGCAAAAAAGAAGAAATGAAAGGAAAAAATGAAAAAAAAGACTAAAATATTATAAAATAATTATAAAATCAAAAGTTATGTTGGTCAAAGTTTTAAATTTAAATTTAGATCTACTATCAAAAGATCTTGAAATGAAGCTTATAGGAATTATAGAAGAATATGAGGCGTTTTCATTCTCAAATTTTTTTTAAATTGGGATTTTTTGTGAAAGTTATGGGGTTATGAAAAATTGTGTTCTAGAACTAGTTTTTTTATCATATTGTTTTCATTTGAACCTTGTTAGATGTATAGTTTTCAGAACTCATAGATCAAAAGATAATACATATGCAAAAAAGATTTCAAACCACTTGGCTGTGTATTTAAAGAGATGAAATTTTGAAATTTTAGCTTTAATTTAGAGGTCAATTCATTTTGTAAATGAAAATTTCTTGTGGTCACCATTGATAAGGTGAAAGATGTATGTTTAATATGTTTCTTCAAAAATTTAATCGTTTGTAAATTTTGAAAAGAAATTTGAAGTAACGTGGGGTCTTGGTATGAAGTTAGTTGAAAATAATGTTAAGATTTTTCATTTGACTTTGTCAAATGATTTAGAATTTTGAAAGTTGAAAGTATACATGTTTCTTTATGTTATAACCAAATTTTTAATCAATTTAAATTGATATGTGAACAACAATGGTTTGAAAAGTTGTTGGTGCTGAAAATTTACATTGAAAACCAAAATTTACAAGTGTAATAATCACAAAAAGAGTACAAGGGAAGGAGTTTGGAGTTAATGGGGGTAGCAATTATATCTTGAAAAGTTGCATAACAAAGTATGATATGAAATTATGTATTTAATATCATACAAAATATTATACAAAATGCATATATATATACACATTAAATTTACGTATAATATAAAATTTTGTATAATATCTAAGTCAAACGCACACATATACATTTGCTAAACTTGTTAAATCAAAACCTTAAGCTTAACCTTAAAAAACCAAATATATATATATATATATGAAGAATTGAAAACTTCATTAAAATAGGTCCTCAAAAAGGTATAAATAAAAGTAGGAACCCCCATTATTTTTAGTTTGTTCAACATCAGTCTAAAGTATGATCTTACAATATAACTTTGTTCTATTATTTTCATGTATACGCTTTTTTATTTCATTGCAATAAAAATATTTTTGTACTTTGGTCTTGCACATTTCGTGTTTTTAATTTTAGCTTTTGTGCTCTTGTCTTGGTTCCATTATTTCATGTTTTAGATTTAAACTTAAACATATCTTTCAACGTCATTTATCTTTGTAATTTTCATGCTTGTGACAATATGTGCATTCTAGAATTTCAAATCACATGATTAGCCATGAAAAATGGTTTAGAAACATGAAGGACTTGTACTTCACTAAGGTTTGTAAAAACTAATGGTGATATTGTACATCCTATTGCACAAGTTGGCAAAATGCCATTGTTCATGCAAAATGAGCAAACAAAGCACTTCAAGGATTATTTCATGTTCAAACCATAACCAAAAACTTAATTTTGATAGGTCAAATGGTGGAATAGGGTTTACATGTAATATTTAACCTTAATGGATGTTTTATAGAAAATATGAAAAATCAAGGTTAATTGATCACAAAAGGGAAAATGAATGAAAAAATATTTACCTTAGATGTGAACATGCCTAAAACAATTTCCATGATGTTTGCACATGAGAAAAAATTGCAGACATTAGAATTTGCCATAAGCACATTGGTTATGTTCATTTAGAACATATTAAGTCGATGTATAACCAATATCTTGATGAAGGTCTTTTCAAAATTTGTGCAAAAAATGTGATGCCAAAGGTATGTGAGGCAAGAAATAGAATGTCACACATTTCAAATTGTTTAATTATCTTGCATATATGCATGTCCTTGATCATTAAATAACAAAATTATACCAAAGCAAAAGAATGCATTTTCATTATATACTCCTTGGAACAAAAGGGGTATAGATGTTTCAATCCGTTCACTCGAAAGTTGCAAGTGAATAAAAATGTTATTTTTTATGATGTGCTTAGTTGGTATTCACTAGTGACAATAAGAGAAGATGAAGAGACTAGTAATGAAAATGTTTCATCAAATGTAAAACATGATTCACAATTCATCAGTGAATCATGAGAGTTTTCCATTAAAGCATTCAATAGTACCCATGGAAAGGAAAGCCTAAGATTTTCGAGCATTATTCATCATGGTTTTCAAAATTCATTCGAAAAATTTCATGTGAATGGTGAGACTAATGATTCAAAGAAAATTATAAATGAAAATCATAAATTCTTTCAATTGTTACTCTTGGAGTTCAATTGACAAATTGTTTTTTGAAAACACCTAACAACAATAGTGGAATCCTCAATACATATTGATCAATTGATTTCCACAGTGTTGCAATCCCACCGGTTTGCTAAGTATACTCATTCTATCAAAGGGCAACAAAAACCTTTCCATCCTTGCGAACGACGACAGGGTATTTTTTTCCCCCAAAGGCTAACATATAATGGTGAGATGGTTTTAATAACCTCTTTTACCTATCATCTTTCCAACTCTTTATCTGAGTTAGACATTATAACAAACACTTGGCAATTGCTACTCAATGATGTAATTTCTTTCAATCAACCCCCTTGTTGGTATCGTTTCACCCTTCTGCCTACCCTAAACTATAGAACCTTTCTTAGGTTGAATGTTATAACACATAAGATTCTATCTGATGTGCTTATTCAGTGGTTTTGGTGGATGAAGTAGTGAGGTAGTGGGAAGTTAGTTAGGGGAATCCATATTAGCGATCGTACTGTCCTTATTTTTATTTTTTGAAATCATGTACAAAAGGTTCACATATGATGAATTTGTAATTCATCATTATGCATACATGGTGGAGCTATACATAATATATAATTCACTTGTTTTGAGCAAATGTTCAAAACCCCAAATGGGAAAATGCCATGGATGAGGAAATGACGACATTTGATGCAAATTGGATTTGGGAGTTGGTGTTTTAAAATTACAATTGAATGCAAATGATGTACAAGGACAAACATAATATGGATGGATTTGTGAATAGGTTCAAGGTAAGGTTGGTTCATGAAGGTTATGCCAAAACTTATAGCATAGATTTTGAGAAAAAGTTATAACCTAGTTGCTAAGATGATAACAATATAAACAATCATTGTTATGGTAATAACAAAAAAATGATTTTTACATCATGTAGATGTGAATAATGTGTTTATCATGGAGATTTATAGGAAGAAATGTACATGGAACAATCAATACACATATAAATTACATGAATTAAACACATTTTAATTTGGTTTATAGGTTGAGGAAAGTTTTATATGGCTTGAAACAAACAACTAAAATTTGGTTAGACAAGATAGGCTAATATCTTGTCACAAGTGGATTTCAAATATCCAATGCAAAATTTTCACTTTATGCAAAAAAATCAAATCACAAGATTCTAGTCATAATCATTTATGTTAATGATTTGATTGTTATGGGAGATAGTGATGTAGATATCTTTGATTTGAAAAAAATATTTAAAGCAAAAGTTTGAGATGAAAGACTTCGAAAAATTGTGTTATTTCCTTAGCATCAAGATGATTAAATCCCCCAAAAAATATGGTTATTACAAATGCAATGTGCATTGAATAAGTTATCCAAATATGAGATGATAAGTTATAAACCCATTTGAATTCCATTAAAGAAAAATATGAAATTGAGTGCAAATGAAGGTGAGTTTGTTGATGACTAAACATTACATAAAAACACATAGTAAGGAGTTTGATTTACATGACCGTCACAAGGGTAAATTTGAATTATGTAGTTGGAGTAGTGAAGAATTCATGTAAACACCATGAAAGACACATTTGGATGTAATGAGTTGCATATTGAGGTACATCAAATGTACCTTGTAATGTGGAAGTTCTATGACATTAAGAATTAACTACAAGTACATGGGTAAATTGGTGCCAATTTTGAGTTGGCAACATTTTAGATAGGAAATTTACTAATGATTTCATGTTTTTTTTGGGAAGTGATGCCATTAGTTGGAGCAACAAAAAACAACCAATAGTTGCATTTTCAAGCACGAAGGTTGAACACAAAGATATAACAATAATTATATGTGAAATGGTTTATTTACAAAAACTATTTTCAGATTTGAGATAGTCAATGGATGTTATTATTGTCATTTATTGTGATAACATCAATAACATGCTTTTTGCTAACAATTCAATCTATCATATTAAAACAAAACACAATGAAATACATTATCATTTTGTTAAAAATAAGGATTTAATAAAAGAAATTGACCTTGTTGATGTTAGCATTAAAAATAAAGTTGTTGACATTTTCACAAAGGTGTTAGGTATGGACAAAATACGAAAATTTAAAAGCATGTTTGATGTACTAAATGTGGATTTGAGCTTAAAGGGGAATGTTGGGAATTCAAACTCAATTAATTATATATCTTTATTAATTATTGGAATAAAAAATAGCCTAATTATTTTCATGGTGATTACCTTTTACTTAATTTAATTGGTTTATTTTTGGCTTTGGTTTCTTGGTTAAGTTTTTTGGTGTGATGTTTTTTTTATCATTGCAAGTTTGTATGTTTTGTGTGTGACAAAAACCTTGGTGTGTTTTTTATTTTATGTTCCATGTTTTGTGTGCATATTGCTTTGATGTTCATAATTCTCTTGAAATAAATATATTTGTTAATATAAAATAATATATTTAACTAGGTGGGTTATACATAAACAATATATTGTAATTTACACCTATAATCAATGAAATTGATTTTGATAAATATTGAAAAACAACACACCAAACAACACAAATTTGAATATTTGTAATTTTTATAGGTTTCAAATTAAATTAAAAATCTCATAAGCTTATTATACAATGTTGATAGTAGTGCAAAGGTTTTTAAAAAGAAGTTTCAATAATATTTGGACATAAAGGTTGTTTGTCAAAATTTTCAAAATCTATTTGAAATGGGAATGGGCTTGGGAGGTTGGGGATGGAAGGACATTTTCTTTTCTAACATGTCAACGAAACTTGATGATAAGACCTATTTTTGAGCTCCAAGTTTTTTTAAAACATTTTTTTTCTCAAAAATTAATAAATGCCAAACCTTGGGAGTAGGACCAACAAATGGATAAACTATTGATATATATATTACACACAAGAGGTTTCACCCAACTTTCCTTTCCATCAACCACTTCTCTTTGGGAGTCCACTTCGTCATAATTGTAACCTTAAATAAGCAAACATTTTTCATTTAAGAACCCTTCTACTATATCATAATGCTTTGGTACCAAGAGCTTTCACACTAGTTACATAATTTTCGGAAATGTTAAAATTTTAAAAAAGTTCTCAAAAAATAAAGTTTTGTGAAGGAAAATATTTAATCTCCAAAAGGCTTTCATCTTTTGAAATGAAAAATTTGAAAAAAATAATTTATTATTAAACAGACATTTGTCAAAGTTGCCAAGGTATTATTATATATGATCGTTGTAACTTTTCACTCCAACTAAAAATGGACACTAAATTAGATGACATACTCCCACCAATGTTTCTTTTCTCCCAATTTTTGTGATCTTGATCACCCTTGAGAATATTTAACCAAAAATATCCAACTCAAAAAACCAAAAAGAAAAAAAAAAAAAAGTTAAAAAACAAAGTGAAAATTAACATACATACAAAAGAGAACCTATAAATATTATATAGCCAGTTGGTTAATTGTTTTTCCTTCAAAATGGCTAAACAATTGTGTTTTTTTAGGTCTTCTAGTTGCCAAATTGTGACCAATTTGTCTTTTGAAAAATTGCTAGATTTCTCTATTGGGTTGGTTCTATAATGCAAGGGTTTTTTTCAAATTTCTCACCTAGATGTGGCCAATTTAACTACTTTTACCTCACAAAGTGGCGAAAACAATCCGTAAAAATCACAATCATTTTTTTCATTTCCTTTAAAAAAAAAAAAAAAAAGGTTTTGCCAAGTTGCAAAAATTTGCCCCCAAAAAAAAAACACTGCTAGCATGTAGCCAAAAATGTGAGAGAAGTTTATTAAAACTTTTGTTTTTTATATCTTGTTTAAAGCTCAAAATTGGCAAAACTGTTTGTGAATGATTGCCATTTTTAAATACATCACAAAAGTGAAAGAAAAAACCAGATACAAATACACATACATACATGACACAATACATATACACTCATATTTTATACATACATACAAAAGAGGGAACATACATACATACATACATACATACAAACAAACAGACATCCAAAATTCAGCTAAACTGAGAGCATCTCGCCAATGCTGAGTATGTGACCCCGCCCTGGAAACTCTTGGATGAGATTCATCCAAAGTGAATGCATTGGAAGACTGCTGGGGACCCTGAAAAAAACAAGGGGTGTGTCACACCGTGGCCTTGCCATTTACATTAAAAAAGTATCTTAATGCAAAAGAAGAATTATGAAAATATGAAAATATGAATTATGAAAATTCAAGTATTTCACCATGCAAAAATCATACCAAATCTTCAAAAAAAATCCTCTACCGAAAAGAAACCAAAATCCTTCAAGATATCATAATTCTATTACTAAATCTCAAGTTTCAACACAAGCCAAAATATCATCTTTCAAAAATCCTCACATAAAAATAAACCTATTATTATTATCATTATTATTATTATTACCTAGGGGCCTATAAAAATCCCTTAAGCTACTACTATATTCAATAATGAATCTAAACAACAATAATATCTTAGCCTTGGCAAGGCAAGGCCCAAAAAACCACACCTTTCAGAGAGCCATGGAGGAGGAAAGCCCTGGAAGAGTCTAATAAACACAATCAAATCATATATATTAATTCACTTGGTCTGTTTGTGACAGTGACACTAGACAGACAGTGGCCATGGACAATTGTTTGAAAAGAAAAGTTTTTTTACTAAACCAAAAACATCAACCAAACATTGTTGAAATAACACACTTGTGTATTATGCACAGGGTTCACACTAGTCATATTTATTCACTCCTCCTTGTTTGTTCCTGATCAACTAGATAGTTTGAGTGGTCCAAGTGGGTTGCTATTAGTACCTAGTCTCCCATCTATATGCAGTTCCAATTTCAGTTTTATGGGTGGGGTTGCCAAAAAAAGTAAAGTTAGTACGGTATCTAAAATATTTTGGATGTGAGAAACATGTTTGGAGGGTCACATACTGAGCTTTTTGGATGTGAGAAACATGTTTGGAGGGTCACATACTGAGCTTTGGATGTGAGAAACATGTTTGGAGGGTCACATACTGAGCTTTGGATGTGAGAAACATGTTTGGAGGGTACATCACAAAAATGGAAAAAAAGAAAAAGGGAAAAAAAAAGTGTTACATATACATAATACATACACAACACTTTATACATACTCGCATCATCCTCTATATATAAACTTTCTTATGGAAAATTGCCACTTTATCTACATCAAAAAAAAAAAAATTTAAAAAAAAAAAAAAAAAAAAACCGACCACTAATAAAAAAAAAAAAAAACACTCTAACAAAAAAAAAAAAAAAAAAAAAAAAAAAAAAAAAAAAAAAAAAAAAAAAAAAAAAAACAAAAAAAAAAAAAAAAAAAAAAAAAA
>Ga0116231_10010385_pt1 | contig 15035 bp, 7 predicted proteins | sample S1TSphgellanicum_2_FD_89695 | JGI IMG/M metagenome (GOLD analysis project Ga0116231, IMG submission 89695) | Host-associated microbial communities from peat moss isolated from Minnesota, USA - S1T2_Fd - Sphagnum magellanicum MG | ecosystem: Host-associated > Plants > Peat moss > Unclassified...
CGTGGTCGATTCGTAGCTGATCATTCTTTTTTTTTTAATAAAAAGAAAATTAATGGATGTCGACGCCGCCCCCCGAAGAGGCGCCCCCCCAAAAAAAAAAAAAAAAGAAAACCCGACGGGGGGGGGGGGGGGGGGGGGGGAAACCATTGAAGTTTAACTACTATTAACTACCTAGCAGATGGATGAAAAGAGGCTTTCAAATGGAAGGAACAAAGGGTCCAAGGTAAATGTTGGGTTGAGAGAAGGATTTCATAACCTAACATTCAAATTCAACTGAAAATGTTAATTTTGACCTCGATTTTAGAGTCTCTTCCCCTCCACCCGCCCCTCCCACTTGCATTAGTAGAGTTTTCATCAATTTCAATATTCTTGCTAAAAGTGTGAAATTTTAGTTGAAAAATATGAAATTTTTAATCATCATGCAAATTTAACTCTCTAAAGGTGTGTTCACACTTGGTGTTAGGGACTCTAGTGTTGAGTCCCCTAACATCATGTTAGTCATTTAGGACTTAAACCTACTTACCGTAAAATTTTTATGTTAAGCTAACATTAACTTAACATTGAGCTATATCACCTATTTAACATTGCATGCCACCTAAGATGCCACCTGAATTTTCATTTAACACTGACTTAACATCAAGTGTGAATGCACCATAATTTAGCAACCTCGTGACACCAAGACCAGAGTTGATTTCTTGCAATTAGGTCAAACTTCCAATTAGGTCCGTTTGTTACAAAATCTGACTAGATCTAGGCTATGAGCTGGTGCCCAATGCCAGGATGATTTCTTGTGAATTAGGTCAAACAAACCAACTTCATCTGCAGTTTCCGACACGGTAACTTGCAGCTTGACACTTTTTAACATGTGCAGAATGGGTTGCTTAGTGTATTTTCCACCCTAGAATCAGGTACTGGAGTATATCTCTATCTCCTGGGTCTTGCCGTAATCGAGTGACTCTTTCTATATGTTGGAACCCGAGTTACAACAACCAAGAGCTGGATGATTCTAGTATTATGTACAGTACATACAGCGTGTTTTCCAGATTGTCTTTCTTCCATCCGTTTGGATGAGTAGTTGCTAGGTGTAACAACTGGGCCCCATAAAGAATATCCATCCCATCTAATGTGAAAAAATTTAGGGTTTAAAACTTAAAACTAAAGGGGTTTCAACTACCACAATCTACTTGTGTGCCCTTTTCGAAAATGCCCCTACTATTGTTTCAAAGTCAAGCAAATAATTTGTGCTCAAAATGAACTATTTTGGTAGTGTTGGTACTACAAGAGGGTGCTTGGAAGTTGGAAGGTTTGTTTGTAGTTGTTGGCAGCCGCTACATAAATTGTCAACATAGTTTAGTTTTGGGGATGTCAAGTTGTTTTCTCCAAAACTTAGTTAGTTGTGCACTACACATTAGAGATATTCGTAAAGTCAGGAAAGACAGAACTAGTACCCTGAGTTTGGTCATACACAGGGTGAGATTCAAAAATTCCTGCAAAAAAGTACATTAGCATTCAAGGTGAAGCTCAGAAAACCATCAATCTTGATAGTTCCTGAGCGGCTCCACCGCTGTTACATAGATTTTCACTGCTCTACCTCTACAGCTACTATAATTCCTCTCGAACCTTGCGCATTAAATGCTGAGATTCAGCATTTCGTACGGAGATTTAATAAAATTTCATTACTTTATGGATACCACCACTAAAAGAGTGGTTAAGGGGTGAAAGGAGGACCAAAGACAGGGTGAAGACAGGATGAATTTGCAGATATCTCTATTGTATCATTTTGATTCACTTTGAGTGTGTGTGTGTGGAAAGAAAGTTGGCTACATTGTTATGTTCATATTAATGTTGTGCAATTCTTCCTTTTTGAGAGTACATCTGGTCTTATTTTGGCATTAAAAAATTTATGTGGAGGTTCTTCGGGTAGGAGTTTGAGTTGAGTTCTTCCAAAATTTGAAGCCTTTGATTTTGATTTTATCTCATTTTTTCCAAATTCAAGAACCTCATAATCTGATTTTTGAACCAGGTTCACTTCCATGTACACAATACACATTCTCTTATGCTAAAGATTATGTGGATACAAAGTTTTACAACAAATTAAAACAAGAGTCTATGTATGTATAAAGCTGAACAACTAATTAAAATAAATATTTAATTATAAATTTCAGTCTACTTATTAAGTTTTGTACTTACATATCCTGACCTTGTTTTCAAATATATTTTTCATTATTTCGATTCTGATTCCAAATCTAAAAAACATTTTCTTCATGTTTGGGTCTTGTACTGATTCCAACAAAATGATGTCAACTCGAGTTCAAGTCACAAAAACCTGACCTTGAGCCCTGGTTGTTACCCTTCAAACCAGATACCCTCACAACACTTGGTTCATACTTCATGTTATGCTTTTGAGAAGTTGATCTCACATAAAATAGGTCAAAAAAATCAATCCATTATGATCCATGGTACTTATATGGTTTAGACTTTACAACTGTTTACATTGCATGAATGACAAATGCATGGACCCAAGCAAAAATGCAAAATGTACATATAATGTGTGACAAGATTTGCATCTGGTGAAACTATGTGTTTAGGGAACTAGGTATTAATATTATAAAAGCCTTTCAACCAGTGTTGGGCAGGTATTGGGTTTGGTTGGTTAGAACTGCCGTTTTCAATTTTGGTTACCTTGAGTTGAATTGAAATTTAATCTGTCATACCTTTATATTGTGCAAATTTAACACACACAAGTCTCTTAGGCACATCTATATGCAATGACCATGCTTGATGATATGGCATTAGGTATACAACTCTTTAATGGTGCATTCACACTTGATGTTAAATCAATGTTAATGTAAATCTAGGTGGCATCCTAAGTGGTACCCAATGTTAAATGGGCAATAGCTTAATGTCAAGTGAATGTTAATTTAACATAAAATTTTCATGATAAGTAAGTTTAAATCTTAAATGGCTAGTATGGTGATAAAGGACTCAACACTAAAGTGAATGCACCTTAATAATACTAGTACAACATTTTTGTGTGTGATTTGTTTGTAAAATGTTTTTCTCCACAACCATGTCATACTTTTTAACATGTTATACTTTTCACCTTTGATGCAAACACAAGTTTCTTAGGTAGATTTGGAATGATAGCCATGATCTTTAGTAGTAGTAAAAAGTACAACTTTGGTGTGTGTGATTTGCTTTTGAAAAACTCATATATATATATATATATACAACCATGGACCATACTTTAAAAAATGTGTTAAATACTTTGTTGCAAACACAAGTTTCTTATGCGGATTCAGAATTTGTTACACTTTTGGCCTTTGGAGCCCCTTTTTGTGAAGAAAGAAAGAAAAAGAAACAAACAAGTTCAAACAGGAAACCAAAGAAGAAAGAACTGTAAGCTAGGGATCCTTGAGTAGTTTGCACTTCCAGTCAACCCCTGGTAGGGTACAAGTGTGTTTTCCAGGATTTTTTTTTGATGCAACCAAAGTGATGATCATCCATGGGAAGATGTAGAAAAAAGTGGCCATCAAGAAGGTTTAGCCAAATCAGATTTGAAGCTCACAAACCTTTGATCAGCCTTCTATATTTCTGACTACTTACTAAAACCCAAATCTCAAACTCTGGAGATTTTTACTTTTTTTGTTTTTTTTTCCACTTTCGGCAATTGAAACCCTAAAAAACCCCCTCATTTTTTATTTCTGATTCTGTGATGTGGCTGAAGTGACAATGTTCTTGGCTACCTACTGGAACTTATTACAAAAATCTGGTGATTTGGATTCTTTTTTTCTTCAAAATCTGCCGAAATTGGGTCATTTGTCCCATCCAAAATCCTTCACATAGGTCAAAAAATCATATTTTTCAGGTCCAAATAATTTCAACCAAAAAAAAACCACTGCTAAATCAGTACTAAGTTGACATGTACTAAATGTACTTATAAGTCACTAAATCACTAATTCAGAAACTTACTAGTAAGTCTGTAAGTTGATGTACTAAATTTACTAATAAGCCATTAAGTTGAAATTTTATAGTAAGGGCCACTTTAGATGAGGGTTCAAAGGTCCAGGGTCCAATGAAACAGAGCAATTATGCTATTGGATGAGAGCCATAAATTGGACCCATGGCCATTAGATGAGCGTCCAAGACCCAAAAGTGGCAAATTGAGGCTATACTTACATGGCAACATTTTGAGTTGATGTATTGCAATTTACTACTAAGGGCCACTTTAGATGAGGGTGCAAAGGTGCAGGGTCCAATGAAATAGAGCAATAATTCTATTGGATGAGAGCTATAAATTGGACGCATGGCCTTTAGACGAGGGTCCAAGACCAAAAAGTGGCAAATTGAGGCTATATCTATATGGCACCATTTTGAAAGGAAAATAAATTGATTCAAACCCTAAAAGAAAGAAAGAAAAAAAATGTGCTAAAATGGAGAGCTCATGATTGGAAGAACTAAGATGCAAGCTAGCTAGGGTTGAAGGCATGCTCCAACTCAAAGGATTCAATTTGCTTCAAATGAGTCCAAATTATTGAAACCTTGCAAAATTTTATTTATAAACACACTGCTATTTCAAAAAATGTACAAAAGGTATTACGCAAAACAAAAAGGGAGAATTTAAAGGATGTGAAGTTAGCACAAATTAGTTCCTAGGAATTTGGACCTTGGACCCCATCTAAAGTGGGCCTAAGTTGATGTTCTAATTTTAATACTTAGTAACTATCTAACAAAACTTTCCCAAAAAGCTCGCATCATGTGGACCCAAAACAGACCACATGTTGCATGCCCTTTGTTTGTTAGCACAAGGCAAGGATATTGTGTTCAGATTCATTATAGAATATAGTAGCTTAATGGATTTTGACCCCTAGGTAATAATAATAGGTCTATTTTTATACGAGGATTTTTGAAAATATGATATTTTGGCTTATGATGAAACTTCAGATTAGTTATAGAGTTATAAAAATAACTTGAAGGATTTTGGTTTCTTTTAGAGGATTTTTTGAAGATTATATTTTTGGATGGTGGAATATTTGAGTTTCTATAATTCTTCTTTTTCCTTAAGATAAGTTCGTAATGCAAATGGCAAGGACACAGTACTGTGACACACCCCTCACCCTTTCTTTCTTTAGCCTACGTGCTCATCAGTTGGACCTTTCACGCTACCCCCAAGTTCCAACTGTGCGTGGCCCCTGATGGACGGTCGGACACACGAACGTGCAGGGGATCGATCCGCAAGCGCGAGCTCGAGGCTCGAGTACGTTGCTGCTGTTGGTGGCTTACATACTTTTTACATGAGTTTTATTTCACAACTGCCGGCAAGAGGAAGCAAGCTACCTAGCTAGATAGATGGAACGGAACTCGAGAGTAGCGTTCAAGAGTCGTTACCAGATAGATGCATGGATGGGTTGCTAGGTGTGAGTCTGAGGTTGGGTAATCGTTGATCGTTAGCAGCAATTCCGGCACGATTCAGTTCCGGCATGATTTTATAATAATAACCTGCCTAGTAATAAGATCCATCCCCTCCCCCCCGGGGCTTATACCAGAAGCCAAAATGGCGGCTAAGCTTTTCTCGTACAGAAGCTAGCTAGCTAGCTAGAATGGCGGCTACGCTTTTTCTCATAGGCTGCAGCTGCAACGACGTCGGAAGGTGCAGTGGTGGTGATGGTGGTGGTCCCGACTGCAGATTGATCCCGCAGCTCCAACTTTAAATTCTAATCCTCCGGCATCAGCGCATTTTTAAAAAACTGGCGAATTTTCGCACTGTGACCACAAAAGAAAACTATAGAAGGTGGGACTTGTAGTTCTATAAAGGCTTTTTTGGAAAAATTTGCAAAAGTCGCCATATTTTGAGAGGAAAAACTCACATGTCGCCATATTTAGAGAATGAGTTTCTATTGCTCGTCAGAACTAGGCAGGATTAGTTTACTGTCTGACGTTTTAGCCAAATTTGGGTCATTGAAATCATGAGGACAGTCCACCTAGTTGACAAAATTTGTACAAAAAAAAAAACCTGTCCTCCATCCGTAGCTAGCTACGTGTTAATTTCGTGAAGTCTTTGTTAGCCTTTTATTAGTAGCTAGCTAATTCCCTAGATTCGGGTTGTTGTGCTCTTGCTCGGAACTTGGGCCGCATGTAAGTACAATTGTTTGTTTTGTTTTTCCCCCAGCAGTCGGGGTTGGGTCCACATTTATTTTTTCCCACAAAAGACTTCAATCCTATGATTGCAAATTGTGTTGGCCACATGCAAGAAGCCAATAGCGTGCGGGTAAGGCTTGTGTTCCAATCGTGGGTGGGTGCCGACCCGTCTTTTTTGCCATCAATCTGCAGCACCGGTGCTGATGCAGAGTCCACGATTTCGTCTTGTAGTGTGGTACAGCTCTGCCGCTGGTCAATCCAGCTATGATGATGATGATGATGATGATGAATGGCTATAGCTGCACTAATTTTTTAATAAATATAATATTTTTGTTTTTGTCTACCAGCAGTGTAGCTACAGTTTACTTATTACTGCAATTCCTGACTCTTTGGAGTGATCTCAATGCTCAACTCAATGGCATCAAGGTCGTTGGTTGTTTGTTGCAAATTAACATTATAATCAACAGGAACAGATTTCCCATCAGGAAATTATGCTAGTGTGCAGGCGCAGCAGCTGGTGCAGCAATTTGAGATTAATTTGCCTCTAGACTTAATATACTAGTAGTGGAAAATGTTGTAAATTGCAGCAACCTCTAATGATCATCCCCAGCGGTTGGTTTTTGGCCAGGCCTCCATCGAGACTACTCTCGACAAGGTTCAAACTTCATGAGCTTTCCATTAGGCTGTTTTGATCACAGTTACTTACACACAGTTTGCTCATTTTATATGTAGGAGTTATGATTTCCTCACAAAGGACAAATAATAATCTCATATATGCACGAGTAGGGCAGGGCAGGAGAGAGAATTTCAAGGCAGAATAAGAAATAATCTGGTGCAGTTTTTTTTTTTTTTCCACGGTCCGTCCGTCGATCACAAAACTAAATCCTGAAAGAAAATTAGTAGTTCAACAGGTAGCCCCAGGAGCTCGAGGCTTGAGCCTGGCCACGCGAGTAGTCGCGACGTTCCTGTCTAACTTTCTAAACTCTTCATCACGAGAGTGAGACTAACCTCGTTAAAAACTGTAGAGACTTAAAAAGGTTCTCTTTCCATTAGGCAATTGTGATCACCATTTTACACACACAGTGTGCTACTCCTTGAACTGGTAATGAATCAAGAGACTTAGGGAGTTTGCGAGATGAAGAATTATCGAAAGTTTGTGGCAATTTAAATGATGTAATCGCCTAATTTCGAACGCCTCAAAGCGCATGTGGGTGCATCCGGCCGGGCACAAATATATATAATCATAATAATCAGAACGATAATATTAATAGTAACACTTTTATGATGTAGCTAGCTAGCTCTGCAGTAATCTTCAATCCACAGGCGACGACTAGCTGTAGGAGACTTGGAGGCCAAGTTGAATCCAGGCTTGACGACCTGCTGCTGCTGCTGCTTTACAGGGTCCGTTCTACGTATCCGGCTTCCTTGCTGCGACCTGTTTCTTTTTGTTAACGACTTTTGATCAGGGGATATGCAAGAATCTCCTGCGGAGCTCCTTTGCGGGATCATCCAATTCCACATTTTGTAACACCACAAGAACTGCACACAAGAGAGCTACAGTGATTGTATTTTTTTTTATTAAAAAAAGGAATTTGCCTTGACGAAGACGACATAGCTAGGCTACGAAGGGGACGACGATCCTACCACCACCCACGCTCGCTCTCGCACGCCTCTCGGCCCCCCCCGGTGGTCCCTCCCTCATCCCCCCACAGGCGCCCCTCACCTGCTGCTGCCTATACATTCGCCGTTCCTGTTATTTCCATGTTTGGTTTTTCTGTGATCTGAATCAATACTGCAAGCAGCTAGCGCTTCCTCTCTTCAGATCTCTCTTGGTCTCCATTTTCCCCACGTAGTCGCAGCGCTTGCTTGCTCTTTCTCTGCGGCCTTCTGTAACAACTTTCGACTTCGCTACCACTTCCTTGCTGCTTCCTGTTCAGAAGCAGCGGCAGCAGCAGGCCTTGGATTCGTTCATTCAATCCATGTGTATGCCGCTTGACTGTAGACTGCACCCTGGTATAATCTAGTCTTAGCTTCCAGCAGGTCGTTTGCTGACGATCTTGCAGGACGCTGATGATCTTGGATCTAGATATTCAAAACTAGACTTGGGTCTAGTCTTGCCGCCGTGCGGTGACGTGTGGTCGATAGACCTCCCAGTTTCTTGTAAGGTGCTCCTGTAGATAGAGGCAAGCGCGACCTCGTCGACTGACAATTTATAGCTCAATCTAATCTCTTGCCAGAAGCCTTGTATTCTCTGACCAATTTATATCTCTCATCTTCTGATGTCGCGGAAGGACGACTCGGTCTCTACTGCGGGGCCCCAAGATTGTCGTGATTCCACCACTGATCCAAGCGCCTGATCTTGGTGAGTCTTAACATAGTGGAAGCCTGATCTTGAGTTTTGACTGCTCTTTCGGTTCTTCTAGCTGCTGTTAGAACTGTCTGATTTTCTGTTGGAGGGTTGGATTACGTCTTTCTCGAGTGAACGGCTGCTAGCTACATCCCGATCCTGATGTCAAGTTGCATCTGAAAGATTTCGAGCTTTTATCACGCAGCTTAATGTCAGTTACACCCCGTACAGTATGTTTTGCTGTAGAATTATTCTTGCCAGATTCGCTGATCTTCCAACTCAGGTGTTGAAGTTCAAGCAACAAAATTCTCTCAAGATGTATAAGAGAATAATAGACATGATCGACGTTCTTGGAGATTATGCGTTCTTCTTCAGCCCGCAGCGCCGCGGATGGTGATTCGTGAACCTGTAGAATCAAGCAAGCATATATCAAATGTTTTGAGAAGTTTGTGCCCTGAGTAATGCTTTTTTTGCGTGGTTGCAGCGTGCAGATAGAGAAGCTTTGTAGCTAATCATTCTCGACAGTGGATCCATTTTTTAGCAGCAGCAGGGGTTCGGAAAAGCTTTCTCATGACGATCTGCCTGCCGGGTAGCACCGGCAATATAATCGGTGCCTGTACTGCAGGGGATGATGGGAAACCAGCGATCGCTGATCAACCGTTGCTACCACCAGGTTTTCGTTTCCACCCCACAGACGAAGAGCTTGTCACTTACTATCTCGCACGGAAGCTCATGGACCCTAGCTTCAAAGTGCACGCAATCTCTGAGGTCGACCTTAACAAATGCGAGCCCTGGGATCTCCCTGGTACGTACAATTCCTCATGTCCATTTCATCAAGCGAAATCCCAAAAGCACGAGTCTCGAGTCTCAATCTATAGAATCCAATCCAGTAGGCTTCTTACGCAGTTTTGACATGAATTCAAGCAAATGCTCTGAAGTCGACTCCGGATATTGTAGCGAGCGTCGATGTCAAGGTCAATTCATTGCTGCACCGGTTGGAGTAATAATTGTCTTTCGAACAAGAGATTGATTACGTTGTAGTGGAGGTTCTGATGATGATCCTCTTGTGCCGATGCAGCTAATAAGAGAAAGAGATACGTATCTTTGGTGTGCAGAGAAAGCGAAGATGGGCGAGAAGGAGTGGTACTTCTTCAGCCTAAGGGACCGCAAGTATCCCACGGGAATGAGAACAAACCGGGCCACGGAAGCTGGATACTGGAAGGCGACAGGGAAAGACAAAGACGTGGTGACGACTTCTTCTTCGTCGACCAATCCAGCTCGTCGAGGAGGAGCAGGAATGACTCCCCGTCTAATCGGCATGAAGAAAACTTTAGTTTTCTACCTAGGTCGCGCTCCCAAGGGAGAGAAAACCAACTGGATTATGCATGAGTATCGCTCGGAGGACGACACGATCACTACTCTGCATCATCATCATCATCATTCTCCTCGTCTATCCAGGGTACATATGATCTATTCTTGTTCTCAACCGTAAGGTACAGATCGAGATGATCGATCCAGAGCAGGGTTCCAGACGTTCTGAGATTTGGGACAGCTTTCGTGGAATCGATTCGCATTAGCTAGGCCTAAGATTGATTGAGTCCACATGATCATGCGTTAACGATTTGACAAAGAGTGTTGATTGGTTGCAGGATGAGTGGGTTGTGTGCCGAATCTTCCAGAAAAATGTAGCCAGTAACAAGAAGCCATTCTTCTTCGCGGGCGACATTCGAAGTTCCTCCTGCATCGCCAGCTATAACCAAGTCAATGACGCTCACTCTTCACTACCTGCTAGCCGTGGTGACTTGCAAGAGGAGGACGAGGAGGAGGACGAGGTGGAGGATCACTCTCCGAACCCTACAGTTACTGACGGAGGGGTGTGTGCAACCGATTGCGAGACATGTAGTGGAATGAGTAACAAGCCTTGTTACAACTGCCAAGAGCAGCTGCAAGCGACTACTGCCAACATTATGCAGAATCATCATCATCATCATCATCATCATCAGCATGGCGATATGCAGATCAGGACGACGGCCAGCTCTTTCCCATGGATCATCAGAAGCAAGTCTCGTGCTGCTGGCGCTGATCATTTATCCGGATCATCTGTTGCAGGTGTATGGTCTCCTGCTGGAATCGAGATGATGCACAATAGTAATAGTACGGGAAAACCTGCTTTCTTCGACCCTAGTAGTACTACTACTAGTCATGTGAACCTGTCGAGGCTAATGAAGCAGGACTCGCCGCAGGCCGCTCATGTGATGCTATCAAAAATCTCCTCAATGAAATTCGACCAGCAGGCCGCAGCGGCTCAGCAGCAATCGAATAGATACAGGTCGACCTCGATGATGAGAACCAAGATGGAAACAACAGCAGCCGCAGCTCACGATTGTTGTGACAGGGAGGATGAAGCCCAGAGTACCCAAAGGAGTAATTACGGAGCTACCGCTGCTTCTGATCAGTACGCGGCTGCCAGCTGGGGTGCAGCAGCAGCAGCAGCAGCTAGAGCTAATAATGGCGCAGTCCAGGCTCTGTATGAAGACGGCAGCTCTCCTTATGATCACTCTCCTATGCAGGTTGCTCAGCTACAGAGCGCCAGCTTTAGTGGTCCTGATCAATCTTCTTGTGTAAGCGACAGCCTCTATAACTGTCATGCAGATCAGGATGATGAGGATCACGCTAGTGAAGTTCTATTGTACAACCCCAACTCCAACCATGACTTTCATGGGATTTCGGAAATTGCTACTGCTCCGGTTGACTCAGTCTCCCAATCCCTTTGGACGTACTGTTAGCTGCCAGGCCAGTGAGTAATTAGAAACTTCTGCACGCAGCTGGGAAGCTGCTAGCTAGAGCATTCAAACAACTAGCTCATGAGTTACGTGCTGCTGCAGCAGCAGAACTAGTTGCAGGATCAATCAAGAGGGGGAATTGCAGGACCTTCCTTAATCCTTCCTGAAACTAGCTAGTTCAGAATCTAGCTAGTCATTACTACTAATTAGACCCAGCCCATGAATTGATTCAAAAATTCGATCACAATCTGGACAATGGAAAGCTGGCCTGTACATAGTGCCAACCCTAGATTAACAGGCAGCAGCAGCAGCAGCAAACCCCATGTTCGGAGACTCCATCTGGATCATCAGCTTGGCAGCTACTGTCGATGTTGAGGGATTCATAGATCTATGCAATACTACTGTACAGCAGCAGCAGCAGCAGCAGCTCCTTCATGCAACCTGGAGCAAAATTCAAGTATTAAATTAACATTGGGGGAGGTTGAGGGCGCCCTTGGTAGAAGAAGAAATAGTTCCACTCTCTTGGGAATTTTACATGTATAGATTATACAGGTGCAGGTGGTGTTGGTGGTGATGGTGGTGGTGGTGGTGTTGGTTCAGAGCTCTGCTCAATGAGGAGCCTGCCATTTACTTACTTTACAACTTCTATAAAGGGACATCATGATGTGATTTATTAGCTTTGGCTTGACATTTGATCATCCATTTTTATACAATTGGCTTGGAATTTCATTAATTGTAGCTTACCAGTTCTCTAGAGTTCTACTCTAACTAGTCAGGACACACTGCACACTTCTTCTAAGTTAGTGCACATGTTCAAAACTCAGGTGGGTACTAGGACTCAATGTACACAGCATTTTCAATGAATGGGATTTTGGATTGGGGACATACTAGACTTTGGAGTAACTTAGTAGATAATTCTCACCATGATTTTCCCATTCTTGCAGCTGCTGGAAGTGTCTGTCTGTGTATTTCATATCTCTCTTGAAACATAATGATCATAAATTATAACAACACCATTTAAACCATGGTGTGACAACAAGTCTTGATGCTGATAACCTTGCAAACCTTGCACTTCTGTGTGTACTGGATGACTAGAGATGAATACTGCACCTACTTATTTATATAAGAGGATCTCTATTACAAAATGTGGGTGCAGTTCATTGGGTCCTTTCACTAAATGAGTGATTTCATTGCATCTCCATTAGGTCCTACTCACTACGACATCACTTGGCATACAAGGACACCTTTTGTTGTAATAAGCTTATTTTTTCTTTCTACAAAATTTCATAGACTCTTGTTGTTGCTACTTTGAACTTGTTGTATGCAACAAAGATGAGATGATGAGAAGCTTCTTAACCATTCTTTTTCATGATCAATAGCTTGAAATTCAAGGTTTTAAAAAGTTTTAAAGGAGATAACATATATCATGGAAGGGATGGGAAGTTTTTCATTTGATCCCACATCATTTTGAGCAATGTTTTATTGGTAAAGAGACATTGGGATGCACTCAAAAATTATGAACCAAAGTTTGGTATCTAGGGTGCATTCTAGGAGGAGGTCAATATGTGGAGTCCACTACAAAAATATTTTCAGCACAATTAAAGGATCCATTTGCTTCATCATGTTAAACCCCCACAATGTGAGTTTCCGTTTTAATACAACTTAAATACTTTAAATTTTTATGGATGGGTTCAAATTTATTAATGTGTACCAAAATCTTGTCACATCATCACACTTTTTTGTTTTTCTTACCTAATCTTCTTTTACCATGTAAAAACACATTTATGGATGATTATGATGGAATCTAAAATTGTAATGATCTAAAATATAGTCCTTCTGAAACTTTTGACAACTTTTGACTCATTACTTTTTATGGGGATCAAAATATAAAATAAAAAAAATTACAATAAGGATTAGGCCTTTTTCATCTTGTGTGATACACCTTAAAGGGTTTTCACTTGGATGGCATTTTAAAGGCATGTACTCTTATGTGATTAGATGTTTGTTAGGTGTGAAATACATACATACATACATGCATACTATGAACTATTGTTCGAATTCATTCTTTGAAAGCTCCATGGAACATTTCCTATTTTAATTATCTATGGTTTCAACTTAGTTAGTACATATCGAAATAGAACCATGATTACACAATGAGAAGCTTATGATCCATCTTTTTCATGATCAAAATTTAAAGTTTGAGAATATTTGCAAGGTAGAGTGGACTGAAAACAACACAATAGGATTTGATAAAAATATTATCTTGTGATGTATTTTGACTTTGACAAAAATGTTTTAATGTTGGATGTCTAAACCATATCTGAAATTTTTTTAATTGACTTAGGGCAACTATTATGTTTCATTCTCGTGCCAAATTACATTTTTTTAAAAAACAAATTAGTGCATTTTGAAGTTTTTAAAAGTTCAATAAAATATATTTCATGTTATGAAATGGCATGGAAACATACATTTATAATTCATCAACATATATACTAGGTAAAAAATGAATGTTGCTCATCAAACACTTTTTATGTAATGAATTCATATGCATAGTTTTGTAAGACAATTTCACATCTAGAATGTTATAGATTAAAAAATCCCCAAACGTTATGTTTAATTATATATATATATATATATATATATAGGTCCATTCATGGTTGGGGTACCAAAAAAGGACTAAAAGCCTTTTTTAAGTTAATTTTTACAAATAGCATTTACATGAAACAAATTTAAATGAGAAAAATTGAATAATCCAATGTAAGATAATTCATGTGTTAATGGTGATTTTTCACAATCATACATAATTGTGTATGAATATTTTTGTTTAATGGCAGAAATGCAAAAAATCCCAAAAAAATCCCCAAATGAATTTCAATGGACAACCAAACATGTTTTTTGTCATGTTTATTTCCTTCATATGCGACCTGCATCTAAAGCTAGACATTTTGAACCCATTGAACATAAATTTTTTATCAAATGGTTTTTTAAATGAATCCTTTGCCTTGCAACCCTTTCTTTCAAAATTTCAAGACTTTGAAATTTTTGAATGATTTTTTTTTTCATCAAGTTCATCCAATGAACATGTACTTTAATGGAAGGGGGCATGTTTTTGTTGTATAAAAAATTTGAAATCAATTGTATAATTTTATGCCTTCCTTTTAATTAATTAAAAAAGAAATATATTTTAAACACTTGATTCCTTTAGTTTACAAGACTCAAAAAAACATTAACATAGTATGCAAATTATTTTTAAATATTTGTATTAATTTTTTAAAAAATCATTTTATCTATTAGCATACAATAATCCAATAAAATTATAATAATGTAAAATAGACAAAAATCCAAAGTTGTCCTTTGCAATCTTTTTTCAATTAGACATTCTTCCCAAATATAGTTATTCAATGTATAGAAATTGATTCTTTTTTTAATATGCGTGTGTCCAAATTTATTGTCTAAGCATTTGAATTTGATAAAATCAAAAACATACATAATTTTATGGACATTTTAATCATAAACATCTTTGATAAGCCAACTCATATTCCCAATTTCTTTTACTAAATTATATTCAACCAATGGGTGGATCATGCATGATGAAAGCGATTTTTTAAGAATCTTTTTGTTTTGTTTTTTTTTTTTTTTGCCATTTAATTTTGAACTTATTTTAGATTTTTATTTTTTTTGCCATTAAAAAAAAAAGTGAATTTTTAAATATATTTTTAAATTTAAATTTTTAATTTTGTTTTTTTTTTGATTTTTTTTTTATTTTA
>Ga0116231_10010387_pt1 | contig 15032 bp, 16 predicted proteins | sample S1TSphgellanicum_2_FD_89695 | JGI IMG/M metagenome (GOLD analysis project Ga0116231, IMG submission 89695) | Host-associated microbial communities from peat moss isolated from Minnesota, USA - S1T2_Fd - Sphagnum magellanicum MG | ecosystem: Host-associated > Plants > Peat moss > Unclassified...
AATTACACCTAATGTAAAAACAAAAAAAAAAAAAAAAACAAGCCGGGCCCCCCCCTGTGGGGGGTTGGAAAAACAAAAAAAAGGGGGGGGGGGGGGGGGGTGTGGTAGAACATTTTCTAATATTTTTTTTGACACCCCCCTAAAGTTCAATGAAGGATATCTAATGGCCTATGGTGATCCACTCTCTAGTATAATCAAGTCAAGAGTAACAAATTAGACCTTTTTTTAACTAATCAATTGCTTAAGTGGAGGTTGAATTCACCATTGACACAAATTTAGATCATATTGGTTTGTAATGAGAATTCTACATAAATGCACAATTTTGTTGGGGATTCTTGCCACATTTAAGAGTGGCCGATCTAATGCCAATTGCAACTCTTAGCCCTAACAGGTCCACCTATGGACTTGTTAGGAGTTGAAAATGGCCCTAACACGCTCACTTTACAACTTAGGGTTAAGCAATTGCAAATGTTTAGCAATTTTAGTCGCCTTTATACTAGCCTTCCATCCCATGATCTTGTGTTCTTCTTGCATTCTTTGGTTATATCAACAAATAGAAGATGCAAGAAATACATTACCAAAAGTTTGCTGAAATCAACACTATCATAGATGCAATTTTCACAACTTGGCAAGATAAAAATGAAGTTGCAAAGAGTACAAAGGGTTTTTTTTTTTAAAAACATGGATTGCCACATTATGAGGGAAAAAAAATCTAAGGTCACCACATTTAAATGTTGAATTCATGGAGGTTGCTAGAAAATAAAACAAGATTTTCAAAAAGTTTTACTTTCTTGCTTGACATCTAACCAAACTTGGCTCATATGTTGTCGATGCTCATTAGTGCACCTACTTAACAAAATTGAAAATTGTCGTGGTCATACACCATAAGCAATTTTTTGATTTTTTGAAAATCACATTTATATATCAAAATTGATTCATCCATGTTTGACAACCATGGTTATACACCTTCAAAAACCACCATGTTAAACATTTGGTTATTTGGTGCCATTTTATTAAACTACCCAACAACATTGAATCACATAGTTAGGTTAGATTTTAAAACGTCATGTGATTAAAAAGTGCAAGAAATTATGGATGGACACAAGGGATGGTACTATTAGTTATGTAGTATGGAACAAGCCCATTCCATCAAAGAACATTGTGAACCTAGCAATGCAAGCCACCGTTTCATTAAGTGGCAATGGGATTTCCCAAGGCCTGTTCCAAAGCATAATTGGTCTTTAAAAATACACAATTTTCATTTCAATGGTGTTAGGAGTGGTCTATTAAAAATGACAACACACAAAATAAAACCCATATGGAGTTGCATGTCCCACCTAGGAAAAAGCTTGAATATTCCATCAAAATCAATTACATTAAAAAAAATGGTAATAGTTCTCATGGCTTGAATAGACACGTAATTACAATATATGATTGTTTGTGAATGTGGTTGTGCACATAATTGAGAAGAGTAACTGACAATTTCAATGTTGCACCCATTGATAATAATTTAATTTTTCTTAGACTTGAAGGTGGTACTAGAATCATTTTGTAAATGCCTTCATCCATGGGCTTTACCAATGATAAAACATGGAATGAACATCATTATGAACCTAAACATTTGTAAACCAAATCTTATTGTCAACTCCTACAAGTCAACACTTGCACAATATTAGCATTACCATCCATCCCCCTTGTGATTTTTCTTGTGATATGGATTTTCTTTTTTTCTTTTTGTAAAATTTGATATCTTTTGCAAGTTTTTTGAATTATTTTTTTGTTTTCTTCCATGAATGTGTGATCGTGTGATCATATATATGTAAAGATTCATGAGCTTCTTAGCTTTACTCCTTATAAAGTATGTTTTTCTTGCATTTTTGTACAATTCTATTGATGAATAGTAACAAATTCACTTTAATTTCAAGTTTTTAAGTGCAATTTTCACACAATGCAAGTCCCATAGATTGAAGTAGGCTTCACACCATGAATCAAGTTGTACGTATTTGTAAATTTATTTGTCCTAATATTTAAGGTTACGAAGGCATGTGAGATGTGCTTAATGTAAACACACATTTTTTTGGTCTATTTTATCATATACACATAATAACATTGCACAAAATGCACATGTGTTCTTCATATTTGTTCTACTATATGAGTATAAAATGTTTAATAGTTTACTAGCGATTGTTTTAGACTTTGAAAATTGAGATAAGCCTTCATCAACAACTTGATTTTAATCATTTACTTATTATAGAATATGACAACATTTAGTGGGTACAACAACATTTCAAAATGTTAAAAATAACTATTTTTGACATTTGCAATGAATTGAGGCCTTTTGATGTCCAAGCATGATAAAATTAATGACTATCCTTATTCAAATTAAAGTTTCATGTGTTATCTAACTTTTCCCAAGGTGTTAATGTGTTCACATGTAGTAAGATTTGACAATGGGGATAGTTTTGAAGGAAGTATGGTAATACCTTTACCATTTTGACAACAAACTGTCAAATAATTATTTAAATTTAAAATCCTAACCTTGGCACCTAGGTTTTTTAATTCTGAAATTTTTGGTAAGTAATGATTATAAGTAATAATAAATAAGATTTCATCAACGTTGTGGAACAATCTAGTGTGTTTAAATTGTTTAAATTCTAAATCATTATCGTGAAAGGTTTGTGGTTCAAATCTCATCAATTGAACTTTCAAATTTATGAAATTCTTGGCACAAATAATCAATAGTTTTTCAAAAGTTTGGCAAAAAAATGAATATTAATTTAATTTATGCTGAAATGATAAAGGTACTACGATAATAATGGTGATCAATGTCAAATTTAGAAATTTAATAAATTAATTAGTCAAAGAACAAATGTAATTTGTAATGCAAGAATCTAAGACTTGATATAACATGCCTAGTGTTCAAGGGACAATAGGTGGCATAGACATCAATGTTATCAAACCATTTTAATCTTTTTAAAAATATTATTACTTCCATAATATTGGATATTATAATGTTGTAGCCCAATGAATATTATATAACAAAAAGACTTGTTTTACAAACATACACATTGGGTTGACAAGCTCAATAAATGATTCAAAGGTGTTGCAGAAAATTGGTTTATATTACCAATCTTTTTATAATGGCTTGTTTATTCTTATAATAACAAAAATACAAAGATTAATATATCATAGTACCTTGGTGGCTTCGGCAGTAAATTATTGAATAATTAATATATTTTGGGAATTTTAATTTGATAACTTAATTTTGATTTTGAAAATTTTGATAAGTACAAAATAAATATAATAAAAAAATTTCATTATCAAAATTTTTTTGTTGTCTTCTCATTTGGATTGTTTTCAAGAACTAGTATAATACTAAAGAGGGTCAAGGTTGAAATTTGATTACAAATTTTGAATTATTTGGCATAATAAACTGATAAAGTTTGAAAAACTCAAAAAAATTAAAAATAATTTAATTTGTGTGGAAGCCACCAAGGTATTATGGTACTTCCTAATAAAGGGTACTACTCCCATGGCTAATTACACCACATAAAGATGATGGCTTTATTCATATTTTTCTGCAATTGTTGTAGAACCATTGGCATAAAAAAAATTCATTTCATCATTGGAAAAAAATATTAAAATAAACATTTAGTGAATTATTAAGAAAAACTAAACTCCATGTTATGTTCATACCAAATGTTCATTGTATGTTGGTTGCTATATAATTTGATTTTGGGAAGATTAAATATCAATATTCAATAGTTGGGTAAATTCACACTATAGTGAGCAAAAAATGTTGTCACAAATATTTTTTTCAAAATTGTGCATTAAAACTTCCACAAGTCAATATTAAAAAGATTTTTCATAAAATTACTAATATAATAATCAAAACATAAAAAATAAAGTTGATTCAAGCTATAGGAACTTTTGGTCAAATAATTAAAATTATTAAAATATATATTTGTGAAAATATTAAATTCATAACAATATATTGCAAAGTGCAAATAAGTTTCAAAAACTATTCAAATGATTGCCAAAGTTGATGAAATATTAAATCATATATTGACTGTGAATTAATTGTACCATTTCAAGTCCATATGAAAAGTTCCATTCATGTGATTTCACAAAAATAAATACCATAATAAATGAAAAAAATTAGCATAAATCATTTTTATTTTTCCAAGTTTTTGTTAAAAATCAGCAATTTATACCAAAATTTTCAAAAATCCAATCAAAACATTCAAGTGTAACACTTGAAAGCAACTAAATTTAAACCTTGGCCTTGTCCAACTAATAAATATTATTTGTTAACCATCTAACAACAAGGGTAACAAGAAATTTTTGAAAATTGTTTTGGTTTAATTAAATAAATTCCTGATTTGTTGAAATTTTGAAAAACAAAATTTAAGCACTGAATTATTCAACATGCACAAGTGCCAAAACTGCCCAAATATTATGAAAAATAAGATTTTTCATTCAAACAAATGTAAGTATGTGAAAAAAAAAAAATTGTTAAGATTTCGCTTTTTTTTTTCTTAAAGGTAGCAAATATTGTGTTAAAGGGCTTGTAATAAAAATTCATTAAATGTGTTTATCAAACCCTAGATGAAATGAAAAAACCAACAACCCCTTAAATAATAAAAAATGTACCAAAAAATGACATTTTTTGCCCAAGTTGAGCCCCCATGATGTATTTTCACCCAACTCATGCATGTGATCCAATTTGAAATCATAGAAGATCTACAATCCAAGATAAATTACTTCCATTTTTTCTAAATGACATGAAAAAAAGAGATGTAGTTTATTGATTTTAGAAAATAATTTACCTAAACATAAATAAGGTTCTTAGAATTTAGTTATGAAAATATATTTTAAATATGCTTTATATAGTTTTCATTTGAATTAAAATCTTTTAATATTTTATTATTTCATAACATATTAAAAATAATTTTATTTTTCATGCATTCCATTAAATATACAAAGAATAACTTCATTTAATCTACAATTGAACAAGAGAAATGTTGATAAAGTGGAAAAAAACTTTTATGTTAAACCCCAATAATGTTTTCCACACTTCTATCTTCAAACATTATTTTCTATTGTTGTTGAAGCCTACAACTATTTCACTAATACCATTTTACTTACATTTTATCTTCTACGTATGACAATCTAGATCTTATTGGTTTAAAATTTAAAACTTCAACTGCATCAATCTCTTGCATGCAATCTTGTTTTGCATCAATACATTTAAATTATTACACAATCAAAAAATGAAGAAAATACCTTAAAAAGATCAAAGGTGATAAGCCCATGAATCTTTGCATATCTATGATCACACATCCATGGGGAAAAAAAAGAAAAGAAAAGAAAATTTACAAGAAAACTACAAAATATTTTGCAAAAAAACATTGTGAAAACATATTACGAGAAAAAAACATGATGGGGAGGGCATAATAATGTTAACATTGTGCAAGTGTGGACTCATAGGAGTTGACAACCTTATGAATAAATAACTTTTGATGCAACCATCAAACAAGTGTGAACTTATTCATAAAATGATGAAAATTTTGATTTTAAGCTAACATGATGATTATCATGTTGGCAATAGATCAATTTTAAATACCTTACCACTAAATGTCCTATTTGCAATTTTGGCCACATTTTCATTTATTTAAAAATTTGACATTTAGTTAACATATGTGCTAATGTCTAGAATCTATGTTTTCTCTTGATTCATTAACTATATTAATGCACATGGACTAGTTAACATTGCATGGTACCATTAATGTCATATCACTTGTTAACTTGGGCTTTTCTCAACTATTATTTATGAAAAAATATTTATTTTTCGCATGTGACGATTGAAGGGTGTTGATATGAAAAGACAAATAAAAACTTATTTCAACATGGAATTTTCAAGTTATAAACCATAAAATAGATTATGCAAAACCCCCTTTTATATTAGCTCTAGTATCTCATCATTGAAATTAAGATTTGTTATGAGCTAAGATTTTAGGTGTAAATTAGCAACATCTTTTAACATTTTGATCATTACCCTAATAGAGTTGCTATGAGTTGCTATGCTCACACTATGTCCACCTTACCATGAACATAGAGTGTTCAAAAAAATGATTCATCCTACTTCATTTTCCTTGAAACTTCGATTTGGATTTGGATTTCAAATTGCAATAATTTTGCAATTTTCCTCATTGATGAAACCCTAAATCTTTTTTGCTAGATTGTAATAATTGTCTTCTTTCATTCATGAAAACCTAAATCTATCTTTTTCTAGTTGTAATAGTCACCTTCATTGATACATGAAATTGTTTGTTGCATTGTAATAGTCATTTTCCTTGTTAATCAAATCAAAATACATTGTTTTTCCAAGATACAATAGTTGTTTCGCTCATTCATAAAACCCTAAATTTGTTTCCCATGATATAATGCTCATCTTCCTCCGTTCGTGAGACCCTAAAATCCGTTTACTATGTTGTAATAGTCATTTTCTTTGATTCATGAAAACCTAAATCTGTTTTTTCTAAGTTGTAATAGTCATCTTCATTTGTTCATGAAACCGTTTTCCGGACTGCAATAGTCATCTTCCTCGTTCATCAGACCTTAAATTGGTTTCCGAGATATAACAGCCGTCTTGCTCTTCCATAAAACCCTAAAATCCGGATTCCGTGTTATAATCGTCGTCTAATTCCTCCATTATGAAACCCTGAATCCGTTTTCCGTGCTGTAATAGTCGTCTTCCTCGTTGATGAAACCCTAATAATCCAGGGCAACCTCTTACTCGCTCCAACACCCGCAAGGCGTCGGCGGCGCCGTCCGGTGTTATAACACCAACAATCGCGATTTCATTGTCTGTGAGTTTCGTTGAAGTTCTGTTTCTTGTGTTTGCTTCAATTGTTGACTTCTGAATTAGAAGTTGCAATTTTTTCTGCTTGCTGGAAGATGTCTTTCTGGTTCTTGTAATTTGCTCAGGGTTTGGGAGTCATGGATCTGTTACGCGAACTGCAGATGGGATTTGTGTTTCGGCTTTGCTCCTGGAAGACGAGAAGCCGTTTCTTGTGTTTATACGAGGTGATGCAATCTTAGTTTTTTCTAAGCATATCTCTTGCAGTCTGAAGTATTTGGCCTGATCTGGAGATTCGTAGGGTTTGCACTTGTTGTCGTTTCTTCTTCATCATCGTTCTGGTGCACAATGAGGATAACAATATTCCGTTTTGGTTGAGAGCTTGCTCGCTGATGCTGCCAAACCTCCTACTCATTCTGAGTGCACACTAAGATGCCCTGTTTGGTTTTGTTTTTCTCCCTTTCCTATGAGGGCAAGCGATGAAAAATTGTAGAATGGGTAATTTGCGCCTGATTTCTGTGATGCATACACCTTGGAGAACTGATGCCTTAAATCGCTTCGTTGATTGGATGTCTTGCTCAGTTTGTTTGTAGGTTTTTCTTCTGCATCTGATGTACTGAGTAGAGGCCAGTGATGACCTATAGGGATTTCCAGATTAGGGCCATTGTGCTCTATGCTGTCAAAGCTACTTTTCTCCATCTGAGGTCTCGGTATCTTGGTTTTCTAGGTTCTCTGTCGTATGAAGACCCGAGGATGAAAAATTCCCAAAGATAGGAAGTGCCGTATGACGATACAAGTCGACTCTCATGTCTCCAGTGTTTTTGTGTAAGCATGAGTTCTGGACCTTCTCAGGTTACAGAAGTCATGGTACCCAAAAGGCTGTAGCGGGGAGGGTCGATGAATGATTTGTCACGGGTTTCAGAGGGTTTCTCTTGTTTGGCTTTGTCATTTCATTATTTTTTTCTGGCAACTTCGCTTTTCCTGTTTTCATTTAGGGCTGTGGTCCCAGAACCTTTCAATTTTATGCGATGATGATACATAAGGGTTTCGGACTAGAGTTTCTGATCTGGTTTCACCCAGGTTGAAGAAAACACTCTTGGCTGTCTGAGCATTCTGTGGGTTTTGTCTGCTAGTGAAAAATCGTTGTGTACGAGCTCTGCTCACCAGTAGCTAGACTTTCATGCCAATTCTCTATCTTTTCTCTCTCTCTGGTTTGCAACGGTCGGCTCAAGCCTCGTCTTCTGCTGCCACCTTTTTGCTTGGAAAGCGATGTTTTGCAGGAAGTTTAGGGTTTTGGCAACAGTGCAAGTGATGTGAATACCGTGATCCAACGCCTAATCTCCTTGAGGATTTTACAAGAGAGCTTTTTAAATCTGATGCACTGTTACTGCACCTCACCCAATATTTACTAGCACGGAATTCTGTTAACTACCCTCCAACCCTCTAACCCTCCAAAGTGGTACTTGGAATGCCTGTGTAACTTAAGAAAGAGGACTGCATGTGCTCTTGGAAATTGTGAGCTAAATTTTGAGTCTCCCCTTTGAAGCTTGAACTGTGGGGTTTGAGCTCAAGCTCTTATTGATCCCCAAAACCTTGAATTTCTGTATACAAAATGAACTAGCTGCAGGCATTGCACTGAGCTACTCAAGCAAGATGGTGACCCAACTGTGAGCTCTCCTTCCAAGAAGGGAATGACTTTCTGCTGTTAACCACAAGAGAGTACTGGGTGGCTTCGAGAGCTGTCTCACAATAAGCAATTAAATTTTGATAATCCCTCAAAAAATACAAATCAGTCGCACACTTGGTAAGGCACCCCTGGCAATAACTGCTTTACCTGCAGCGTGAAACCATTCAGATTCTCTCAATACATGTCCAGATCTAATTCTAAGTCACGGCCAAATTACCTCCTCGTGTAGGCACGCTGCATGAAGATTCTCCCATGTACACAATGTTCAACAGATGGGAGATTCCTTGAAGATCAATGGTCAATGAATCTCACCAAGCCACTTCACCCTCCTCACCTTCATTTCCTTAAAGAAGTAACAAAAAGTCATCAGACACAAGACATCAATCAATGATCATGAAAATGTGGATTCCACAGTTTGTTCCAGAGACTAGCACACGTTTCTGTTGTTGGGCTAAAGAACTGTGGTCTTCCTGCTGTGTTTCTGTTGTTGGATGTAACCATCATGAGTTCTGCAGTTTCTTCCTGGTTGTGTTTCTGTTGGTATAATCACCATGCATGGGTTCTGCAAATTCGTTCTGCTATTGTTGCAGTCACTACTTTTCGTAACAGCCATGTACACAAACAAACAACGGTGATGATTTTGATGCCAGCCCACCCATTTGTTTCAGCATAAACAATAGGTACATCTTAATTGTGATGATGAGCCACAGGTTCCAGTGTGAAGCTCAGCTAACTGCAGGCATTGCCCTTGCTACTGAAGGCATTGCATTTGCTAGTGTACAGAGTACATACAGAGTTAAAAAAAAAGAATGCACCTCATCAGCATCAGCAGCAGACCACTGCAAAATCTCAGGATTGTGCAGACAGAATGATGATATGTGTAGAAAATGCAAACCAGAAGAGACCGCTGAGACTCCCTCGAGGGGCAGCGACGACAAAGAGCTTGCGGTTAGGGCTAAACATCCCGCAGGCGGTCATCGTCTCTCGCCTTGGAGACCTATTTTGTCGCCGTTTGTTGCCCCCCGCAGTCTCCCTTGTCTTTTCTTGTCTCTCTTTGGTCTACATACCGCAGAGCTCCTGGCACCCGCAGTTGAGGTTTTGGTAGTTTCTCTGTTTCTCTCCGTCTCTGTCTCTGTGCTTTTGGGTGCGTTGTCGTTGGAGAAACGTAGAGAGCTGCGGGGCGACTGACTGGCTGGTTGAGGAGGAGTGGACATTTTTTTTATCATGGCGTTAGCTTTCGCGGTGCCGGAAGTGGCGGAGAATCTTAACGGATGGGGACCAGCTGCTGACAGTGTGCCTTCTCAGCTAGAGCATGTACCGTATGCACCTTTCAGCAAATCGGATCGCGTGGGCCGCGCCTCTGACTGGACTGGACAGGCCTTCAAATACAATTCTGGCAAGAACCTACATATCATTCTCCTTTCTTTCTCTCTCTGTTTGCCTTTTCCTTCTCCCTTGCAGAATCTCTAAGAGAACCACACTGTAGAGATTCTTCTGCAAGAACAACAGTAGGCACTGTAGACCCGTCTGTTTTTGACTGACCCATAAATGCTGTTCCTGCTTTAATGATTTGCTCTGAGCATCACAGCATCTGGTATCATCCCCAGTTGCAAAGCTTTTTATGTCCACTTTGTTTGCAAATTCTCTAACGCCCAGCAAGCAAGTGCCAGCTTTGACTGACCCATGTTGTTTCCTGCTGTGATATGATGTGCTCTGAGCATCACAGCATCTTCTTTCATCCCCAGCTGCAAAGCTCTTATGTCCCCTTTGTTTGCAAATTCTCTAATTTCCAGCAAGCAAGTGCCAGCTTTGGACTGACCCACGTCATTTGCTGCTGTTGTGATATGATGTGCTCTGAGTACCACAGTATCTTGTTTCATCCCCAATAGCAAAGCTCTTATGTCCCCTTTGTTTGTGAATTCTGTAACAATCAAGAAAGCAAGTCTTTTTGTATCACACAGGTCGCTTTGATCGGAATAACACTGGAGGGAATGCTGTCTTCAACTTCTTCCACAATGAGGATGAGGTTTGTCCCTCTATCTATCTATCTGAGGCTTCTTCCCTCCTCCTTCTCATTGCCTTATAACTCATCATCTCCCTTTTCTTCTGATTGCAATTTCCTTCTTGCTGCATGTAAAAAACACACAAAGAATGGTGCTTGAAAGAAGCAAACCGAGTTGCTGTTTTTCCATAGCCCCCCACCCACCCACCCAAGCTTTTGTGGTTCTAAGAGAAAGACAATGGACACAGGATAAAAGGGTCGGATGAAGTCGTCAGTGGGTAATAGTAGTCAGGGCGGCTCGTCACTGCTATCTGTGATGATAGTGACAGTCTGACAGTTTGCGACCAAGTGACTATCTCAAAGGCAATGACTGCCTTCAGGTTTGTGCTACATTCAAAGTGTTGTTGTGGAGATTTCTCTGCAATCATGGCCTCATTGCCCCATCAAACCCAGTGTCTGGAAATGCTGGATATGGGTTTTGTTTTGTTCTTGCATGGTTTTCTTTGCAGCTTCCAAATGAAGTTCTTCTGCACTTGTGAACTTTCAGGACTCATTTCATTTGGTGGACACAAGGCCTCCTCCAAGACCCAAGTATGGTGCACGTCGATTTCAACAGGTGTGGTTTCAACAGTGTTTGAGTCTCTTTAATTTGCAACAGTCATGCTATGGATTTTCTTGAGGGTGTTTGTTCTGAGGCTAGAGCTTTCCAGTAGGAAATGAGTAGTAATAGTGGTGGAAAAAAAGAGAAAAACTTATGTTGAGGAGAAAATCTTTTTGTTTTGGTCTACTACTTCAGAGGTTCCAGAGGAGGGACAGGGATGAGGGACGCCGTGATGGAGGTCGTGACAGCGGGGCAGGTGCTGACAGGGAGAGGCAGCGTCGTGAAAGGTTACAGCAGCAAAAGAGAGGGCAATGGAATGCCTATTGGCAAGACAAAAATGCTCCCCGCAATGTCTATAACAGCTCGGTATGTGAGGTCACCCCTGAAAGACGCAGGTGTCTGTTCAAGAGGTTAGGGACATGGTTTCAGGTTCCTGTTTGAGAGGGTTTACAGTTTAGGACCCAAGTTATGACATATTACTGGAGGGTGTACAGGTGGATATCCGGCCTGAATGGTCAGTCTTGGAACAGATTCCACTTACATCCCTGTCAAAGCTCAGCTATGATGTTGGTGAACCTGAGGACATGTATGTATGGTCTTCTTGAACACTTGTTGCAAAATGTTGTTTGTTCATATATATTGTATAGTTGTCTTCATCCTCCATGTCTTCTTCGTCCTGGCAGCTCTCTTCACCTAGACCTGACACTAAACCTAATGCTCCAAAGTGATGCAATGTTGTTGAACATTGTTTTGCAGTACAACATGTGGCACTCTGGACTACTATGACAAGGGTTGTGATCGTGTGACTCCCAAAGTATGCTAACTTCTTGTGCTTGTTTTACTCTTTTTTCTCCACCATCACTTTAGTTTGTGTTTGGGAGGATAGTTCCCAACTGTAAATCTCTTCTGACATGTATTGGGTAGCTAGTCATAGCTATAACATGCTGCTGTTGAAGGCCACTGAATATATTGGACACTGTTGAGCTAACTTGACCACTGCTTGTTGCAATATTATAGACAGAGCGTGTTCTGGAAAGGTTTGAGAATCGGCAGTTTTACAAGGTGACCACGACCGATGACCCAGTGATCAGGTGAACAATTCATGTTGTGGGTCCAAGCACCCAAATCACAGTCTTTACTGTCATCCTTGTTGTGTGATGTCATCCATAGCATATTTTGTATGGCATGTTGGTTTTCTTGACACATGGTTTTACCCATTTCTTCCATTTTTTTATTAAATGGTCACTTGTTCTTGCACAGGCGCCTGCTGTTGGAGAGTGAAGATGTTGGCACAGTGTTTGCAACAGATGCCATTCTGTCAACCCTCATGTGTGCACCACGGTCTGTCTACTCTTGGGACATTGTTGCTCAGCGTGTTGGTAACAAGCTTTTCTTTGATAAGCGTGATTCTTCTTTCGATCTTCTCACTGTGAGAATCCCTTCTCTTTTCAAGGGCATTTGGGAAATGTAGGAGCTTTTGATTTGCGTATCACATTCTGGTCAGTTTCCTGCATAATTTTGTACAGCCACCAATGATATAGAACTAGTAAGTCAACCATTTCCTTATGTGCAAGGTACAAAAAGTGTGATGTTGTTTTGGGTGTTTTTGCTTTGGCTCTTGAGTAAAAGTGGGAGCCCTTGATTTTTGGAACAATTTTTTTCTCTTTACTGCTGCTTTGACAATCCTCTGCCATGATGTATGCCATGATTCTTTTGTTTATCTGATAATGTCACTGGCATATTGGCAGGTATATGAGACAGCACAGGAGCCAATTCCTGAAGATAAGGAGAGTATCAATTCCATGCACTCTCTCAGCCAGGAGGCAACCTTCATCAACCAGAATTTCTCCCAGCAAGTGCTACAAAAGGTATACTGCGTTAGATCAGTGACATTTGGTGTCTTCTCATAATTATCATCCTCAAGGGAATGTTGACACCCAAATAGCAACTCCAAAAACTGGACATGAGCAATAATAGATGTGCATCAATAAAACTGTGTGAGGATCAGTTGTTTTGCACTGACACAGATTTTCAAGTTGCACCTTCTGAATTCTGGTTATGGAAGAAGGGTAGTAGTGGCTTTACTTGGTCCTTTCAACTGATCAGAGATTAGATGGCAGCTCTATCATCTTGACACTTCCGAGGTTTAGTTCATTGGTCTAATTCTTTGTCAAGGATTTTAATAGTTGCTATACGGGTTTTGTGAACAGGAAGGCAAGAAATATGAATTCAAGGAGCCCAACCCTTTTGCTTCAGAGACTGAGGAAGTGGCACCTGTTGCATACCGGTACCGCAAATGGAAACTTGATGAGGTAAGAATGTCCTCTGTTGAGATTCTTGTGCTGTGTGTCTCATGCATTTGCCTCACTTGTAGTGTTTTTGGGTTGTAGCCTTCTTCCTCTTTTGTGCTCAATTGTATGCATGGTTAACTCATATCTAGGCATGTCTCGATCAGGATTCTTCTGTGTTTCACACTTGGAATTGATGCACATGGTGTAGGAAACCACACTTGTGGCCAGGTGTGAGCTTCACAGCGTTGCAGAAGTGAAAGGCCAGGAGATTTTGCTGACAGTGAACTCTCTGAATGAGTTTGACTCCAAAATTACTGGGGTTGATTGGCGGCAAAAGATTGAAAACCAGCGTGGGGCGGTGGGTTTCATTGTTTCCCTCTTGCCCAGCTCCTGCACCCCTAATATCTTGCTAAACCTTAAACCTGATAAATCCTTTAGCTACATTGAAATCCAGTTTCCTGCTGCTTGTGGGTATTTGCACTGTTTGTTTAACACGTTACTTCCACTGATTATAAAGAGTCTTTCCAAGTCAGGCATTTGCCAAACTTTGTACTTGTTTTGCTAATTCTGAACTCATATGAACCAGTCTGTAATCCTGTATTGAGCTTTCTGTGGGCTTCAGGTTCTGGCAACAGAGCTCAAAAACAATGCCAATAAGCTTGCAAAATGGACTGCCCAAGCAATTCTTGCAGGAGCTGAGCAGGTATTTGAATTTCATCAACTTTTTGCTCACTGCAGTTCAAGATGATTATGGCATGTCCTGTAAAGCCTGCCTCATAGAAACATGAAAAGTGTATTTGACCATAGACACCAAACCTTCAGCCCCAGATGAAAATTAGAGTTCACTTGCTTTATTTTCATTGTTGAGTACTCATGACACAAATATCCTTTGATGGATTCTATTGTGTTCCAAAGTAAGTTTTAAGTGTGAATCATTGATGCACTCTTTTTTTGTTTGTCAAATATATTGCAGATGAAATTGGGCTATGTGTCGAGAGTGCACCCGAAGGACCACTACAACCATGTGTTGCTCACAGTACAAGGCTACAAGCCCAAAGAGTTTGCTGCACAGATCAACCTCAGTGTCAACAACATGTGGGGCATTTTGAAGGTCCATGCAGCAACTTCCTTTCATATTCTGCCCCTACATCTCATAGCTTGCAGAATTTGAACATGAACTGGACCATTTGGAGGATTATCTCACGATCTGCTTCATGGATACTTTTAAGGAGCTCAAGGAAGGCCAAACTAAAATGTGGGACCCTTTCTGCAGACTGTCGTCGATATATGCATGAAATTGGATGAAGGCAAGTACTTGCTTGTGAAGGATCCCAACAAACCCATCATCAGGTATTTTCTTGTCTAATCCAGTGCAAAAAGTGTGTCATGCCAGTTTGCTAGTCCAGTAAAGGGTTTAGGGTTTAAACCCTAAACCCATGAGCGCTGTTTGCACTGGATACATGCTACTGTTGGTTTTCCTGCTTCATACCAGACAACCAAAATTGTTAAATGTAGGCCCTAAATCTTTATGTGGGATTACACAGGTTGTACTCAGTGCCAACAGATGCGTTTGAGAATGATTATGCAGA
>Ga0116231_10010390_pt1 | contig 15025 bp, 25 predicted proteins | sample S1TSphgellanicum_2_FD_89695 | JGI IMG/M metagenome (GOLD analysis project Ga0116231, IMG submission 89695) | Host-associated microbial communities from peat moss isolated from Minnesota, USA - S1T2_Fd - Sphagnum magellanicum MG | ecosystem: Host-associated > Plants > Peat moss > Unclassified...
CAAAAACACATGCCAATGGGTAGGTAACAAAAACACATGCCAATGGGTAGTAGGTAACAAAACACATGCCAATGGGTAGGTAACAAAAACACATGCCAATGGGTAGTAGGTAACAAAACACATGCCAACAAACATGAATGGGTAGGTATGGGGAAATTCAAGCAGCAGTTACTAGAATTTTGTCAAGAAAGAAAATCACTGATTTTGGAATTTAGAGAACCCATCCCCACAAGTCCCTAAACTAAAAATTGGCACTTTCTCTCTTCTTCTTCTTCTTCTTCTTTCCCATTTTAGAAAGAGAGGAAAATAGAAGAATTGTTTTCTTGGTAGTTTGTCTCTTGTTCTTGTTTCTCATCTTAGAGAGAGAGAGAGAGAGAGAGAGAGAGAGAATCAAAAGGAAAAAAACACAACAAAGGAATTCCCTTCTGAGAGGAATTTCTAAGAGGAATGCAGCAATGTGACATTGGGTGATCAAAAGAAGCTTTTGGGTACCACAGATTTGTTGTGGAGCTCACTGGATTGTGCTTTGTTGTGGTTGAATAATAACTTCGCAGATTTGCTGTGGAGGATTTGGGTATTGAGGCCTACACAGAGAGAGAGAGAGAGAGAGAGAGAGAGAGAGACACACACACACACACACACACAACTTTTCAGAGGGATAGAAAAGAAACAAGAGAGACGAAGACTTGCAGAAAGGGCCGGAGTTTGGTTGTGTCTTTTGCAAAGGTATGAAAAAAAAACCTAACAACAACAATAACAACCCCACAACTGGAAAACACTGTTTTTCTGTGGTTTTTCCTCCCGTTGCTGCATCTTTGTTTTTGGGTTTTGATATTTATTTATTTTTGCGGTGGGAGATGGGTGTGGAAATCTTGCTAGGAGGACAGTTTTTATTGAATAGGTTGTTGTTGGTTTTTGTTGAGAAACAAGATATCCAGAACTTCAGGATATCTATTTTGGAGCTTTGTAGCATCCACTCTTGTTTTTGTTGTGTTGTGTTGTGTTTTGTTTTATTCCTGCTGCATCTAGGGTTGGAGGGTTTTGTTTTTGGGTGGTGAGTGTGTTATGTTTTGTATGTGTAAGTGCTTTTTTGTCCTGAAGATTGTTCAACGGTTTTATATCAGTTGGAACCCTAGAAAACCTAGAAGTGGGAGAGAAAAAAAGGATTTTGGGTTTTGGCTTGATGATGCTCTTCTATTCATAAAAAGAGTTTTGGACCTTTGCGGGATTGTGTTTTTGATGAAGTTGTCACAGCCTTTGAGGTTTTTTGATGCCACCAGATGCAACAAATCTCTGCCTTGTTTGTATTTGAGCTTCATCCTCTGATCTGGGATTTGGTAGCTTAATGTTGTTGTCAATTTGCATCGGCCTGTTGTGAGATTTGAAGCACAGATGTGACAAAATCTCTGCGTTTTTGTATTTGAGCTTCATATATGATCTAGGTGTTAGATATATAATGTCGTTGTTGTTGTCGTCACTTTGCATCAGTCAATCAATCTGTTGTCTGTACCTTTTTTTTCCTGTCTTGGAAGAAGTGGAATTGCTGAGAGACCAATCAGAGAGCTACACTATCAACCTTCTGTTGATGTTTTGTAGCTGTTTCTGAAGTGTTTTACCTTGATTGCCAGTTTTACAAGTTGTAAAGACAACCTTTGGAGGTTGCAAGTTCCAGGATCTGAGGAAAAGCTTTTGCAATGAATCAGGCCTTAAGAAGGACGACAACAAGCTTCAACATTGTGTGTGCAAAAAAAACACATGTGAAGAATTTTCAGGAGGCCAACAAGAAATTTCACAGTGGGTTTTTGCATCGAGGAAAATGAGTGGCAGAAGAACTCTATGCAGCAGGCTGGCTTTATAGTTTTTCTTGGATTGAAGACACATACATGCTACCATTTCTGAAGGTTGATTTCATGCCCTTTCTGATTCAGACTTTCAAGTCTCAATCGCAAGAGTGAGAATCTTTGAAATGGGTGTTTCTACTTTAAATGAAGTTTAAAGCAATTAACAAAAAACACTGCATCATGTTGAGAACTGTTCCATGTTTACAATGTCAAGAATCACACATGATGTGCGATGGTGCAGTTTGATAGGTGATGAATATCAGAATTATGTGCGTGTGAAAAGATTGCTGTTGTTCTGTTGTCTCTTTCAGATTTCTGACTTACTCAGTTTGATGAAATGGAAAGTGCTGGCAGCCGGCCCAAAGATGATGTCTCTCTTCCCAAGGGTATGGAACCTATTAAACCCCTCTGTTGCAAGTGACTGCTATAGGAATTGTAATAGTTCTCAAAAGTTGTAGCAAACACCCATTTCAGTCATGTGGTGATGTTGGGGTTTTGATTGAGGAAAGAATGTTGGGGGCCATGCCATGCAGCAACAATGACCAAGATTATTAAGGAGATGTTGCCACCAGATGTTCGGGTGGCAAAGGATGCACAGGACTTACTGGTGGAGTGCTGTGTTGGTATCTTCTTAACTGGTCAACCAGATAGTCTTCAGCTTCTGTTAACCAATTGTGGCATGTTTCTCATTCAGCTCAAACTTCACAAGCTGTCTTTTGTTTGTCCATTTCTTGATGATTTCCTATTAGGCTGCAGTATACTCTCATGTAGAAACTTTTGTCTGGTAATTGTGTTGCAGATCACTGTGCCATTGTTACACTAGTGTCCAGGCAGAGCATAGTTATTGACAGAAGTGTCCTGTTGGAACTAAATATTTGTTTATGCTTGAAGGATCATCAGTATGCATGGTGAGTATTTCAGTGTGAGTACTTGAAGTTTACATGGTGCAAAATGGGAGGCTCCCTGGGTTTTTTTTAAAAATCTCTTCTTTTGTTGCCCTGAAAGTCTGACATGTACAAAAATGATTCTGATTGTGTTGCAGAGTTCATAAACTTGATTTCATCAGAATCGAATGAGATTTGTAGCAAAGAGGAGAAGCGCACTATTGCTCCTGAACACGTGTTAAGAGCCCTTGAGGTTTTCTTTTTATCACCCTTTCCTTTGCCATTTATATGTGCTTTTGGTTTGCATTCTTGTCCAGAAAATTGCTTCTTGTTGTGTATGTCCCCATGAGGTCTTGTAGAACTAATTCCAATTCTGCAAGAAAATTGAATTATGCACTCCATGTGCCGTCATCTGGAATCAAACCCAATTCATGTTTCAGCCCATTAGACATGGAACATGTAAAATTTCTGTGGCCATCCTCCCCGTCGATCATCTTCTCAAGCATTCAATTTGGTGCAGATTTTGGGGTTTGGTGAATATCTAGCGGAAGTCCAAGCTGCATATGAGCAACACAAAAATGAGACAATGGTGAGGCTCCTTTCTTTCTTTTAGAAGATGTTGGATCAAAGGATACCCAGAGGAATAGCTGAAATGCTTGGAAGCTGTGCACTGTGCACTGAGGCACCCATTACCTGTTTTGTTTCCTAGGATATCTGTTAGTGGTGAGTACATTACACTATTGTATCATCAGACAATGAATCTTCTACAGCTGCATGTTGGTTGTGTCATACTGGTTATGGTCGTCTTGAGTGTCCTAACTGAAGTCATTTCCTTTGATGTGAATAGGAATCACCAAAAGTTGGTGGAAGATGGGGAAAAGAGGGAGGTGGTGGGATGACAGAGGAAGAGGCAATAGCAGCACAACAACGAATGTTTGCTGAAGCTCGTGCCCGTATGAACAGTGGAACTACCATTGCCCCCACACAAGCAAATGATTCTGAATGATTCTGTTTTTTTTTTTGTTTTTAAAACTTTTCCCTTCATTTTGTTGCATGACTGAGCTCCTTGTTTTACAATGGCATTCTATCCTTGGTGCTTTCTTCCCAAGGTTTCATGATAAGATTTCCACTGGCCATTCCTTTGAACCTTGTTGTATAGAGATACAAAAAGCTTGAATGTCCCATTTTGGGCGCTGGACAAAAGCATATTTTGTTGGTCGGACCCAGTTTGCTGTGGTGGTGCTAGAGCATGTGTACATATATGTACATATATAGACATATAGTTTCTGATGGTTTTGGTGGATGCCAGTGGCATCCATATTGATCCTCTCTTATATGTGGCACAAATGGCTTTAGCAAGGCTTTTGCAGTTTTCTTATGACAGTCCTGTTCTGGCTTTCTTAATTGGGAGGTTTTTAAAAAATCTCACATGTGAGTTAGATTTTCTTACTATGGTCATGGGTATATAGATTCTCAAGTGCTTGCCAACATCATGACCAAGTCTTCCCAGTGCTTGTGGACCTGCTTCCAAGATACCCAGGATGCAGATTCTGTACAATGGTTTGCTCAGATTTTGGGCTCATTTATTATGTTCATATCTACACCTACCTCAGGAGCTGATGAAGTCATTGGGTGGTCATGGCTGCTCCTCATTGCTACTCATTCGTGATGAAGCTGATGGTCTTAACACTTTGTGAGCAATTCTTGTGAGGCTATGACTTGCACCCTCATTGTTGTGTCCCCTTCCAAATCGTTGTTGTGGACAATTGTCTGAGATAAATTAAGTATTTTAGGGTTTAGGGTCTAGTTTCACTGGACATGCCTTCATTTGGTCTCTCCTCGTGTTAATTTAACATTAAAAATCAGTTTCGTTGTTACTACAAAATGGGAAAAGTTCACAAAATGCTTTGCTATAGCGGTCATAAGAAATTCAAACCCTTCTTGACAATTAGACATTGTGTCATTACACAACCTGCTATTTTATAATCCTTCATATTCTTTTGTATCAATCACAAGCATAATTGCTTCATCTCTTCAAACCCCCTATTTCTGTTTGCCCTTTTCCCAAAATCAACCAACAAAATTGCCACCGAGATTGTTCTCTATTTGGGTGTTTTCCTCATCCATTCCACAGTGAGGGGCAGGGGGGAGGTTGCAGTACTGATTCTCTCTGACTATTTTTAATGACAAATGTCAGTGTTAGATGTTGAGGGTGCAAAGTACACTAAAAGAATGGTCTTTTTTCTCTTTCATTTGTGTATAAACACTGGATGATGGAGTTGTCTCCCAACTTGGATAATTCTTTTCCTCTTTCTTTGCGGTTTGTTGTATATGACAAATAATAATTAACTTTAGCAACTTGGGTTACGCAAATTTTTTCCAACAAAGTTTTGGGGAAACTCATACAGCTTGCACAGCAAAAGGGCTTCTCACATGATGTTGGCCGTCAGTCCACGTATATGATCCGAACGAGTAGTTCCCTGTCACCTTCAATGTGGTGAATGTGACTTGGAAAACCAGTTTCTCACCCTTGTGGTGAAACTGTAGCTCCTCAGGTGAAATGGAGACCTGGACATTAGCAGGTGCATGTATCACCACACTGTACAAACTGTTTGCAGATCCCACATTTGTTACTGTTCTCGTCACTGTCCTCCCACCTTGCAAGGCGCTAAGAGCAATGGATGGGTAGTTTAAATCCACAGGCAATGGGAGCGTATTCGGGCACACAAACGTGCTATTGGTGAACACATGAATTGATGATGTGTTGTAGCCAAGACCACACAGGAAGAGGATATAATCCTCAATGCTAGCTTCATATACTAGACCCGGATCTGCAGCAGCTTTCGGGTTGATTTGTCCAGCACCATACTCGAAAGGAGTTGCTATTGCTGCAGATCCATCAAGAATCAGATGTCCTGTGTTGTCACGTTGTGTTGCTGCAAAACAAAGCAACCACAAAGAACAGCAAGCATTCATTATTCATCCATAAGTCTAGAAAAACCCCAACACAAGCAACAATGGCAGAGCATTGTGATTTTGCGGTGACTTCTTTTGCGAAGTGATGATGATGATCATCCTCTCCATGTCACAAAAACAAAACAAAAAGCACTCAAAACCACACATGCAGCAAAACCCTAGTTGGAAAAAGGAACAAATGCTGCTCAGCAGCAGCACCACTAAGTGTGATTTTACCAGTACTCATGATTGCTGATTTTATGGCATCAGGACTCCAATGTGGATTCACAGCTTTCAGAAGCGTAGCAAGTCCTGTGGTATGTGGGCAGGACATGGATGTCCCTGAGATAATGTTGTATTGTACAGCACGAGTGTCAAATGGAAGACCTGTTGGTGATGACAACGGGCTCCATGCTGCCATTATGTTCACTCCAGGTGCAGTTACATCTGGCTGAAAATCCACACAACATATCATGATTTCTTGTCTTGAGAAATGGTCAAGAAAATGTGGCAACAAACTGTATATATAACCCTAAACCCCATATATATAATATATACGAGATTACAGAAAGAAATCTCCATAACAAACACTGTAAAAAGCAATGACAAACAATTGTGTGCTCATCATAACCTATTCTTATAAGAGGTGCTTGCATACTGTCAAAGAGTGTCTTTTTTTGTACCTTTAAGATGTCTGGAACAAGGCTGTTGGGACCTTGTGATGAGAAAGACGCCATTTCTGGAGCCGGTTTAAGACCAAATACTGTGATTGCTGGAGTGATTTGAGCAATTGGCGAACTGTATAATGTTGTAGTAGTAGTAGTAGTATCACCATCACACGATTGCCAATGAATGAAGCCAACACATATCAAAACCAAAACAAACAATTCAGAAAATGACTGTGCAGTAAGAGTTTTTTCCAAATTTTTAACAAACCACCAAGCAATATTAGTTTCATCAATTTTGATTGCTTGTCTTTGGTGAAACACATCTGAAATTGCTGAAGCAAACATTGAAACGAACATGCATTACTTCACAGAAGCACACACACACACACACACACACATATGTATGTATCAACAAAATTGACAGTGAAGGCATCTTAACTAGGAAGGTTGAATAGCAGCAGAGGATGGAGAAATGGTGCACATGTGTGGGAAGGAGAATTATATTTTACATTGCAGTTCCAATGTAGGAGAAGATGGCTGCGGCATCATTTGCATTGACCATGGTAGCTGGAAGGAAGTGTGGATCAGCAACAAGATCATCACCATCCTCTGGCGCATTCCCCAAGATCATACCAATTCCACCAGCGTCTTTAACCACTAGTCCCTTTTCAAGACGTGCAGAGATCCCCCGCAAGCAGGCAACTATCTTCCCTGCCACCTTTGCTGGGTCCAATGTGCCATTCAAGCACAACAAGCTGCAAAAAGAAACCCAACCATAAACAGAAAAAACTATGTGTAAATCCACTATATACTCTGCACCATTGTAATCTCTATACACTCTTTAAGAGATTGCTCTCAATCATTAAATACCATAAACTAAGGTATGGATCATCAATGATAGTATGTACCTGTCATTTCCAGCAGGTCCCGGAAGCCCAACATCACCAGCAGAGACTAAAGGAAAGAATTTAGGTTTCAGTTTCTTGCCTGTTGCACTAAGCCCCTGTGTAAGAAAACAAACAATCCTTGAGATCAACTCCATGCTGTTTTGTTTCAATTCTAGCAGAAAACTAGGACAAGAAGAAAATTGTTGATAAACAAACAATCTGGTGCACTTGAGGAGAAGGATAGCACCAAAAAATCTTACGTGATAAATCTTGTTGTTCACAAGAATTGCATCTGAAGTGAAGCTGCGGTCAAGGCTGCTAGCACCGACGGTAATAATCCAAGGAGCTACATTGCTTACAGTGGCAGGAGTAGGCCCAGCATTTCCTGCTGAGCACACAGTAGGAATGCCTTTCTTGTAAGCATGGAAGGCACCAACCGCGATCGTGTTTTGGAAGAAGGGAGGCAGAGGGGGATCTGACCCCAGTGATAATGTCAAGATGTCCACTCCATCATAAATTGCTTCGTCCATCGCTGCTAGGACATCACTATCAACACATCCACCTCCACCATCAAGATCTGGCCAACACACTTTATATGCTGCAATCCTTGCATGCGGAGCACCTCCCTTGGCAGTCCCATTTGCTTGTCCAAACACATTTGCACCTGGTTTGTTTGTTGGTTGCCCAAACACACCCATTTGCACATGGAATTATGGTAGGAAAAAAAAAGGCAGGAAGCATGAACTGCACAAGTGCAGATTGAATCACTACTTTTTGCATTATAAAAAGGAGAAACAACACATATATTGCATACAAGCAAACAAGCACTGCTGCTGCCACCAAGTCTTGGAAAGAGAATTGGGGGGAAATTACTATATGTACCTGGAACAAAATTTCCGCCAGCAGTTGATGATGTGTGGGAGCCATGGCCATCCTTATCACGGACTGATAAGAAGTCACCCGCTGCTGTCACATTGCCAGTTCCCCCAGCTGCGGCAGCATATCCTTTTATGAAAAACTTTCCACCTATCAGCTTTCTGCAATAGTTGCGCTCGAAGGGGAGAGTGTTTGTAAGAAGTGGCCAACAAAACATGGATCACAACAACAAAAGAAAGAAAAAAAGAATGAAAGAAGCAACAAAAACACCATTTGTCTGAGCATGAAAAAATTGTAGAGCAGCAGCAGCAGCAACCTTCTTGCAAGCTTCTTCTAAAGATTGCCACTCTTGCCACATCATGAGGTAGCAAGAATGCAAACCCAAGTTTCAGATAGCAAGAAGAATTTCAAGCTTTTCTAGGAGTGAGCGAGCAAGTAAGCGTTTCATGAAGCTTTTTTTGGGGGTGGGGGGCTTAGGTCAAGTTTTCTTCTTTCTTACCTGTTGCAATTCTCAGGACCAAATGCTTGACTCTTCACACACGCACCTCTCCATCTTGCTGGAACTGGACTCAAGCCATGATCCTGAAAGCTCTTCGATTCAGGCCAAACTCCTGCTCTTTTGCAAATACCCATTTACCCCCCTCAAACTTCAACCCTCGTCATCACCTTCAGATCTACAAAAACTGAGAGAAAACACTTCCAAGTTGTTGTAACCTCTCTCTCTCTCTCTCTCTCTCTCTCTCTCAGAGTGAGAGAAAAAATCAGCAGATTGGAGCATGCAAAAAAGGTCCAACCAGACAGAAATACACACAGAGAGACAGGGTCAGAGAGAGACAGACAGACAGACAGAGACAGAGAGGAGCATTGCAGCACCTGAATCAATGTGCCCAATGATCACATCAGCTCCATACTTGGCTTTCCTCCACAGTGAAAAAGATCTGCCTGAGGAGGACTTGCTGCTGCTCTTGCTTATCTCAAGACCAAGAAAATTCCAAGAATGGGTTGTGTGCAGTTTATTCACCCTGCTCTCAAATGCCGCTACAACTTCTGGCATACCTGTGTACATTTTGTTTGCATGGCATGCATCATCCCATCTGTTGAAACCTCAAATCTCTTCTTCTTCTTCTTCTTGTTGACTATGGAAGAACAGAATTGCCTGATACTAGGTATTCTGACACCCTCATTTGAAGAAGAAACTGGGGGAGTGAAAGAAAGGGAAGGGATTCGGAGAAAGAAGCAAGAGCATGAGCATTGTTGTTTCTATCAAGAAAAAAAAGGATTACCAGAGAGAGCTGAGAACTCTTCAGAAGAGAGGTGGGCTGAGAATCCATTGAAGATATGCTTATAGCTATACAGCATTGCGCTCTCCGCAGCAAGCACACTGCATGAAGATCAAGATGCAATCCACAAAAAAAAAAAACCCCAGCATTCAGAAGCAAAGCTTTTTGCAGGATTGGAGATTTTCTTCCAAGACCTTCTTCTTCTTCTGGAGCAAGCTAAGCTACTCTGGACTATTGTACCGAGCTGATTGAATTCCTCTCTTTCCAGATTTGGAGCATTGGGCGTTCTGGCTTCCCCAAAGAGTTGGAGAATTCAGTATTGATTCTCTGCGAGTGAGTGAATCCAACGAGAGAGAGAGAGATAGAGAAATGCATGTTGGGCTGAGATCTAGATCTTCTTCTTCTCCATGTCCTGATGGAGGTGTGATGAGGAGGGACTAACAATGCTACCTGCCGCAAGCGGATCTCAAGAGATTGTGGTGCTGGGCTGTGACGCTGTCGGGATGCTGCAAAGCCGGATCTGAATCTCCCAGGTACACCACATAGCTCTGCAACAAGCAAAAGCAACCGTGCAAGATCATCATCCACACACACCAGTTCAGAGTTCAGCAGCATTACGAGCAGCTGATCGAGTAGCTGATCTTCTTCATATACTATAGCAGCTAGTTCCTCGTTGCAGCAGCAGCTCTCTCTCTCTCTCTCCCCACTGTTGGATTCCGAAGCTCAGCTTACCTTTCTACTAGCAACAGTGACAGCAGCTACAGAAGCAAGAAAGCAAGGAGCCATCACCAGTAGCAATACAATGAGCTCTGAAATCTGCAGCTGCACAGAGCAAGGAGCAATACTTCTACTACTTCTACTTCTTCCACTACTCCAGTTGCTGCTGTTTCTTCTTCTTCTCCTCTCTCCTTCCTGAACCATCGCACGGCGCAACACCATGACTGCTGCAGCTACTAGCTAGCTTAGCTAGCACTGCACACACAACAGTTGTACTTGCAGCTGCAGCTCTCTCTCTCTCTATCTGGAAGACTAGCAATCCCCTCCAGTGGTCATCTTTTTCTTCTTCTTCTTCTTCTAGCAGCTTCTCACACAAGCTCAAAAGCTCTCCTCCACCTTGAATATCAGGGACTGAAGTCTTCCTCAACTTGTTGCCAATCCGGACAGAGAAAAAAAACGAGTTTTGTCTGACCCCAAGGAGGAGTCTGAAGCTGGCGGAGCTGCAGACAGAAGGCGGATTAAATGTGATTCTTCAAGCAAGAGACGGCAGCAGCAGCAGCAGCAGGCACGCGCAATCAGCGGCGGCATTTGCCAACAACTGCTGGTCCACGGCCACCACCACCACAAAGATCACCAAATTGTACAACAATCCCGAGAGAGATAGAGAGAGAGAGAGAGAGAAGAGACTTGGGAAGAAGCTGTTGCTAGTGAAGAACTTGTGGGTTTTTTTGTGTGGGTGTGTGTTTTTTTGGGTGTTTTGGTTGCTCCGGGATTAGTGTTGGAAGTTGTTGTGTGATTAATATTATGAGGATTGTTTTTGTCAGTAGAAATAGGCGGAGTGCGTAACAACAATAAGAGCAAAACAGAAAGAATTAAATGAAATGAAATGAAAGGGCCTTTCAGAAGACTCCTCTTCTGCAGTTGCATCTGCAAAAACAGTAGTAGTAGTAGTAGTCGGCAGCTTTTTGGGCACGCAACTCAAAGCCTTACGCTTCATGGATGCTGCAATTACGACAAACTACGTTACTGCAGAGGAGACGAGCGAGCGGGCCCCATTAATGATCCTGCCAAGCACCCATTGCGCGTGCTCTTAATGAGGGAATCTGACAAAAGACGCACACAGACACAGACACACAGACAGACAGACATACAAAAGAAGCAAAGGAACATACAAAGTTGAGCTCTGCTTTGCTTTGCTTTGCTTTGCTTAATTGATTGCGTTTTTCTCTTTTTCCTCTTCTTGACCATTTTTTGTTTTTGTTTTGTTTTGTTTTGGTGGTCCTTCTTCTTCTTCTTCTTCTTCCTCGTTTTGGTTGCGGCTTGATTTCGTCTGCCTGCCGCAAACCCCAACCCAACCGCCATAAAAACAACAATCGCAACAGCGCTTCATCAATTTCAATTAATGCGCTCTTCATTTGTCGTATGATTATCATGATGTGCAGTAGCAGCAGCAGCAGCAGATCATGATCATCAGCGAGCGATTCAAAGAGCACCAATGCACGATGATGATCATCATCATCATCGTCTTTCTTTCTTTCTTTCTTTCTTCCTCTTGGCATCAAGCAAAGATTGCAAAATTCTTCCTCTGCCAGCTGCAGCTCCTTTCATTTCCTCCACTGCAAAAACTCCGCAAAATCCCAAAACGCTCAAATTTTTTTGACCGTTTCTTCTTCTTCTTCTTCTTCCGTTTGGAATTCATCATTAGTTATGGAAATTGGATGAATGAATGACTGAATGGATGAATGCATGGTTGGATGGATGGATGAGTAAATGGATGAATAAATGAATGGTTGGATGGATGGATGGATAGGTGGGTTCTCAACATTTGTTTTTGGTTTGGAATTCATGGTTTTGTTTATGATGTTTATCCATGAATGGATGGATGGATTAATGGGTGGGTTTCTCAACATTTTTTTTCCATTTTGGAATTCATGGTTTTTTTAAATTATAGTGATGAATGGATGAATGGGTGTGTTCTCAAACATTTTTTTTCTGTTTGGAATTCATGATCTATTTGTTATAATGGAGTGGATTGGATGGATGAATAGGATGGGTTTCTCAACCTTTTTTTTTGTGTTTGGGAATTCATGATTTGTTATGGTGGATGGATGTATGGATGGATGTATGGATTGGTTTCTCAAAAATTCTTTTTTTGTTTGGAATTCATGATTTGTTATGATGGATGAATGTATGGATGGATGGATGGATGGGTTTCTCAAATTTTCTTTTTTTGTTTGGAATTCATGATTTGTTATGATGGATGAATGTATGGATGGATGGATGGATGGATGGGTTTCTCAAATTTTCTTTTTTGGTTTGAAATTCGTGATTTGTTAGGATGGATGGGACGGGTTCGCAACAATGTTTTTGGAATCTGGATTTCATTATTATTTTTTATCATGATGGATAGATGGATGAATGGATAGGTTCACAACATTGTTTTTATTAAATATAACAATCATTTCACAATCTCCAAATCAATAGTGATCATGGTGGATCTTCACAATTTCCCATGACTCAATTTGGTGATCATGATCTCCAACCACATTCCAAAATCTCCAACTCCATTTGATGATCTCAAGATCTCAAATCACATTCCAAAATCTCCCAACTCCATTTGATGATCAAGATCTCAAACCACATTCCAAAATCCCAAACAATCTCCAACAATCTCCAACTCCATTTGATGATCTCAAGATCTCAAATCACATTCCAAAATCTCCCAACTCCATTTGATGATCTCAAGATCTCAAATCCCATTCCAAAATCTCCCAACTCCATTTGATGATCTCAAGATCTCAAATCCCATTCCAAAATCTCCCCAACTCCATTTGATGATCTCAAGATCTCAAATCCCATTCCAAAATCTCCCAACTCCATTTGATGATCAAGATCTCAAACCACATTCCAACAATCTCCACACAATCTCCAAAAGCCTGGTCCATCCCAAAATCTCCAACTCAATTTGATGATCATAATAATCTCAAGACCACATTCACCAACAAATATCAGACTGAAATTCAATCATCATCATGATCTTGGAAACAATTCACAAATGCATTTGAATGATTTTCATCACAATCTCCAAATTCATTTCATTCATCAATGGTCTCAACATTTCACAATCTCTTGTTGATGATGAGGAACACCCTAACTATTGGTCTTTCACAAATTATGCTAGTGATTATTTTTATATGAATTTTTTTTCATTTTAGTAGTTTTTTAATGATTTGTTAAAGTGATCTCGTATTCCTCACATTTAGCAAAACAATTGAGAATTTCTTCTTTTCTTCTTTTTTGGGTTTTCCTCTATTATATGTTAAACATGATGTTTTACATTTTATTGTAGCAAGTGAAAACAATCATAGTTAGCATTTTTTCATTCAAACCATCACTTTGATTCTGACACACGATCGTATACGATTGTGTGCAAAAGGAGCAAAAGGTTACCAAATCATTAACGGAAAGTCTGGCATGGGTTTTGCATCCAATTTTGATTGAAAAGCTGGGCGGCCTGTGTAGTTATGAGCATTGGGTTGGTTCTTTTAGGGATGGGTTTCAGAGTGTTTTTTTTTTGCATGCTATGGAATGAAAGAGAAGAGAGAGAGAGAGAGAGTTTGCACACAAGAAAGAAAAAGGATGGAAATTCGAGAAAGGCCGTGTGAAACTCAGAATTGGGTCAGTCCGAGTTTATGTTATTCCCAACAAGGGACAAACTGGACAGAACTTTGAGTCTGTCTGCAAAATCACTGGATGATTGTCAGCTCAACAAGCTCCCCATGAATACATACTACTACTAGTACTACTACTACTAGGAGCTTGTTATTTTAGCATGGCCTCACCAAAAAAAAATTAAAAAAATCTATAATAAATTAATTTTCAGATCTGACAATTTAATCAATCATCTTGCAGTTGCATGGAAGAGGGTGTATGTGGAATGTGCTTGCTAATGTGCTTTTGTTTTTATTTATTTATTTGTTTTTTTTTTAATTTTTAAAAAAATTCTTTTGTGTGTGTGAGAAGCTAATGTTGGCTTGAAAAAAAAAATCATGTAATTTTGTGGGAAATTTCAGGATTGTCAGAGTCAGGTTTCGTTGGTTCATCAAGAATAATATACATGCACAATTAACACAATTACTCATTAAGTTTTGGTGTCCTTTGCATTCAGTTATTTAGGCAACGTGTTAGTATTGTTTTTCAACATGCTTTAGTTTCTCCTATGAAGAGTGTTAGTATTGTTTTTCAACATGCTTTAGTCTCTCCTATGAAGAGTGTTAGTATTGTTTTTCAACATGCTTTAGTCTCTCCTATGAAGAGAAGATTGTGTTGATAGATGATGCTTGTTCTAAACCTCCCATTACTATTAGATTTCATGATTTTCATGTAGGTGACATTACAAAGGTTAGTGGATGAAATAACTTCTTACCACAAGAGGGATTAGCTTTCTCCTTTTTTTTATTTTGGTTCTTGCTGACTATGCATTCTTTGGTTTTCTTTGATCTTCCTTTTTTGTCTCCCTTGCAATGGTTCTAGTCATCAATCTTTTATTAAATTTTTGTGGTTTTTTTTTATCCATGTATTTACTTTGCAAAGATTTTTTTATTTTTTCCTAAGTGGGATCAAGATTTTTTATTTTATTTTTTTTCAATTTTCTTATAAAGCCAAAATGGTGATCTTCCACAAGAAGATTTAGTCAAATTTGGCTATAGATGACATATGAAAATAGGGGAAAAAAAAACCTCTTATATTTAATTACTCGTTGGAACTTGTTGTAAAATTTTTGCAATTTAGATTTTTTTTTTTTTTTTTTTTTTTATTTTATCTAATTAAAGTCTTTTTTTTTTCATATTTATTTTTTATCTTTTTTAATCATTATTTTTTTGTTGATTTTCACCCTTTGATTTAATTTATAAAAAA
>Ga0116231_10010391_pt1 | contig 15024 bp, 13 predicted proteins | sample S1TSphgellanicum_2_FD_89695 | JGI IMG/M metagenome (GOLD analysis project Ga0116231, IMG submission 89695) | Host-associated microbial communities from peat moss isolated from Minnesota, USA - S1T2_Fd - Sphagnum magellanicum MG | ecosystem: Host-associated > Plants > Peat moss > Unclassified...
ACCAAAATAGTTGAAAGTTGGTCTTGTAGTTGCAAATATTCTCAAATCTAGTCGCAAACGACTATAAGTCGCATGTAGTCGTAAATTGACTGGTTACATTTTGGCTGATTTCTACTAGTGTATGTTGTTGTTCCCAAACATCATCCTACACCCATTTTACAAAAGTGGAGAAGCTAGTTTTTGCCTCCACCCCTCCATCATGTGCTTCCTTTTTCTCTATTCCGTATTTATTAAAGACTAATCAAATGATTAAGTCTAAACTTAATATGTGGAAATTTTATCATTGGGCATGCAATTGCCACTTCTTTGCAACTATTGTTGTACTAATATGCAACTAGTTTATTTGTTATAACCAAATACTTGACTAATATTCCTTTGTAAACAAGTAACTACTGAAGTTTCATAGTTCTAGCTTTAAAATTTTCAATAAGATGCCTTTGGTTACACAATGGTGATTTCCATGCAACAAATTGCTTATTAGTATATGATTGAGTATTGTGATAGGGTCTTAGTGCATGACATTTTTGTCACTATGTTGTAATTGAGCTAATACTATCACTACTTGTTGACAACTAAAATGCATCTACAAGCCAGGGCTGATTGTCTACCTAACCCAACATGCCATTGTAGTTGTGTTAGTGAGGACATAATGATGGGCAATGTTTTGAATAGCAAGGCCCAAGTAAACTGATTTGCTGGCTCCCTCCAACACCTCTCCACTAACATTTTTTCCTTTTTCCGCATCCCACATTTTTCGATTCACTGGCATGAAATCTTGCATGTATTTTGTCAAGAACCCCATTGATTCTTCCATGGCATAAGCCTCAACCATGCACTCCACATACCCTTTAGAACCTTATTCATCCACTCTATGCAATACATCCATTGAATGTGGACTAGACCACACACATCAACCTCCTCAACAAGGTGTATCATGAAGTGTGTCATCACATCAAAAAAAGAAGGGGGCATCTCCATCTCCAACATGCATAAGGTGGTTGTAACATCCTTTTTGAACATTGGCATCTCATTAAGGTTTATGACTTTTCCACATATCCGTCAAAACACCCTACTTAGTAGCATAATTACTTTTCGAATGTTCTTTTGCATCAGTCCCCTTAAGCATAAATGGAGTAATTGTTGCATGACCACATGCCAATCATGCGCCTTCATGCTAGACCACCTCCCACTTGACAAATGTTTTGCCAAGGATGCAGAGTACTTAGATGGTATTTTTAGGGATGCAAATCGGTTTTGGAAATTGGAGAATTCCCTCTTATATAGCAAATAGTTGGCATGTGGCATCATCCATTGTGTTGGATTTTGTGGGTTTCGGGTAAGCCATAAATGTGGGTGTATATTTTGCAATTCCATGTCCTACTTCACTTCCTTATTGTCTTTCTCACCACATATGGTTCGCATTATGTTTTCACATACATTCTTCTCAACATGCATAACATCTATGCAATGTCTAATAAAAAGATCTTGCCACAATCCAACAAGCCAAACTGATCCACATAGTTAGGAACAACCAAGTTGCCAACTTTGCACAACTATTTTGGAACTATCATGACACTTCCAAGACCATGTTGCAACAAGTCACAAGAAGGATTGTTGTGCAACTTGTGTGATACTTTGTAACCCAATTAAAACTAGTAGCCAACTATGTTGCAACATAGACACAATTTTAGAAAATGTCTTTAGTAGAGCAATCAACATAATTTGTACCTTGAAATAGGGCATATCATATAGAATAGAACGTTGCTTCACCCCATGGACCTTGGAGGGGTCATTGGTAGATCCCGGTCGATTCCCTACTCCAATCCACCATTGCTATTCCATGCCTCTTGTGACCACCTCACTGCTTGTTACCACGAGACACTCACCTCTTTCTTCAAGCTTCCCATCAAAAGCATTGTTGAATTGTGGAAATTGATAAGGATGACTATGTCAAAGCCACCTACAGTGACCCATATACACCAATTTCCTCAAGCTACTTGAATGTTGAGATGTGGTTTGAGGTCCACATTTAGGACAAGCAATGTAGCCTTGGTGTATGCACATGGATAAAAGTCCATAGCCCAAGAAATCATTTATGGTTCACATGACCATACCACATAAAGTAAAGGAATGCCTACCTTTGGGCTTGCCAAAATCCATAGCTTGGACATTTGGTCTCCAAAGCATCATCAACTCATCAATAAGCATATGGAGGAAGGTGTTTATGTTGTTCATATTAACATTTTCCTAGCCCGAGATGAGCACTGCAACCATCATGAAAAATCGCTTTGTTGTCAACCACAGTGGTAGGTTGTAAATAAAAATGTAGATAGGCCATGTGGACCATTGGCACAATTTTTCTAAGAATGGATTGAACCCATTTGTGGATAAAGCCAACCTTAAATTTTGTGGGTCACTTGCAAAATCTAGCCATGCTTCCTCAATGTGAGTCCATGTTTTGTTATTCACAACATGGAGCACAAGCCCATTTGTGCTTTTGTTTTTTTCATGCCATTGTAATAGCTCAACCATACTAAGAGATTGGTACATCCATTTCAAACTTGGGATTATAGGGAAATGGCATAAAATCTTGTCTAGCACTTGTGTGTGACCAACTTGTTTTAACCTTGCCCTCCCACATTTCGGGCAATGAGTGGAATTTGCATATGGTCCCTTGTACAATACACATCCAACATTACAAGCATAAATTTGCTTGTATTTTAGGCCAATGTGTTGTGTTAATGTCTTAACAGAATACATGTTAGTAGACAAAATATTGTCTATAGGCAACAAAAAATTACGTAGGAGAGAAAATAACTCATTAACAAACTTGTTTGAATAATTGTGTACAATACACATGTTCATCATTATCAGTACCGCTACCAATTTTGTGCAGTGTGCACTTTCATACAAGGGTACACATGCGTCCTGTAGTGTGTCTAATCCATCTAACACATCATTGTTTAGTATGCCTAGGTCTTTTGGCACGTGGTGCCCCTTTTCATGCTCGACTTCTTCATACTCGCTTGCTACAACCTCTACCATTTCACATGCATGTTGTACCTCCCCAGCTATGTCTAGGTAAGTGGTGGGTCCTTGTGTGGCTATGGGTGTGTTTGGTTTTGTTTCAAGTATGTGCAATGGGTGAATATGGGTCCGCCTAAAAAACCATCCGCCAATAAGTTTTCCACCTCTATGCTTTCATATAACAATCCTCTCACCATGCGGGAAGTTGATGCCCTTGTAGTTAGACCATGTTCCTCTTGGGATGTTGAACACCTTGTAGCTGTTGCCCACTCTTCATTAGACGAGTCTAGATCCCTTGACCCTTTCCAAACACAGTATAGAGGATGTCTTCCATGTTGCATTAGGTGGTTTTCAATTGTTGATGCGGATACCTATTGCCTACAACCTTTACACTTTGAGCAAGGGCAAACCATGGTGGTCATCCCATTTTGGTGGGTTAGTTACTGCTCTTGGCGCCATAATTTGTTTACCCACTCTTCATCACATGAATCTAGATCCCCTAACCCTTTCTAGACACGGTATAGAAGATGTCTTCCATGTTGCATTGGGTGTTTTTCAATTGTTGATGTGGACATTCATTGCCTATAACCTTTACACATTGAGCAAGGGCAAATTGATGCACCCCCCCCAAACTCCTTGACAGACTCAACTACAAGTCCAAAGGTGAAAACAACAAAAGGAGAAGGAGTCAGGTTACGCTCCTAAGCTCTCAACACTTCAAGAGTAGAGAGGTATGTTAGAGCTTCAGGATGGGGATTAGGACAAATGACAAGCAGGTCAATTATTCACACATACTTGCACAAACCAAATAACAAGTCGGTTAGTGCATAGTTGGAGCACTTTTGGAGCACGGATGAACCATAGGCATATACAAATTCACAAAATTCACCACAGCCCATAACGTTTTGTGCAAACTTCGATTGAAGTGAAGTCTGAAGCAAAGTTATTGCCCTCATCGAGAGCTTTCCAACGATATGTGGCATGCCACTTACACGCAAGTGAATCAAGGTGTGTTGTTTACCCTAATTGTAACCCATTTGCAACCTAATTGCAATTCAAATAATTGTAATATAGTTAAAGAAGTTAATTTAAGCTTAGTTAGGCCTAGACCTAAACTAATAATATACCTAGCCTAGGTCTAGCTATTTACCTTAATTACTTATAGTAATTATTCATTAATAATTTTTAACTATATAGTTGTATAATTAAATAATTAAACATATGATCATCATTTATTAAATAATATGGTGATTAGTTTTTTAATTAAAAAATTAGTAATTAAATGTATTTATCTATTAAACAACTTATAGTCATTTTTTTAAAAATTCGAAATTCGTTATAAATATTATTAACATTTTACAAAACAAAGAATTAACTTAGACATAAATATTTAATAATAAAATTTAGATGATATTTTAATTAAAATAATTATTACAATGTTGTGATAAATTAATAATTAACTACAATTACAACAACAACATTAGTAATAATTTTGTAGCTAGTAGTTAGGTTTGACTAATTATTTAACTATTTTTATTCATGTCTTTATCTAACTTATTGGAACTATTAAATGGCCTAGTATAATAAATATTAAATTTAAAAATATTTTTATAGTATAATAGTGTTAAATAACAATAATGTTTGAAATTATATGATAACTTATTAAGTATCTTTACTAATTATTTTTTAAATTATTATAATTTAATCATAAATAAATAAGAAATTTTAATAAATGAAAAAAATATTGGAATTAATAGACATAATTATAATTATAATTATAAAAATATTAATTATGTGTCATTACATGATATGTTGGAAACTAAAATTGAATCTACATGGAAATAATAAATTACACATGTATTGAACATATTTCAAAAAAATATTAATTAAATATCCTTACTTGATATTTTGTAAACTAAGATTGAATTTACATAGAAATTTTAAATTATGCATGTATTGAACACACACATTATTAAGTTGACTTATATTTCATAATTATTATTTTTTTTTTTCCAAATGAAAGTGTAATATTTATATGCACAAAAAATATCATCATTCATGTATACAAAAAAACATTTACTTGTACCTTAATAATTAATGAATCTTTATTGTAATTTCAAATATACATTATGATGTTATACGTATAAAAATGAATAAACATTAAAGTTCCACAAATTATGAATTATGTATTATACTTGATTTTTAAAATTAAAATTTTATTTACAAAAAAATAATAAATTACATATATTGAACCTACATTATTTCAAACTTGTATTTCAAAATTTCCTTACATTTTATTTTGAAATTAAAATTTAGTATTTATATGCACAAAAAAGATTTGCATCATACATAAACATTCATTTGCACAAATAGAATTTACATGTAGTTTAATGTTTAATGAATTTTTATTGCAATTTAAAGAAAATATTGAGATATCATTTTTATAAAGATTAATAAACATTAAAGTTCCACAAAAAATATTAATTATGTATCATTATTTGAAATGTTGTAAACTAAAATTCAATCTACATATAAATAATAATTAGGTGTATTGAACATGCACATTATTACAAATTTATATTTCAGAATTTCCTTAAATTTACTTCAATCAAGTTTTATTATGTGTGTGCACAAAAAATATTTGCATCATACATAATCATTCATTTTATACAAAGATAATTTATAGATAATTTAATTTATTAATGAAGGTAGATAATTTGTTTTGTTTTATTTTTTCATGTTGAAATTTCCCAAACAAAATTACTTCATATAATGCTATTGACTATCTTTGAAAATCTAACAATGAATAGGGGTGCACTAACTTGGGTTGAAATTTTTTGGAGCTACAATGCAAAGGTTATTGAATATTGAACCATTTTCTTAATAAACATTAATAAAATCATAAATATAAATTTTACTTGGATCCAAAGGTGTATTTGGTGTTTTTGGAAAGTAATCATTGAATTAGATTTAATGAAATTTATTTCATAATTTTCATACTTGAGGTGTGGAAGATATTGAATTTTGAATGAATTTTGTTAATGAAAATTCAGACATCTTATAATAAATGAATTGAGTATGTTCACATTTGGGGCCAACAACAAATGTTACCTTATTTATCCATGAAGGAAGGTAGTTTGTTTTGTTGTCATAATGATATCTCCCAAACCATGATGTTTTAGGTTATGCTATGGAACTTATCATCAAAAAGTTCTCAATGAATAGGGGTGTAATGACTTGGTTCAAAATGTTTGAAACTACAATGTGGAATCTATTGATTATTGAACCATTTTTCATTGAATTTTTTGAAAAACCAAGATTGAAAACTATATTGGAATTTGGGCGTGTTATTAATATTGTTGGAAAGCCCTCACCAAGTATGATTTAATAAAGTTTATTTTGTAATTTTGAGACTTAAAATGTGAACAATATTATTGAATTTTTAGTGGGTATGTATTGTTGTTGGAAATTCAAACAAATTGCAAAATAGGGCTTGGAAGGAAAATCAATTGAATGCATTCAAACTTGGGCCAATGACATAGGGTACATTAATGTTTAATGAGGTTTTATCATAATTTTAAGCAAATATTAAGATATCATGTGTATAAAAATGAATAAACATTATAGTTGCACAATATTAATTATGTATCATTACTTGATATGTTGTAATGATCTACATAGAAATAATAAATAACATGTGTATTGAACACAAACATTAGTACTAACATATTTTTAAAATTTTCTTAAATTTTATTTTGAAATTAAAGTTTAATATTTATATGCAAAAAAAACCATTCATTTATACAAATAAAATTTACAAGTAATTTTATGTTATCATATTTTAAATAAATATTAAAATATTATATGTATAGAATTAAAGTTGCTTATTAGTTGTTTAACCTAGTTGGAAGAAATAGTTGTAAACAAGATTGTATTTCATTTATCCTTTAGTACATTTTATCATTCAAAATAGTTAAACACTAGTCAATGTCTCGATTGTGTGTCAACTAAATAACCTTGAATGCCAAGAATATTTCAAAATTGACCCTTTAGTTGAAACATGTTCCACATTGTTTACTAACATAGTTGGAAGTTCAACTTGGAAACATTGTTGATGTTAGGAATATTTGGCAAATGACCACATAGTTGAAAAATGCTTTCAACTATATACCAATATAGTAAATGAATAAACATAATAGGTAATTGCCATAATTTTATTTTAAAATATAAAAAATCAAGTTGAAACATAATTGAAAAATTTTGGTTTAAAAAAGGGGCTTTTCTACTAGTGCTTTGTTTACATTTATATAATAGATAGCGACGATGATAGATTTTTCCCTAAGAATGACATGGCCTGCAACATTTGTTTACTTGTAGTCAAAGCCTCCAATTGAAGTTGGAGGTTTTGCACATTGTGCTTTTTTTCATGCACAACATGTCGATTTCCACTTAGCTCCTCTTTCAAGCTTTGAGTTTTTCCTCATAAGCTCATAGGGTTTCTTTCATGCTTTGCTTTTGTGTCATGACAAGCTTTAGTTTTAGAGTTAATAAATTGATCTGGTTTAATGTAGCTAACATTTGCTTTGTGTGCCTTTTTACAAGTAGCAAAACTCATTACCTAAAATTTCATGCTCTAAAGTTTGTAAACAAATGACACTAGATTTGTTCCCCCTTTCTCCAAACTTGAGGCAACTTTTCTATTAGCTAGTCATTCTTGGAATATAATTAACTATTTTCATTTTAATAATTCACGTTGTAGATCAACTTGAATTCCACTTAATTTGTGAAGTTTTTTTTGAAGCAGTTGTTATTGATGCATCATCTCCAAGTCATCCTTGTTGCCATCTCCCATACCATTCTTGTCCTTGCTATAAACCATGGAACTCATTTCATAATTCATGCAAAACTTTTGCAACTTGTCGACCATGTCTTGTAGATTTTTTTAAGCCCCTCATGTTGCAACAAACATGCATTTGTAATTGTTTTTTTTCCAAATCCCTAATATCCAACCTGTCATTGTTTGTTGATGTTAATGGGTTTTTCTATTCCCGTCAAGGTTATTCTACTTTTCAATTCTTCAACAACAAGTTCTTAAAATAGCAATAGGTACATGTAAACACTAACGAAATTCAAACTACCTACAAATCCTAAATTAACACATACAAAACTTATTTAGAACTTGAAGGAAGTAGGCTGAAAGATTATTCATGTTCTAAAAATGAAGATTAAAACACAAAAAATGAAATCCAAAAGCTCCTCAACAGGTTTGTTTTCCTAGTCTTATACAAAATATTTCAAAATACAATAGTCATAATTGACCATTATAAATAGTTGTTAGCCAATAGTTAGACTAATAGTCCAAAATTTCAAAAAACTACATTGTGTTTAACTACTTGTTCAACTACCAATTCTACTAAGTATAGGTTTTATAGATCACTTGTTGTGTCGCAAGCCTAGCTTTGGGCTCACGACCAAGGCAAGGGCTTGCAAAGGTGCAAGTCAAGAATGAAGCCCAAGAATCACATTTTGTGCTCCTGGGAATGTAGGAAAGTGTGAGGGAATGAACCCCCACACTCCTAAGTGAGCTCCCACTTTGGGAGTTGGAGTCCCAATGGACTCTTGAATCTTAAGAGGGCAATTGCAAAGGTCAAAACGCATTGGACTGAAAAGTTCCTTATATCATTAGAAAGATCTTAGAACGTAAATGTTTAAAATCGATTTGCATGACCCATTTGGGTACTTAAAACATAAATTATGGCCAAAAGAGGGGTCGGCAGTCAAAACGCCAATTTGATTTTTGACCACTAAAAGTCAAAAATCGCCTTGATTTACTTTCGTGCAGGTGGCTTGCCACATACCATTGGAATTTTTCGATGAGGGCCATAACTTTATTATAGACCTCACCTCAACCGGAGGTTTGCACACATAGTTATGGGCTTCCAAAGTTGTGGGAATCCCAATTTCGGGAATTTCGAGACTCCAATTTGGGAGTCCCAGGACGAAATGACATTTGGGTGTTGGCCCCGTGGCTAGGCATAAAGAATACTATAAGGGGGAAGGTGGTGGTTTCCCCCAAGTCCAAGTTGTGATGAGTTTTGTGAATCTGTGTTTGCCCATGGCTCGTCCGTGCACCAAAAATGTTCCAATTATGCACTAACCAACTTGTTGTTTGGTTCATGTAGGTCCATGTGAATAATTGACTCACTTGTCACTTATCCTAGTCCCCATCCCAGAACTCCAGCACGCCTTTCTACCCTCGAACTATTACGAACCAGGGAGCGTGCCCCAATTCCTTATCCTTCCATTGTTTTCACCTTGGACTCACATTTGAGTCTATCAAGGAGTTTGGGAGTGCCTCACGTTGACTAACCTATTAACCTATCTTTTTAACCCAATATAACATTACCTAACAAGTTTAGTAACTAGTTAGGTTAATACTATGGGTTGGGTTAAATAACAAGTTAAGACATTTGTTAGGTTTAAGAACCTATTTACATTATCAACCTATTAGATCACCTATTGTTAAATATAGGTAACATTATCCCCCTTTGAAATCTACATTTTTTCCTTGAAATGTTAGCTCAAAGTCCTAGGTTATATTGGCCTTTTATAATCAGTTAACTAATGACTTCTTTGATAAGTTGAACACCTGGTTCTTTCATAGGTTCAGCCCAATTCATAATTTGAAGACCTATTAGCACTATAGTCTTTTGTCGATTAGGTGTGTCTTCAAAAGTTGTTATGGGTGTTGTGAATACCTCCAAAGCATACGAAGTACTTGAGATTAAAGTAAGCTCTTGACGTATACCTATTTGGTGTGGGATCAAAAGTAATTAACAGATAAGAATTCCAAAAATTTTAATCTAATGTTTAATATGGTGAATGAAAGATTAACAGGTTCAACCCATTTCTTATTAGATTTCTCACTATCTTCCACATGTTTATTTACAACAATGGTCACTGGAATATGCATAGTAAAAGTCTAAATAAGTAAAGGTATGATTTTTAAACATCTTCCACATGTTAATGGACTTTAGTAATGGCAACATGTTGTGCCACAGATGGCATTGTTGGAAGTCTGCTATTGGTTCCAATTTCCACAAATACAAAACTCAGGGGTTTGTACTTGAAATCAAGGAAAACTATTTGATAGGTGTGAAACTCAAGTTGATAACTTTGTTCATTAAAGTGAGTTAGCTCCATATTGTCCTAAATCTATTTCTCCGTGAACTCCTAAACAATTTGCCACCATTCCTTCCACTTGGGATTTTTGTTTCCCAAGGCTTGGATATGCACTTTGAGTAGTGTATTATTTAATGTGAACCATATTGACATAGCCATGTGCAATAGTTTTAATTTAAAAAAATTGTGTCAAGGATATTTAGGTGTGGTAAGGCTATGGGGTTTTTAACAATTTCATGTTAAAATAAAGAATGATGAGTGCGCATGTTTGATGGGGGGTTGTTTTCTTTCGAAATTCGATATTAAATGAATGAGGTGTAGGGTTAATTCTTTTCTTCAACAAAAGCTGATAATCATAATTTTAGAACCTCGGTTGCGTGATTAAAGGTGAAAAATCTCTAGAGAGTTGGGGTTAAAAGTAGACACCAAAATTCGTAATGTTTAGCAAAACATTGGTTTTGTTCTAGTATTTAGTGGGTAATCGTGTAAATGAGAATGTTTGAGATTTGTGAAATAATCAAGGGGGTGTTAATGAAAGGTCCAATGGAGATTGAATAATCTTCAAACATTATAAGTGTAAGATTAATTTGAGACAACATAACGATTAAAATAAATAATGTGATAGGTGGCAATGGTAACATGGATTTCATGATGAATGAAGCTTTTATTCAGGTTATGGATAAGTTCAAGGAGGAGCTGCAATTACATGTTGAGTCATGGGTTATGCCACAATGATAGTTCATAATTGCAAGAATTATAAGATGCATTGAATGGTGTGAACTAAGTAATCCACCTTGCTAATAGGAGGTAGTCGACAAATTGAACTACGCAACTAACAATAGTGTCTAACGTCGAGAATTAAAAACCATGCAAAGATGGAAGTGTTTTCAATTTCATAAAAAAACCTTCACAGACATTTTCAAGTTCATCACCAAAAGTGGGGTCAATTTGCAACAAAATCACCAAGGTATGAAAGTTTAGAGAAATGCAATAATACCAAGCTCAAGGGCGTTCAACTTCAAGACAAGGGCCCATTTTTTATGCTTTAGGATTTTCATCACGAAGATGTTGCGTCAATGTCAAATTTAGGGATGACTCCAGAGGCAAATCTTCATTCACTTGTGCGGTTTGAGGTTCGTAAGATGTGGTCATGCACGATGCCATGAATTTAAGGAAAGGAAAAAAAATCTTTAATCAAAATCAACTCAACAATGAATTTGTGGAGGACTTAGTACATTGAGATGTGTGGTTGTAATTTATAGGTGAAAGAAAAGGAAGGAAAGGCATAAAATAATGGTCTAGAACCACGGTAAAGTAAAACCTTAAGATCAATGGAAAAAAAGAAGGTTTATGTAAAATTTGTTGGGGGGGAAAAGTGAAAAAAGTTGAAAAGGACATTTCTCCTTCTTCTTCCAAGGGTCAGCAAGCTTGGAACCTTTCAAAGGCCATCAAGCATTGGAACCTTCCATTGGACACCAAACTTGGAACCTTCCAAGGGCCACCAAACATTGAAACCTTCCATTAACCACCAAGTTGGGGTCTTCCTTCACCTCCTTCCTTCTCCTTTTCTTTAAAGGCACGGATTTGAATCATTTGGGCTTTCTTTTCCGGACATAATTTTCGATTTGAATCTTCAAAAACTTGTTCCTACAACTTTTCTTGGGAGGAAAAAAATTATTAGTCTTAGTAGATGGTGGAAAGAAATATATAGATTAGATGATATTAGTACCTTTGAAAGAATGGAAGTGAGTAGGGGTAGTTTTAGGAGTTTGAAATCTTAGAGAAATTTCAAAATATCTCTTGGGTTTTATAGCATAACTTTTTTTTTATTTAAGTCCAAAGCTTGAGATTTAATAGGTAGGTGCGCCTTATAATTAGATTCCAATGAATTAATGCAAGTTAGAATTGAATAAATTATGGGATGGCAATAATATTTTAAGTGATTGGAGGTCTACTGTCAAGTTGAACTTTCTGCTTTCATGAAACTCTCTCGGGTTCTATGGCACAACTTTTTATTAACTTGGGTGCAAAACTTGAAATTTGGTGAGCAGATGTGCTTTATAGCTAGCTTTTCAATGAACTAAAGCAAGCTATATTTAGATAACCTATGTGATAGGGAAAATGTTTTGAATGACTAGAGATCTACTATCAAGTTAAACTTCCTACCTTTATGAAACCCTTTCGGGTTCTATGGCATAGCTTTTTACTGCTTTGGGTGCAAAGCTTGAAATTTGGTAAGCAAGTGTGCATTGTAACGATCTTTCTAGTGAATTAATGCAAGTTAGATTTGGATGCCCCTTGAATAGTCTAGTTGAACTCACTCAAGAAACCATTAATATGTCTGGATCACCTCAATGGCAGGTCACTCACTGGAAATAGTTCAAGGTGGTCAAAGGAAAGGATCAAATCCACATTGATGCATTCCCAATTGCAAGAATGACTGATTATAGTCCATTTTCCTTGCAAAAGCTACAAAGAGCCCGAAACAAATCAAGCTGTTTCAAATTCCAATCACTTTCAAACTAAAGTTATACCCCATAAAAAAAAACTTGGCATTTCCTCAGTATATATCCAATATAGCTAACCCTAATATAAGCTTACACATGTTTCATTAAAAGGACATATTCATGGAGTGAGACCTTCTGTTCAACTGTGGGGATCTATTAGTCCCAGAAATAACAATAGTTGTTTACCATAACATGGGAAAGACTAAAGAAAGCATGCAACAAGAGGAAGTCCCCTTGATGAAGAAGGGTTTTGTTATCTTCATGAGGTAATCCATGTAGTAGGCCCCTAATAAACATAGTTTTCAGTTTCAATGAACTAGACATCGTTGTTCCTCAACTCAATTGCAAACCCAATGGAAGGTTTCTTTCCAAAACTATATGCACATTTCAAATGTATGAAAAAATTGCAAGTTAAGATTGTTCTCAATCCCAGCATCATGTGCGCCTTGAAAGGTTTGGTTCAAATCATAGCAGAAAGCATAAATGTCTCCTGACCATGTTGGCAAGTTATTCACTGGAAATAGTTCAAGCTAATCAAAGAGAAGGATCTATTAACCTTCTTGTTACGACAATTCATGTTTCTCAATAATGATGCCACCAAGCCTTTACTAATACCTTAGCTTCACGAGGTAATCCATCAATGTCAACAAATGGCACAGAGTTGTTTACATTTCAAATGGTTTTCTTTGATGCTCCATGTAATAGGCCCCTGATAAAAACCCAATTCCCAATTTTAATGCACTACACAGCATTGTCCCTTAACTCAATTGGAGACCAACAAAAGGTTCCCCACCAAAACACCAAACCTAATTCAAATGTATGAAAAATTTGCGAGTCTACAAACATATTGATGATAATCCCAAAAATCATGTGCATTTTGAAGAGTCAAGTTCAAATCACAAAGGAAACCACTAATGTATCTAGATCATATCAAAAAACAAGGGCACCCACTAAAAATAGTCCAAATTGCTCAAAGAAAAGGGATCTACCAACCTTCTTGTCAGGAAAGTTCATGTTTTTCAATAATGAGGCCACCACAGCTCTGCTTTCAATAATGATGCCACCAACCTTGGGTTAAGCCTAGGTCCTTTGCCTTTTAAACTTCACAAAAATCACACCACATTTTATATAGAATCCCAAGTCTTTTAGAGAAAATGGGTACTACCTTTCTAGTACTGACTATTCACCACATTTTATATAAAGGCCATCAACTTTCCAAATGATATAGTCAGTTGGCAATCCACCAATATTTGAATCGCTCCAAGATGTTTTTAATAAGAACCCAACTCCCATTTTTAATGCACCATGTCAAACATTTAAAATGGATAACAATGGAAGGTTGGGTTTTGTGCCAAAACAATGAAATTATTTGAGGGGTATGATCAATACCTTACAAGCATCCGTCTCAACCTCAGTGTATGATGTTGCTTGACAAGTTTGGTTCAAATTGTTTGTAGTAGGCCTTTGCTGTTTACAGTTTGACAAAATCAACAAATTTTTGATAGATCATATCAGAGAGATGATGTTGACTAATAATTATTCAATATGAGCTCAAGTGTTCTTCAACACATGGGTCTAGACATATGTGGGCATGATTATGTTAATTCACATATACATCATATGTCATATGTGGCCTTGAATGTGATGCATCTTGCGATTAATAAAAAATGATGACAATGTCTTTAAATAATTGTAATACATCCAAGGCAATCTTGGGCAAATTATTGGAATACAAATTCTGCAGTTCCTATGTCTAGGATACAAGTAGAGAGTCTCCAACATGATCTAATATAAATAAAGATGCAAATTGTGTAGCAGTTCACTTACCATTGGCCCAAATTCAACTCACACAATATGCCACACCAGTATAGTCACATGGAAGGGCCCCCTCCACACCTTCAGTAGAATGTGGGTTGTAACATGCATTAAATCATCTGTCATCACCCATCCCAACCTGGAGCACAATACCTTGGGTTTTCTGTGATGAAATGACCTTACCCTACATGGGGCTCAGAGATTCACTTGGTCAAAACTGTCCATGCTGCCCCAAAGATGCAATGTATTGCTTTAATCTCAAACTTAGCCACTTTGTAAAATCACATTTGGCACAAAATTGCACCCATGTCAACAACAATAACATGGAGAATGAAGGGAGAAAGAATATGACCATCGGTAATGCAAGATGCTGTGAGCTCTACCGACATGGCCATGGCTAGTAGTCTCAATATTTAAAAATTGGGTTAGGAATATGTGAGTGTGGTGAAGTTATTAGGGGGGTTTAACAACTTTGTGTTAGAATAGGGGTTGA
>Ga0116231_10010392_pt1 | contig 15021 bp, 22 predicted proteins | sample S1TSphgellanicum_2_FD_89695 | JGI IMG/M metagenome (GOLD analysis project Ga0116231, IMG submission 89695) | Host-associated microbial communities from peat moss isolated from Minnesota, USA - S1T2_Fd - Sphagnum magellanicum MG | ecosystem: Host-associated > Plants > Peat moss > Unclassified...
AAAAAGAAAAAAAAAAAAACCTTTTGCATATGTTGAAATCATATTTTTCAAGTTTTTTTTATAAAAAAAAGGTGAAAAATTAGCTATTAGAAAAATGACCTTGATGAAAGAGTTTCCCATTCCCCCCTCTCTAAAAAAATTATTAAATAAATAAATAAATAACCAGATGAAAATCTTTCTTGGATGAAAAGAAAAGAAAAGAAAAGAAAAGAAAAGAAAAAGAAAAAGAAAAGATTCATTAGCCTGCCCGGCCCGCTCAGGGCCAATGATGAACGGGCAGAAACTGCCGGGTCACCCATTGAAGCTCCGCCCGCCCGGACCCGGCGCGCCCTCGCTCTCGTCCACACCACGCCCTGCCCCTCACGAGGACTTGCTTGTTGGGGAGCTTCTCGCTCCCTCCTTCCCTTCCTCGCTCCTCTTCTCTCGCATCTCTTGCTGCTTCTTCTTCTTCTTCTTCTTCCTCGCTGCTTCTTTTGTCTCTAGTTGCTTTTGTGTGTTTTTTTTTTTTTTGGGTTGGCGAGCTCAAGGGTGTGTGGTCTGGATTTGCAACCACAATTGTTGCGGACATCACTGCTGGGTCGTTGTTGCTTCTTTCTTGCTGCTTCATCTTCTATCGGCTTAGAGCTTTGATTTGGTTTTTTTTCCCGCACCCCCTCCCCCCCCTTGGTTTATTTCTTATTTTTCTTTTGATGGAGGAATAGGAGTGAGGTTGGGGAGGAAGGGAACAGAAGGGGGGGGGCGGAGGTGCGGGAGACAGGATGGGAGGGAGGGGTAGAGAGTGGCAGCAACTGGGAGAAGGTCAAGGTCAAGGTCAAGGTCATCCCGTGGTTAAGCTTTTGGGAGTGATGGCGGTGGCGGCAGCCGTGTTGCTGGTTTCGCAATATTCGGGGTTGCTAGGATTGTCGCCGCTGCCGGATCTGGTGTCTAGTATTTTTCACGGGGGAGGAAAGGAAAAGAAGCAGCAACAGCAGCAGCAGCAGCAGATGACCAAGAAGAAAAAGAAGAAGAAGAATAAGAAGGTGCGAGTTTACATGGACGGTTGTTTCGACATGATGCATTATGGCCATGCTAATGCGTTGCGGCAAGCCCGTGGACTTGGCGATGAACTCGTCGTCGGTGTGGTGAGTGATGAAGAGATCAAAGCCAACAAAGGACCTCCTGTTATGTCCATGGACGAAAGGTAAAGGCTAACAAGCCCTTGAAGCTTGGAGATTGGAGTTTTTAGGGTAAAAAAGCCTATTTGTGTAGCAGTTGTTTGCTTGCTGTGAAGAAGAGACTGAGCCATGATGGAGAGGCTTAGAAAAATTCTCGCAAAGATTAAGAAGAAAGATGACGAGGAAGAGAAGGGCCTGTATGCTTGCAGGGTGGTGATGGTGAGCTCGGTGAAGTGGGTTGACGAGGTCATTACAGATGCACCTTATGCCATCAATGAGGAGTTTATGAACAAGCTCTTTGTGGAGCACAACATCGACTACATCATCCATGGGGATGATCCTTGTCTCTTACCTGATGGCAGTGATGCATATGCACTTGCTAAGAAAGCTGGCAGGTACAAGCAGATCAAACGCACAGAAGGAGTTTCCAGCACTGATATTGTCGGTATGCTATTGGCATTTCTCTTCTCTCTCTAGGGTTCATTCATCACATGGCATGCAACCTGCTGAAGTTCTGCCATGCTACCAGCGGAATTCAGCTTGGCAGTGGAATTCCATCTAGTCAACACTAGAGATAGGTAGATTTTGCCATGTGCATTTTGGTGGGGGCTAGAGCAAGCCTCAGGCTGATCAAGGACTGTTTGGGTGCAGGTCGAATGTTGTTGTGTCTGAGAGACAGGTCTGTTGGTGACTTGCAAACACAGGAGTCTTTGCAGCGGCAGTTTGGTCATGGCCATAGTCATGACCATGAGAGAGACTACTCCTCCTCTAGTGCTGGTGCTAGCACCAGAATTTCACAGTTTTTGCCAACATCTCGCCGCATTGTCCAGTTCTCAAATGGAAAGGTGTGCCTCTTATATTTCCTTTGATGCTGGCAATATATATATTGCTGTGTCTGTTGAAAGAGCTTTCATGGTGTCATGAGGAAAGCTCGGTGGATTTTTGCATGTAGATGAATTTGCAACTTTGCATTTGCCTTTTTAAAGTGCATTTTGGGATATGCCTATGAAGTCCCATCTGTAGGACAGGAGAGTTGCTCATACGGGTTTGGCTGAAGGCAGGGACCACGACCTGATGCTCAGATTGTGTATATGGATGGTGCTTTTGACTTGTTTCATGCTGGTCATGTGGAGGTGCAGTGCTGTGTGACTTTCTTCATCCATTGATTTTCAGCCTGATGGGATATTTCTGAGAGCAGAAATATTTGTTTTCAATCTTGATGAAAGAACTGTGCTCATTGACAAATTTAAAACACTCTTATTCTTTTGGGCCGATTCTTGCTCTTGAGAACTGGCCTTCTTTATGACATTGATTTTCCTGGTAGTATTCTGTTGTTATAGATGCGGTGTATTGGAATTTATGGTTCTGCTATTGATTCAGAAGGTGTGGCAATTGCAATTGCAGACTTTGAAATGTGCAAGGGAGCTGGGTGACTTTTTGCTGGTGGGCATCCATACTGATCAAACAGTCAGGTATTTGTTCTTCTTGTCCTTCTAATCTTCCTGACTCTTGTGCAGCAGAGACTTCAGGTTTGCTTTCCAAAGCATCTGTTTCTTGCAACCTTCTTACATCCCAGGGAAGAGGAATAAGCCTACTACTTGGAAGCTGTATGGTCCACTGAGTTGGGTGGCTCACTAAATGGCAAGTATGAATGTCTGAACCACAGTGGCCATCGAGGAGCACATCATCCAATTATGCATCTACATGAGCGAAGTCTCAGTGTGTTGGCTTGCCGTTATGTTGATGAAGTTATCATTGGTGCTCCTTGGGTAGTGACCAAAGACATGGTATTTCCTTATTCACATTTTCCCCATTTTTGGATATTACCCCTAACCATGCTAGAGTTATGGTCTGTTTCAGTGTAGTTTCTGGAGTGTAGGAATGGTCTGGGTTGGCTACTTAGCCTGCAAGCTCACTACTGAAAATGGGCTGTGCCTTGTGTTCCTACAGATAACCACATTCAACATTTCATTAGTTGTGCATGGAACATGTGCAGAGGTCAATGACCTGCAAAATGTAAGTGCCTTGTGTTCCCTTAGCATGGTCTAATTTGCACTGGTCCAATTTGCAGAAGCTGGTGCAATCTGATTATCTAATATTGCATCCAGTGCTGGTGGAAAAGCCACAGTACATCATGTGCGCAGGTTTATTCCATTATGGCAAGCTCAGTGTTGTGGTTGACATTTTTTCAGGGCGAACGTGACCCCTACGCAGCAGCAAAGGAAATGGGCATTTTCACAGTAATAGAAAGTCCTCGGAATATGACAACTTCAACAATTATTCAGCGCATCCTTACTAATCATGAAGCTTACAAGGTTCTGATATCTGTTTTCCTTCTCATTGTGTGATAGCAGTGCATGGGTGGGGTGAACTTGTGTGAGTCTTTTATGTGTTTATGGACCATGTTTCAATTTGGATGAAACTTAAATTTGGGAGACTAATGTCCTGATGTCTGTGATGTGCAGAAGCGGAATGAAAAGAAGGTGAAGAGTGAGAAAAAATATTATGAATCAAAAACGTTTGTCAATGGGGATTGATTCACTTGTTCTCACTCCAGTCCCAGCAGAATTCTAGAGAGCCAGTTTTCCAGTGATGGCGGGATCTGATGTGAAATTCTACAAGGTCTGTTTTTCAGACATGAGACATTGGTTTGTAGCCAAGAATGTGAGTGAGAAAGTTCTAGTGAGCGAAACACACCAGGGGAGTAGTGACTGGGAGCTTTGGGCATTTTATTATTTCAAAACATATCTGTCAAATTTAGATGTGTACAATTTATGGGCCTGTGAGCATATTCTTTTATTGCAGCCGCCAATTCCCATACATTTAATTTTTCACTGATAAGTCTTTTAGATTTACATTTGGGCCCAGTTACTTACCATATGTAAGACTTGATGCAGCATTAAGTCTGTCGGGTCATTCATTTAGTCTTCCGCATTGATACTTTTGGGATACCCACATAGTGACCAGGGTAATCATTGTTATTACTGTCAGTTGTAGAAAACCATTCATTTTGCTGAGTTCTAGCTGCAGCTTAGATACTTGGTTACGCTTGTTGAAACCCATCATTTTGTTCTCTAATCCTTAAATAAAGGTCATTCATTACCTTTCCATTCAGCCAAGGGTTTGGTTGTATAAGCTTTTATATCTCCCATTGTTTGTTGTCTTGCAAGTCAGTAGTGCTCTCTTCAGTGGTACCCAGTGGGCATCACTGTCGGGGCATTTCAAAAAAATGAAACACCCACTGTAGCGGTTTTGTAATGCCCTGCAAACAGCAGATGGAAAAAAATATGGTGTGCTCCTATTACAATAGAAACATCAGCACAGGTCTTTGCAATTAGGTGTGGTTCTTTTTCAATCGATTTCTTTTGAATTGCAATGCTAATTGAGGGGTTTTTTTGGAAACTCCTTGATTTTATGACAGATATATTGGTATGAGGCTGCTGGTATTGCCGCAGGTCATACCAGTCTGGTCTGTTCTCTAATACCAGTACCAATAGATATACTAGGGTTCTGGTCTGGTAACCAACCACCCAATGTTGAAATATTCTATATCAATTAGTCCTCTCCAGCAGGTTCCTTCCCAATTAGGTCACTATTTGCTGCCCGAGTTCCCTGTGGCCTGCAAATAGAGAACCAGCCACTACAGTTGCCCTTCCCTTATATACTTAAATGGTTGGAAAGAACTGATAGGATCTTTTTAGTGTGCATGGGGGGTGCCTTTACCCTCATTAGTATTTCAGCCTCAACAGAGAGGAGGCACCTTGGACCTTCGGTGTACAAGTTGCTTCCTCTCGTTCACAAACAAAATCAGAGCTGTCTAAAAATCCTGTCAAATCTTTATGTTCAGTAAGGACCTTGAACAGGCCAGTTCCAAGGATTCAGGTCCTATGCCTCATGTCGGGTCCTCATTCCCAGATTGGCCTTGTTCTTGGTCCTCCAAGAGACCAAGAGAAATTTTAGTGTAGTGCCTTCCAAGAGAAATTTTAGTGTAAGGAACAGACATCTGGTGTCACTTCAATTCAAGGCGGGTTCTTAGTTCTTTAAGCTAAGTTCTCACCATTTATGAGGTAGATTCTTAAAGACATGCATGTTTACCATTGATTCTACATCTTCCTTGTTTGATCTTGACTGTTGACCTCTTTCTCTACTATGGGTTAAGAGTTTAAACCCTCAGATGAGGGCATTACCAGAATCAGGTCCAGACTGAGGGAGGTATCAGAAGGAGGATACCTAAGCAGGTCAGACATGGAGGTTTCAGTGCATTCACCACTGTCAAGTGCAATGCAACTTTTGGAAGGTTTTTATGATCTTATACAAACATTCCTCTTGGCCCATCTGCCTCTTGTGGACTTGAATCCAGGCTCCTCCTACACCACTTGACAAGAATGACAGGAAAATTTGGGGGAGCAATGCGATGTGTCCATCCTACCCATAAGATGATCGTTGGGCAAATTCTCTATTTCCACAAAAATTTACTGTGGACGAACAGCTAACATGCTCTTAACCCCTGAAGAGGGAATTCAATGTGGCTCTAGAAGAAGACTTAAATGACCAGAGATAATAGCATGTTGTTTAAAGGGGAACTTGATCACCAATCTTCAACTCTTATGGGCCATCTTTGTCGATTTCATAAAACTCAATTGTTTTGTACTTTTGGGACACAAGCTCTGCTTGCACCTTGCGTGCAGTGTCAGTGGCAGAGCCTACAAGTATGAGCACTGAAGTGCCTGCAAAACCACGGAATGTGGTCAGATGTGTCACTCCCTCCACCAATGATGGCGCCACTGCCATAATCCCCAAGAAAGCTGACCCCAACACTGAAATTCGGCTCAACACCTGCACCAATAAAAAACACAGTGCTTTTAGGGGCCCTACTTTGGGTCTGCTCATTTTGAGTTTCAGAAGAAATATAACACCATCATCACTTACTGACTTACAACTTTTTTCTTGTAGGAAATGAACTGATAAACCATGTTTGCTTATATCAAGAAATCAAGGGATACACAGAACTAACAAAAGACAGGATTTTGGCACCTACATTTGTGATAAAGGTTGCAGTTGCTTTGCCTGGTCGCACAGAAGGAATGGAAGCACCCTGTCTTTTCAGTTGCTCACTGACATCTGCAGGGTCTAGCTGCAAGAACGTGTAGAAGTAGTTGAAGAATGCAATCAGCAGGACATTGGTAGGAAGGTACAGAACACCTGCAATGGCAGAACCACCACTCGAGTGAAACAAGACACAGCTGATCTTGAGCACAGAGAGAGACAGAGACAGAGACAGAGAGAATTATTCAAAACTGCAAGACTTTACCCTTGTGTATTCTTGCAACATCTTATAGAAAATGAGCTGATGTGTCCCAATTCTCCAGCTGGAGACAACATCAAGGTGAACATGCTGTGAATAGAGGTCAGGAACGTTTGAGAGTACCCTGGACTCAATGGGATGTGTGAAAGCAAGAACATACCTCCAGGGTATAGAGCCACTGCTGCATTTTTTAGGACCGCAAGCCCAGTGAACCGTGCTACAGATGCAGGGACTGCCAGCAATGATGTGGAGAAGATAATAGGCATTACACCTGAGCTGTTAACCTGCATCTCCAACCAAGTGAATTTTGTACTTGATTGCACACGGAGAGAAAGGAAGAAAGAGTCTTTAACTTTTCCACCAACTCACTGAGTACATACAAAAAGGTAAAGAAGTACCCACCCACCTTGAATGGGAGATAAGCAGCTTTGCCTAGACCTTTGCTTTGGAAGCTATATCTTGAAGCATAGTTAATTGGTATCTTCCTCTCTGCCTCCTGCACAGCAAGCAGCCACCTGTTAAAACCATTCAAAGGCGGCAATTTGCAGTCCAATGCAGATGCAGGATGATAAATTTGGCATGGAATTTAGGACTAGAACCAACCTGCACATACACAATGCCAAGCACAAGGAGGAGAAACCCTGCTATACTGCCTGCAAGCCCTGGATAGTTGCCTTCACTGATGGCCTGTGCAATGGTTCGACCTATTGAAGCTGGCAAGTAGGAGACGATGTTGGTGAAGATGAGGAGCGAGGTACCATTGCCAAGCTTCAAATCTGATATCTTTTCTCCTATTAACATGGTCAAAACTGATCCCAGTGTAAGAGCTGCCACTGCTGATCCAACCCATTCAATACTGAAGTCATTCACATAAGGTCGTATGAATGTCACTTGGCCAACAGCCTGCAATCCAAACCTTCCCGAGAAAAATAATCAGTATCTATGACAAGAAGATTATCATCATCCACAGTAACTGAGAAAGGCCCAGAGAGAGAGAGAGAGAGAGAGTACAGCCCCACGGACAACAAAACCCTACCTGGATAATGCCAAAACCGACAGATGCATACTGTGTCCATCGCTTCACCTTCTTCCGTCCAGCCTCACCTTCCTTCTTCTGAAGCTCTTGGAGCTTTGGAAACACGGAGCCCAGCAGCTGCACCACGATTTGTGCATTGATGTAAGGGACAATGCCTAGTGAGGAAACACCCAACCGCCCAATGCTCCCTCCAGAAAATGTGTCCAGTGTTCCAAGGAGGCTGCTTTGATCCAAGCTACCAGCAAAAGCCGACCTGTCTACTCCCCACAATGGGATGTAGGTTCCCACTCTGGACAACACCAGCCATCCCAGCAGGAACAGAAACTTTTGGGGAAGCTTTCCTTTGAAAAAATCGCCAAAATCCACAGAACTGTCCTCCATAGTAGCTGTCGAAACCACAAAGTGTAATGATTCTTTTGCAATCCATTAGGAGAAGAAGAAGAAGCATTTTATGCAAATTACCAGCGGGAAAGACCAAGACGAGAGTGGTAGTGCCGAGAAGACGGAAAGAGGAAGAAGAACAAGAAGAAGAACCTGCAGCACTTTTCGCCGATGAAGAAGTATTGGAAAGCCTCCCGGAACTCGGCCTACCGCCACCTGACGCTTGCATAATGTTATAACTCCCTTGCAAAGCTTCTTCCCATAAATTGAAAACCGCCGCATCTCCGAGTCCCAGAGGATCGAAAGCCCCCAAACCGTCCCTTCCATATCCTCCTCCTCCTCCTCCACCAGCAACAATCGCTCTACAACAACACAATTCTTGTAGGTCAAATCTTCTTCTTTTTCGTTCGCCCCAGCCTTGAAGAAGCTTCAACCGCAATCTCCGGGTTTGACAAAGGCCCGACACTCCGCGCGGCGAAGCCGCAATTCTCTTCCCTGCTACCGTTGCTGCTGGATGTCTACCAGCGACAGCGCCAACGGCGTGAAGGACCGACGCCATAGCGACAACGACGACGACAAACGACGTCTGCTCCTCACTCCACAAAACCCTTCACAAAACAAGCCATCCTAGGATGTTGCTGGGTAATTTACCTACCTACTAACCTATCTTTTTACATAATTTATCTACCTACCTACCTACATTGTCATCTAGTTTACCTACCTACCGACCTCTATTGTTACCTACTATACCTACCTATCTACCTATATTTTTATCTAGTTTACCTACCTATCTACCTATATTTTTATCTAGTTTACCTACCTATCTACCTATATTGTTACCTAATTTATTTACTTATTTACCTATACTGTTACCCAATTTACCTACCTATCTACCTATATTGTTGCCCAATTTACTTACTTATCTACCTATATTGTTACCCAATTTACCTACCTATCTACCTATATTGTTACCCAATTTACTTACTTATCTATCTATATTGTTACCCAATTTACCTACCTATATTGTTGCCCAATTTACTTACCTATCTACCCCTATTGTCACCCAATTTACCTATCTATCTACCTATATTGTTGCCCAATTTATTTACCTATCTACCCCTATTGTCACCCAATTTACCTACCTATCTACCTATATTGTTGCCAAATTTATTTACCTATCTACCTATATTGTTGCCCAATTTACCTACCTATGTTAATGGATAACACTTACCTACCTCCCATGTTAATGGTTAATGGTTAATTTATTCTTACCTACCTATGTTTGTTGGATGATTTAATTACCACATATTTAGTTAGGCCCACTTTACACTAAAGAGTCAAGGCCAATGTTCCAACTCAAATCAAGCACTCTTTTATTGATGCAAAAGTTGAGAATCAGCCCACAACAAGGGCTTCTTTTACACACTAGGAGTCTGTAATTTAAAAAACCTTAAAAAATCTGCCCCTATTAAGTTACTTTTAATAAATGCTGAACTTTCTTCTTCTGGCCTTGTATTGGCCCCCCCCAAGGCTGAAAAAAACAAGGAATACCATCAAAATTTGGGAAACCAATTTTGCAATGTTCCCTTGGATTCATGTAACGCTCTGCGAATTCCGGCGTTTCCAGCTACCGCTTCGAGCGTCCGAGCGTCGTCGGGTTCGCGGACGAAAGCGTGCAACTTTGAGTTGTTCAAGTACATATAGATCTGGAAGCAGCAAGCGGAGGAGGCTTTGTGGAAGAGAATCTGATTGGCACCGCCTGCCATGGCGAGCTGTATGAGGCAACATTAGGCGACGGAAGGATAGTAACAGTGAAGAAGGCGTCGGTCGCTTTGACGGTTGACGACGGACTGGCAAGATAAAGAGTCCGCGATTCTCGTGGACATTCAAGTGGACATTCTCAGAAGAGTCTTTAGTAGACGACGCGTGAACTTGCTGGGATACATGCAAGATGGAACGGTGAAGCTCCTGGTTGTGGATTTCATGGAGAATGAGAGCTTGCATTCACTGCTGCATCCTGCAAAAAGCTTTCAGCTGGATAGCGCCCCCCCCCCCGTCCTCGACCACAGCATTAAGCTGGCCTCTTCGTGTTCATCTCGCTCTTCAAACGGCTAAAGCGATCCGTTCTCTTCGTTCTTCTTGCCCCCCAATTGTCCAATTGTCCACCGCAACATAAGAGCCATGAATCTGTTCATCAATCGGAACTGGAACACAAGGCTCAGGGAGTTTGGACTTGCGTGCCATGCCCAAGACACAGAAATGCTGGTTGCGCCTCCCAGAAAAAGCAATTTGTCTTCCGTCCCTGAGATTGAGCTTTTTGTAGCCGATGCCGACTGCAGATCAGCAGACTCTGCCGCCGTTTTCTCGACACTCATCAATCCCGAGATCGATGTCTTGAACTTCGGCGTGCTCCTGTTGGAGATAATCAGTGGTGGAAACGCGCGCGATGCCGTCGAATGCGGACTGCACAGTTTGTCCAGTCTTATCGGTTGGGCCTTGCCGCTGATCAAGCGGCGAAAAGCGTTGGCAATATGCGATCCTGGGATAAAGTTTCTGCTGTGCACCACAGCTTTGAAACATATGGCCACCATTGCCAGGCGCTGCATGCATCCCCCAGACTCCAAGCTGCATACAGCTGCCGTCAATGCATGAAGTCGTCGGAGTTTTCACCAAGGTTAGCAAGCTTATTCGCTACTAGCTCTATGGTCGAGTACTAGTACTGCTCATACAACAAGAGCGAAGAAACCTTCCACCCATGAACACGCTCAACCCAGCTGCTTCGTCATGGGCCAGCTTCACACTCACACCATGAATTGTAGAATTGGGAGACTCATCAGATCACCCTTGTGGCTTGCATTGTTAAATCCAAACAAGAAGACAGCGAAGAAGAAGGCTTTGTAGATCATGGGGCTTGACAACTCCATATCTAGTATGTCAAGCAAGCTTGTTCTGCTGAAGACTGAACAGCTGCCAAAGTGTGAGATGAAAAAGTACAACAATGGGTGCTGGATCTTCCTGCTGCTGCTACTGCTGCCCCCAATGCTGGTGTTGCTCCTCTTCCTGCTGTCAGTAATTAAACTCTTGTAGTGAAGACCAATTCTCGAAGCTTGACAATCACAAGTCATCACTGCGGCCAGTCTACCAAGAATCAAATGGTCTTTCAGAAGATGCAATTATGTTCAAAGCTCTGGACATGTCACACGCACACACATGCACAAGCACATACACTGTGAGCTTGACATGAAGCTTGAGCAGTAGTAGTACAGCTTGTGAAGGTATCAAACCTGAGTTGTAAATAAACAATAGTGAAGTTCTAAACAGTTGCTTGCTTTGTGTGGCCCCCAGGAAGGAAGGAGAGAGAGCTTTCCAGGAAGCTTGAAGAAGAAGAGAGTGCTCTACAGGAAGCTTGAGGAAGGAGAGAGAGAGAGCTTTACTTGAAGCTTTGAGATCAAAGCAGTAATAAGTGTGAAAAAACACGAGTCAAGCTATTATGTACCACAGCTAAATAAAGGTTTAGATCTTACAGTCACTCATTGTCATTCCCAATTCACGTAATCAGTGAAGTAGCCATATCCCCTGACTTATGCATTATTGCTAAGCTTCTGCTAATCCATTGCAGAATACAAGAGGATGTTGCAAATTAATGGATCCAGGTTGAAAATCACAGCATCAGAAAACAACAATCTCATTTCCTGCTAGGTTTATGAGCATAATAAATTCAATAATCTGACATCCACTTTCACATTGCAATAAAGGGCAACCAGCCATATACCCTCCTTGTGTCCCTCTATCCCCTCCATTGTGCAAGGTTTACCAACACAATCACATTGGACATTGTGAGAACAGTTCCTTCACCCACCTAACAGGAAAGATAGCATTCCTCCTGTGGCAAGGAATCTTAGCCAGAAATTTGTAGACCTGGCAAACCAACAAGTCACAAGCATGTAATCCATCAATACGCATAGCACCAAGCTATAATGAAACGAGGCCAAGCAATCTCAAAATGAGTACATGAAAATACTCTTCAATACTGGCGACATAGATTTTGTGCTGAAATAAATGCAAGACCAAAAGAACATAATGCATGTTCTCTCCCCATACTTCACAACATGGCAGTTTCAAAACATGAAACCAGAAAAACAAAGACAAATACTCAAGCAGACAGAACATGACAACCTCAATATTAGAAGTGATCTGCTCATAGATGACATGGAGAGGGCTGGAATGGCATTAAACCTGCCACAAATAGGTTCCACCTCGCAGAACATATCCATCCAGATCAAGAGTCAAATCATTCAACTACCTAACTGAGGTTTATACAATTCTGCTCATGCTCCACAGGGGCTCCTGGAATCCTCAAATTCGGTTAGAATGGAAAGTAAAGAGCATGGGGAAAATGACCCCAATGACCTTTTGGATACTTATATGTAACCATCATGTCAGTTCCAGCCAAACCACAACAAATATACAAGACAGAGTACAGTCCTGTCCTTGTGAGTGTCACTCAGAAAAGTCAGACCATCACAAGAATTTCAATAACTAACAAATGGAACATGCAAGGTGATTCACTAAGAGGCATTCTGAGAAAAACACTGCAACTCTTAATTTGTTTGACATGACAATTTTCTCCCTGTGAGAAGAGGACAAGTGATTAGGTGTCCACTCTGAAAAGGATGTGATTCACTTCATCATCCCAGCATTTTTCAACAAGAGCAGTGGCTCCACTAGATACAAAATACTCTTTCCTCTATATTGCATTGTTAAGCTCCCAACCTACAGATTGATCCATATGAGTACACATTACAAGGGGCAAAATTTTAACAGTTAGTAACAACCCCAGATATGCAATCTACACAATTGGAGTATGACCTTAGCGTGATTTCGAACATGAGTTCTCAACTCCATACCGCACCAAAAGTTGTACAAGTTTATCTCTTGACAAAGGCTGCACAACACACAGTGAGAAAGATACTGAGCAACCCACAAAAAATTTCCTCCAGTAATTACTTAAACACACCCAAGCAGCACAGGTACATCAACCTACATACATTCTATGAATGACATGACAATGTGTAATACCTTAGTCTGGAAGTCATCAACTCCAGCTTCAAAGAAGAGATCTCGATCTGACTGCAAGGCATTCCCTGTAAGAGCAATAATAGGTGTCTTGACTCCCATCAACCGCAGTTGCCTTGTTGCCTTCAACACAAAAACAGCAACACTATTAAACATTTCATCTTCACAAAAACAGAATAAACTGATGGCAGCAAACATAACCAGTGCAAAGACTTGAGATCCATCATTGACTGCCTCACATAAGCTGTACTGCACACACCAAGTAGCCTCATAAAGAATGCAATATCAGAGTGCAACTATAAATGCCACAGTTGCTCACCTCATGGCCATCCATTATAGGCATCTCCTTATCCATCAAGACAAGATCATATGTTTTTCCTTGCTTGTAGTAATCTACAGCTACTTGACCATTCTCAGCTTCATCACACTGCAAATTGAGATTTTGCAGAACTTTCCGCAATATTATCTGCAAAAATGGTAGCATAGTAGTCAACTAACATATTTTGGGCATCGCTCATCCAAGCCAGAGTAGGAAGGACAGTAAACAAAACAGAATTCACTCACAAAAATCTTAACTTCACAACTCTTCCAGCAGAACCACCTCAACCAACATGGGCACAAATGAGTAAGTCAGGATTCTTATTCCACCAACTCTCCAGAACCAACAATGATATAACTGAGACAATACTGGGAGGAAAACAAAAAGATAAAAAAATTTACTCACTCTATTGATGCGGGTATCTTCCACTAGTAACACTTTTCTCTGGAAGTTTGCACTATCTACTGTCACAACATCAATACCCATTTCCTTGTTCCTAGTGTTTGGATTCTCTCTTCCAATACTCAATTGCCAGTCTGTAGTTGGCTCCTGAGTGACAGCTGAGCTGGATAAAGAACTTGACAGCTCTGCCTTCTCCAATAGTGCCAGGCTTGACTCAGAGTACAACTGTGAATGTGCACGATCTATGCTTGGATCAAAGGGCACCAGAGGGAAAGGTACAGAGAAGAAAAAAGTGCTTCCTTCCCCCTCTGTGGATTCAACACTAATAGTTCCACCCACTCCCTCAATGTATCGCTTGGCCATGCTGAGTCCCAATCCTGAAACACCTGCTTTTTGGACCCACCCTGATGTCACAAACGAGTATGGCTCAAAGAGTTTCACTTGATCTTCAGCAGAGATCCCTGAAAGAAAGTCACCACCCGCACTGGTTAGAATGTGAATGTCGAACTACCAAAAGCACACAATATAAGAGAACATTCCACTTCACTCTCCAATTTCTAGTGATCACACTCAACCATGAGCCAAGACAACCAATTCCCTCACTCAAGCTCCCAAGTAAAAGCTACAAGTATGGAAGACATGAAAGGGAGATCACAATCATTTGCCAGCTTTTCACACTAGATATAGAACAGGACTGAACTTACCGATCCCATTGTCCTTCACAGAGAATTGTATCCTTGCAACCTTGCCATTAGTAATCATGCCCTGTGGCACTGTCTTTGCCAACATGGAAATAGCCATGGCTCCCAAAAGTGAGCCTCCTGCAGGAGCAACTGGTACAGTGGATGATAAAAGAGGATTCAAATGTAGAGTATCCAGCTCCTTACTTTCAGTAACTTCTTCACACTGTAGATCCAGATCTAGCTTGCCTCCTGCTGGCATGAACTTTATACCATTGCTAAGAAAATTTCCTGCACAGCATATTCAGAGAACTCAAAGATAAGGTGGTCTATCAGAGGGTGCACACAAAAAAAACAAGTGAAAAAAATGACCATCCTTCATCTCTAGCATCACAGCAAGACAATCACTGTGTTGAATATCATGAGGGGTGAAGCTGCTGTTAGGGAGGCTGGTCACCTAATGTTTGCACAATGCGTTGCTTGTCTCCTACCACATGATGTGATGCAAGAAGCTTATTTGTCTTGTCATCAATAGTCATGTTGAAAGTAATCTGCTTTTGCTCCAATAAATCCTTCAAGCCCCAGGACAAGAATCTCACAACTGTAAGGATATCAAACTCCTCCCTGCGCAGCTCTACTTGCCCAACCTCCCATTGCCCTGCAACATT